>Ga0307512_10006711_pt1 | contig 11584 bp, 11 predicted proteins | sample 14_EM_MG_FD_200267 | JGI IMG/M metagenome (GOLD analysis project Ga0307512, IMG submission 200267) | Populus trichocarpa ectomycorrhiza microbial communities from riparian zone in the Pacific Northwest, United States - 14_EM | ecosystem: Host-associated > Plants > Roots > Unclassified | place... | reverse complement strand
GCCCCTCCTCTTTTGTGATGTGCTTTCAACTTGGCACGTCCCAAACAAAACGAAAAACTTTTGAAGGAGTCGGGGACTGGCGCCCTGCGCCGCTACGATGTTGTACCGGTGACATTGTCACGATTCGATGACACGAACGGCTGCGCCATTCCAGTCCTGGAGATACGACGACATGAAATTCGGACAACAAGCACGTGTGACATGAAAAAACAAACAAATGTACGGTTACATCGCCGAGTAGCCAATAAGATGCCTCATACATCTGACCCCGAGATCGAAAAGCCAAGCGGACAAGCCGGTTCTAGTCATTGATATTTCCCGCGGTTCTTCCTTCTCCGTTGTGGCGGACGCTCGGACGCTCGGAGCCTCGCCCGGCTGGAAATGGTGAATTCACCGCAGCAGCCGAGCAAGAAAATGAGGCTGTACTGTGACCATCACTCCAAGATGTTGCGTCATCGCTCCGGGGTTCTGCACGCAGTTCCCTACCAATAGTAGCATTCATCCTATAAATCCCTTCAAACTCGCCCGAACATTCCACACAGTTGTTATGTTCTTCCTCACGCCTCTCTTGGCCGTCGCCTTCAGTTTGACACTGGTGTCCTCCAAGAATTGCCGCTGTACATCTGGATCAGCATGTTGGCCGTCCGATTCCGAGTTCCAGTCCCTCGCATCCAAAGTCTCTCAGCCACTGGTCCACCCCGTCCCACCTGCCACCCCGTGCTACAACTCTGCTGCAGGAAATTGTACTGATGTCATCGCTAGCTGGTTCAACAGTCTCTGGCGTTCTGACCAACCCGGTGCTGCTGAACACACCAACTACGAGACCTACACCTTTCCCAACGGGACGATCCAAGGCTGCTACCTCAACACCACGCTCGGCATCCCGTGTCAACAAGGGAACGTGCCGGTGATCGGCGTCGACGCCAGAACGCCGGAGGACATCCAGGAAGCTGTCAAATTCGCCGGGAACCACAACTTGCGCCTCGTAATCAAGAACACGGGGTGCGTCAATCTTCTGATTTGCTTTTCTCCGAGCTCACTGAGGCTTTTATCAGACACGACTATCTTGGAAGGAGCTCTGCCAGGGATTCGTTCTTGATATGGACTCACCACATGAAGAACATCACTTTCCACGATTCATTCTCTCCCACCGGTGCAACAGATTCAGTCACATACGACAATGGTTCGTTCCCGGCCTTTTCGATTAAATGTATGATTTTCCGCTAACGAGAATGTCTCGTGACGTCAGTGTTCACCTTCGGAGCTGGTGTCCAATGGTTTGATGCATACGAAGCGGTACAGCAACACAATCGAATTATCGTCGGTGCTGCTAGCGAAAGCGTCGGTGCTGCTGGTGGCTGGTTCGCAGGTGGTGGTCACAGCGCAATAGCTCCAAACTATGGCCTTGGTACGCCAAATCCATCCGTAGGGACCAAGTCGTACTCACCGGTCGTCTTGTAGGCGTGGACAACGTATTGGAGATAACCATCGTGACCGCAGACGGTAACCACGTCATCGCCAACCCGTACAGCAATCAAGATCTATTCTGGGCCCTTCGAGGTGGAGGTGGAGGTACCTGGGGCGTCGTCACTTCAGTCACTTACAAAACCCACCCCTCCACACCTTTCTCTTCCGCCTCTATCTTTGTCAATTCCACCAACGCCAACTCAACCCAGAACTTGCTTACGGAGATCATCCGTCTCACCCCCTCGCTCGTCGAGCAAGGTTACGGAGGATACGGTGGCGGATCTACAGAGCAGATTCAACTCTTCGTCATATCACCCAATGTCACAGCCGAACAGACTCAGGCTACTTTCCTTCCGCTGTTCGAATTTGCGGCCTCCCAGCCAGGTCTCTCAGTTGAAAACTCTACCACGGTCTACCAAGATTTCTGGACATGGTATCGGTCCCTATTTACCAACTCCGGCGATCAGGTCGGGATCACCGCCGAGATTTCATCCTGGCTGCTACCCAAGGATACCATTGAGACCGATAAACCCGAAGATCTGGCCGCGGAACTGCTCAAGATATCCGGTGTGTTTGGGTACTAGTGAGTTATTTCCCCACGATCTCCGAGAGAACGCCTGAATCTGGATGCTGAGTTTTTTTTTCCCCCTCAAAGTCTCGTCACTGGTGGACAGGTTTCCCGCGTGGACCCAGATTCTACGGGACTTAATCCTGCTTGGCGAAATAGCCTGGCCTATACGACTCTCGGCACGACCTGGCGGGATGGTGCCAATCTGACAGAGATCGAAGCTGCTCGTCAACTCCTCATTCAGGATATGAAGATACTCGAAGGCATAGCCCCAGAATCCGGTGCATACCTCAACGAGGTAAGAGTCCCGTGTCTATTCACGATCCTCCGACTCAGTTCCTTTTAAAAATTTGTTCGTCGTGTGTCCGTAGGCTTCGAGATATGAGTTCGACTGGAAGAAATCTTTCTTCGGTGCTCACTACGACAAACTCCGAGCGATCAAGCAGGAATATGATCCGAACTCTATGTTCCTCGTTCACGAAGGTATCGCATCGGATGAGTGGGATGCAGATCTCGTCTGCCAAGTTTGATACTGTTTCGGACTACCCCACCCACTGGCATTGGCTTAGTGAGGAGCCTGTATAGGAGGTGCGTTCTTTGAGTGACCGTTCATGATTTATGTATCGCACCAGGACCTTCTCGAATACCTTTATTTAATGTAATTGTCTGTGTTACCCTGTTCAGTGTGCCGAGCCCGACCGGGATCAAACGGTGAAGGATGTGCTACAACTGAGTTCCCGTCGTAATACCACTTTCACAGCGAGGTCCAAGGGATGAAGCTACCTGCAGCATAACCTTCTTGCCCATTAGCCTAGGCCACCCGCGGGCTATGAATCACCATCGGTTCGGAGGAAAAGCGATCGAACATCCCTTTCGCCCTTTCCGCTGCTACAGCCTAACTTTTTGCGCCTCCTGGAACACTCTAGGTTGCTTATGAAGCCGTGAGGCTTCCTCCTCGTGACATCCTCTCAAAAGGACCCCAAGGTTTGTTTCCCCATTGAGCCCGTGATAACCTATCACAAGGACCCCAGGTGCTGCTTCCCCATTCGTTTCGCATAACATCGAAATCTGATAAAAGACCGTGACCTCGAGGAACGCAGTCCTTCAAAAGCACAACCCCCTCCACAATACACTCCACCGTCAGCCGGCCTCGCAGCGGAGGGGCGAAGGTTGGGGTGAGCGTCAGGTCGTTTGTTTTTTCCTCCGGGAAACACCAGTGGGGCTTGAAGCGGAGTCTGAGGTCTTCTAGGTGCTGAAAAAGTTTGATGAAGTATAGAATCTGCCGATGGGACCCTCTGGGATCTCTCAGAACCAGAGACCGGACCGTTGGTAATAAGCGTCTAAAGCATAGTCTGTGTCCAATACACCGACACCATTGAAGGAGACTCCGCGCAACCTAATGACCTAGCAATACTTACAATCCAAAATCGAATAAGGAACGTGCTGCCCCACCCACCGCCATTATTCAGCCGCTCTCGATGTGTTCGACTAGCCTTAACCCACTGAGGAGACACTCTCCCTCGGAGAGTTCTCGTTTCAATAGAAACTTACAGTACCCCCAGAGCAGTGGTGCCCGATCCTGGTTTACGTTGAGGCTTCTTTGTTCGATGGGGTTGACAAATATATACCCTCATTGAATCCATTATGTCGTCGGGTCGATGGCGCATCAAGACGAAGCGGCACTTCATCGAGGGCGGGTGCCTTCTGAGTGGAATGCAAACAACATAGGCGTACAATAGTTCTACGGAGAAGATTACTGGTACAAACCTGCAACCGTGTGAAATGTTAAGGAAGCTAACAGGGTACCCCGGAGAGGGGCGATCCGGAAACAATAACGGTGGTGAGAAGGAATGGTCGAAAATACAGGAATTGGGGTGGAATACTAGGTATCTGATGAACAAATTGAAGAATGGGGGAGGAGGGGTCAGGGTTAAAACTTAATGATAATGGGCTCCGGGTGACGTCCATCTACCAAAGCCAGAAAATTGTCAGTCCACTTTGTGTCTAAACAGCTTGTCATCCTCCAGTTGGGGGGTAACCATAAGAACTTGCGGCGTCCAGAATCCTCAATCCACCCGGATTCACGCCGGACGTAGTATCCAATAGGAGGGAAAAGGCCATCCTGTGACCATACTCTCTTCGTAAACTCTCCAGTCACCTTCACAATACGCCATTGTTCCACCTCCTCCTCCGACATGCAATTTCGAGCATTGTCTTGAGGCTCGTAAGGATCATCGTCAAAGACGAAGCACAGCCGGCGCCTGTGAGAGAATCGTATATCCACGACGTTGCAGTTCATCGTACACTTGTTGAGAATCCTCTGAGCGTGAACGTCGTATAGGAAAATCGTCCTTTCGATGGTGAAGGCAATACAGGAACAGTCGGTGGATAATGCAAAATGCTCCACGACATCGGGGTCAGCGCCGATGACTGCGGTCTTAGCGACAATCGCACCACAAGCGCTGCGCATAATCTCCCCTGCCTCAAGATTCCAACTGACGAGCTCTCGTATGTCTGCCGCAACAATGTCATTGTCGATGATCCCGATGTCTAGAATTCGCATTCTTGTGTCGATGAATCTTTGTGGGGCATCTGAAAGGAGATCAAGGATCGTGATAACACTATCGCCTCGTCGTGCAATCGCGATACGTCTTCCGTCTTTTGAATATGCCACCAGATGGTCTCCACAGTTACGATGGGGCACGGTTTTATTGGGGGACGGAAAGCGAAAGTGATTGTCCAATAATTGTACTCCCCCTGGACCCCAAATCAATACCGAGACTGCGGTGGGTGAGAATGAAAACCCATCGAAAGGTAATCGGGGTTCGAGGCTACTCCCAGGCAAATAACCAATAGGCGTGTTCTTCCAAACGCAAATCTCGTTCCCCAGCGTTCCGCACGCGAATAAGCGCCCGTCGGGAGAGAAGTGTCCCGGTGGTTTGTAGAGTGGTTGCGCTGCTTCAACTCGCAGTAGGATTTTTGAATCCCGGACATCGAATATGGAGATCTCCATCTCGGTGACAAACGATGCATGGAAGGAAACTGGGGAGAATGAAAATTCCCCATCATGAGGTGGCAAAAGGAATGATTTGACCATTGGAAGCAAGGTAGTTGAGAGTGGTTGGAGTTGGTGGATATCAATTGCGAGTTTTCCGTCGGTTTTGAAACTTGTGGCAAATTGTAGAGTATCCTCGTGGACCCAGTGAGCGCCTAGCCAACGACCGAATCGTGGCAAGATTTCACCCTTGTAAAGCAGCGTGCTCTCAAGTACGTCGTACGTGCGAAAGATCTTGTAGTAATCTGTGACAAGAGTGATTGTGTAGTTCCCAGTGAACACGATCCTGCGGAGACCCCGGATGTCAATCACAATCTCCTTAACGATAACACCTGTCTTGATGTCCCAAATAACTATGGATATGAATCGAGTGCTAGGTATGGAGGTTAATATAGATATGGACGTGGAGAAAGCAATATCTCCTTACCGGTAGTAACCACATGCTAGCAGGCGTCCATCAGGTGAATAGGCGAGCGATCTGGGACAACCTCTGAGACAACCACTAGGGGGATTGAGGACGAATACCACCTCTAGGGTGTTCGAATCTCGGACTTCAACCTTGTCGAGTGAGATGCGTCCCAGCCGGACTGCGATGAGTCGGCCACATGGTGACCAATCGACATGATCAACTCCAGTTGCAGACCCAGCACTTGCTGTGCACGAATCCCATGAGGCAGGGATACCGCTCACAATCTTTGGCACTGGGGAGGGGATTTGTTTGTTATGCAGCTTCCGAACAATCGACGAGTGTGGAGCAAGCTGGACTGCGGAGTGGTAGATATGGGTTCCGGACTGGCTGATGACTTCGAAGAATTCCGTCACGAAGCGGAGGCAGTCAGTAGCGGTGTCGAGAAGATCGTTGACATCAACGGATTCCTGAATCTGACTTTGAGCTAGCATCGAGAGGTAACAAGAAGTCGTAAGTCCGAACACACCTCATTCAGCCATTCTATAGCCATGTTCAATGAACGCGCAGCATCACCCATAACACCAAGAACACTTAACACTTCCAACCAAAAGAGGAATTTCGTCTCGAGAAAATAGCGTAGAACAGAAATCACGTCCTCAGCCTTGTCTGTTCCCGCTCTAAGATGCATGTACCACGATCTGCACGCATACTCCAGTGCACCACGGATCCCACTCTCCTCGATTCTCCTCTGCAGGTCCACCACTTCGGAATTGAGTACATAGTCAGGGACCGAGCACATGTTCCTCTTCAGCGATCTACCCATAAGTTCGAGGCAACAGATGGCAAGTTCGGTGTGATATCCAGGGGAGATATGGAACCGCAGGTCACCGCAACGAGTGGGATCTGTGACGAAGTCAGGGAAGGATTTGTGGAATGGTTGAATGGGGTGATTGATATCATCGTGTAATGCCAACAATGATTGGATTGTCTCGAGGATTAACAAGACCTCATCGCACTTGAAATCCATCAGGGTGGCGATCGCGGATGGTGAGAGAGGATCCATCACGAGGACCACGGCGCTCAGGACGGAGCGTACCATCGCATTGTCTTCATCATCATTTTTGCAGAAGGCTTCCCGGAGGATCGACGTATAGAGGGAGTCAAGGCTGGCGTACACCTTCAATCCCACCTTTCCTTCGTAGGCCGTGCACTCTGGAGATTCCATGATGATGTCGAGCCGGTCGGAAGGACGTTTGAACCTGTGCTTGAGGAAGTTGACTGTGGCAACAGCGTAAACGAAGAAACCAGCAGCCCTTCGACACAGCGAGTCGAGCTGTTCATCCGTCGGCCAACCCTCGCTTCCACCGCGTCGCTGTGCAAGTGCGGATAGCTCGTGTGTGAAGAAGCGTCGTATGTCGTTGTCGATGGTGCGAGGTTCAACTTCGTGGAGAATGAAGACGTTGGTTGATTCCTTCAGTAATGGACCCCGGAACCCGGCCATGATGTGAGTCTCCGGTCTGCTCGTGATGAAGAACTTGACTCCGGGAATCTCGGAAACCGACTTTTCCAGTACGAGGAGGATGGCAGATTCTGGTTCTTCGTCCCTGCACTCATCGAGCGCGTCTATCACAACGACGGTTGGAATGTTCGCGGATTTGAGCGGTTCAACCAGAAACTTGCGCATCTGGTCTTGGAGCGACTCGTGGACAACATCTGGGTTGGACTGGAGGAGTGCGACGAGCGAGGATCGAAAGGTCGGGTACTTTTGTGCAAGTTGAAACGCAAGTGTGGGGAAGATGAGCTGGAGATTACTGCGATCCTCAAGACCTCTCGAGCAGAAAAAGGATGCTCCCAAACGGCCGTCAGCGAATACCCTTTCTGCAATAGTTTGCGCGATCGTGGATTTTCCTGTCCCCGCGAGCCCATTGAGCCAGAAGACCGGAGGCTTGTCAAAATCTTCGGTCCACCTCTCAATTTTGTTCAACACACTCTCCCGGGTTCCCTTGAGGCAGCCACTCCGGTTCCCATGCCGATATTCGGCTCCTTGCGCACGGCGGCAACCGTTCAACACCGATAATTCAGCTATTGAGATGTGAGTTTAGGTCGACCAACTGTCGGATTATGGCTAACCTGTCGCCTGGAATAGGTTGTTAACATCCGGTCCACCTTTGAGTAGGACAACCAGGGACATACAATCAATCGACAATTTTGCTCATACAACGATTTCTGTTGGGCGAACTGCACAGCACCTAAGCAAAGCATCCTGCGTGTGACTAGAGTACCGGGACTAACCTGGTATTCGATAATGGTATCCCTGAGGCCTTCCGCGAGTTCGCTCATAGCGTGTCCGTCTGTATCATTTTCCTGGTAGCCAACTGCATTGAAGCGCTCAGACAGGAGCTGTAACTCATCCTTGATCCTCTCGAGAGCTCTGGGGTGGGATTAACATCGACACCCGCCCACAAAACAGACAGATGATACCCACTCAAACAGGATCTTTCGTCGCCTGGATTCGTCTTCATCGCCAGGAGTACCCTCGGGTTCTACTTTGAGCCGAACCAACCGTGCAAGAGTAGACTCTATCTTTCCCTTTACCCCTGGCGCTGTCTACAGCATGTCAGTGAACGTTTTGTGGTGTGTGCACGTTACTTTACCTCGCGTAGTTTCAAAAGTAGGCTAAAAGAGGACTTCGTTTGACCCACGGCCCGTCAGTTCCGATGGCAGGGATGATGGGAGAAAGCTTACAGTCAACTGTGAGACCTGATTTTCTATTGATTGCTGTTGCGACAGCTATCCCAACGCGTTAAATCTGCTCAATCTCAATTGTTCCCGATAGTGCCTACCTGGTAGATGAAGATCGCTTGCCGAAGGTCCTCGACAAGCTTAACCACGGCTTGTGAGTCTTGCGTTTTATCCAGGATCCGAGCCATCTTTCCTTTCGTCAACAACGCTTGAGATCGACTCTCGATGTCTTCCAAGGATCTACGGGCGGTTGGTTCGGGTCGACAAGACGACGAAGATGTTGCACATACCGTTTCAGTTGTTCACGCCTCTCTGCCTCCTCGCGGTTACCGTCGACACTGGTCAACATCGCACTGTCTTTCAGCTTGGCTAGCCATGGGATAAGGTCCCCAAGCTTGTCTTCAACATCCTTGCTTTGCTGGAGGGAATCCGTCAGCGGTGTCGGGGCGCTACTCGATAGAAACGTACATCGTAGTGTTTGATGAGCGCAGTGATACCTCCCAAACAAGCTTTGAGGGGAGGAAAAACATCGGCTGATTCCATGGCGATATCGAGAAACATCTTCGTAGCATCGATAATCCGCTGTCCCTTTGCTGCGAGGAGTCAGTGGAAATGGGACCAAGACCATAACCAGGTTTCGTACATGGACCCGAATCGGTCCCTGTCCCACTCGCCTCCGGAGGTCGTTTTCGAAAGATGGCGGACATGAACTTAAGATTGTCTGTGACCGGTTCGTCGTTGTCTCTTGCACGGCTATGGTGTCTGGATCACGGGGATATCCACATCTGAATAGTTGTGTCATCGCCACAGCGCCAGATATCTGATATGATTATGGCATTAAAAGGAGACCCGTCCTATGGCTGTAACCCACATAATTCACCTAGATATACTCTTCGGTCATAGCGAGAGCCGTTCGACACCTTGAAGGGGAGGCACGAGCACGCAGTTGACAGTTTGGGAACGTTTCTCGTTCGGTCGTGTCGTGCCGTACATACAATTTCGGAGGATGAAATACCGGTGGTCGAATGGGGGAATGCAGCGGTGGTGAACTTGGACTACAAAATCGAGTTGTTTGGCCGACGTCGTGCAGGGAGGACGGAATAGTGGTAAGCGCAGGCTGGAATCCAACCTCGAATTCAGAGGCGAGAGGACACGGTTCAGAAAGGGAGGGTACAGAGGGGATAGGCAAGCGGCCGGAGCGCCCGCACGATCCGCTTACTTCCAATTCCATCCCTCTCATCGACTCTCTCCGTAGCCCACCCATGCAGGTAGTGGCCACCGACGACGTGCCAAAAGAATGGACGGATCCGACTCTCCCTCACGCACGTCCACACTTGTACCACCCCCGTCTCAACGGACGAACTAGTGGTTGAAGGAATACTACTTGCTCTGGTATCTTCCCCAATGGCTTCCTCTTCATACTTTCACTGCAAACGTCGTATCACCTTCAAATAAAATGGATTCATGTGATCCACGAGATTCTAGTGGTAATATTCGCCGGGATTTATATCATAACCGTCACGCGGACACAAGGAAACACGATCGGGAGGCATTGGTATGTGAGCTGTCTCTCGGTCTATTTCACTCAGCTTACACATATCTCAATCCTAGACATCAAACATACTCTCCTCTTTGATCTGCCCCTTCTTTCGATTACTCTCAACTCTGGTTACGAAATATTGACCACATACAGACGCTTGCCATGCCCGGACCAGCGTTCTCGTTTACACCTGGCCCACCCTCGGTTCGGAATCACTTGATTTGGGCCTGATAGCATCTCGCTTTTGATTCTACCCTATCAACCACAGATCCGGCCATGGTCCTCAATGTTCACCACCGCGCAGTCGGTCACAAGAGCTGTGCCCTCGGCTTTGGTGTAAGCCTAGTCAAAAATGCCGTCAGTATCGCCACACTTGAGCGGGTGCCCCGTAAACCTAGTGAAGCGGTCACGCGGTTGCGAACGATCCACAGGGTTTTGACCAAGCCCCAAGGATCCGAGACTAACGCACCATCTATCTTTCATGTTATTGGTACCTGGTTGGCCACCTTTGACATCTCCATGGTTCTTGGGGTCGTTTTCGGACGCGTAGTCCCGCTCCTCAAACATTCACCACTCAACTACTACCCATACGTCGAGACGTGTTCTATGGCGTTAGCATCACGCCCACCTCACAACACCTTGAAAGGACCGGCGCGCGACGAAATACAGATTCTCCGGTCTCAGTTCGCAGAAAATTTCATCTTCATCTACCCCGGTCTCTCTCTCTTTACAAGTCCACGTTCCTCGAATTTGGTCGCACGTTACTCGAAACCTCTCTCCACAGCCGGGACAACGGTGCCGTCATGTTCCCGCGATACACTTCCGAGTAGGTGGGAAGGATTGCCATTCCCTTCGGAGTGCTCACTCCAGAAGCTTCGCGAAGGGTTGTTGTCCAGGCACAATCGTCACGAATCCAGTCAATTTGCTACTGCACGTAAATATTGCTTTAGTACACGGGATTCCCCTTGTCCTTGTACGCAATGAACACTATTCGTGAAACTATGACCACCAGACCCCAATGTTATCCGAAGCCATCGAGACACCACCATTTTTGCTTATTAGCAAAGACATCCGCTCTCCAAATCCACCACTGCTGTGACGGAACGAGCCCCTCGCTCCTGAGGGTTCACCACAGCTGAGCACACCGGAAACTTGAACACTGAGTAACAGTCAGTTGTCTTGGTGGTTTATCGTTTATCCTTGTCATGCAGAGGTCCGACATGGTCCATCTTGATGTCTCGGGAAACGTCCGACACCTCTATGTCAGGCAAACGATGACCAGCGAAGTTCACTGAATCGAAATGCCTCAGCTGCCCAAAGCAAGATATAGGCACAGGGTAGACGAACATTCCATACGATCTTAACGCGTAAGGCGGAAACAGTCATCTCCGAACTGCTATCGTTCAAGCTGATGACACACTCACGTATACAAAAGTTGCTGGTCCATACTCTGCGGTGATTGTAGGGCGCCCCTATTGCGGTACGCGCACAGAACGACGACGAAAAATGCGGACAAATCCAAGCGTTCCCAGCGATGTTCGAAATACCACTCCACTAGCTGTAACGAGCACAACTACCCACCGAACACGGTGCCCATCGAATGGGGAACCTTCTTGAACTGGAAATTTATAACGAATCTACACGACTTGAGGTCGCCGATCGGGATCGGAGGGGGTCTGATCACCGGAGGCTTGATAAGATTTGATGCGAGCGAGACAGCTAATCTCGCCAATGCCATGTTTCCGAAATATACCACGAGTATCTTGTTTTCCGATGTGATCGCATATATGATCTTGAAATAAG
>Ga0307512_10006709_pt1 | contig 11586 bp, 12 predicted proteins | sample 14_EM_MG_FD_200267 | JGI IMG/M metagenome (GOLD analysis project Ga0307512, IMG submission 200267) | Populus trichocarpa ectomycorrhiza microbial communities from riparian zone in the Pacific Northwest, United States - 14_EM | ecosystem: Host-associated > Plants > Roots > Unclassified | place... | reverse complement strand
ACTTTGAAAGATATTCTGATTCTTGTTCTCTCGATACGCACTTCGAGCTCAGTTCCGCAACATCCATATCACCTGCGCCCGACCCCGCCCGTTACAGGTACCGGGCAAGGCCATTGGGCACAGAGATGTTCAATTGAGCCTTCAACTACCTGCAGGTCACCACTGCATACATGAGGTAGTTGTAAGAGATGACTAGCATGTCACAACAGGACACAACTCATCGTCAGAATTATGCCTTCTGGATTGGTGTTTGCAGATGATCCCTGTCATCAGCAGTGGGATCAAGATATACGACAAAGCGCCCGCTGGGAGTACTGGTCGAGGTTGAGGAAATACTGTCGGCCTGCCCTGCCAGATTCGAGAGTGATTCCGGCAGGATGTGAAGATTCCAGGACAGTGATGTCAAGTCATCGAATAATTGTTTCAGAGGAGCTCCAGGCACGGTTGATTGCTTTGGAGGTGCTCTCTGTATGGTTGATAGTTTGGGAGGAGCTGCAGGCAAAGCTCGATCTCTGTTTTCTTTGGATATTAGCACTTATGTTTGTGATACCACTCTGCAGGAGTGTGGGGAACGATTTGAGTGCCGTCATCTCAGGATTTGGTTTAGAGTTATGCACGGCCGAGCCGTATATACTTTAGTTCTTGTATACCTGTCAATCAGACTTAGTAAGTTTAGGTCAATGGTGAGATTGAGCACAGTGGTCACGGCACAGCACAGCAGGAGGATGATCAGTGCGACTGCAAGAGCACCAGAGAGATGATGAGAAGATCAAGCGAGTGTGATCGTTGCAGAAGCAGTGTTGTCATGTTATCCAAAGTGTCTCCAAACAAGACCGAAACTGGCCTCCAAATGTACCGAATAGTCTTCTGAATGGTGTCGCAGTTGACAGTCACCAAATGGTGTCGGGAGAGACAGTCACCAAATGGCATTGCGAGCGACAGTCACCAAACGGCATCATTACAGATCGTCTAGACAACTACCAAAAGATGATTACCAGATTGCCTGGAATGGAGGGCACACGAACTTCGTATTCTCAGGAGCTCTATCTACCGAAGGTGCCAACCCATATGTTTTGTTCAATGGCCTAGTGAAACAAATGCCGAATGACCATACTGGAGGCCCATAAGCCTGCTTGGCTGATGCTGAAGGAGTATGAATATGACTACTGATGGGCGCTGTGTGAGAGCCAATGGCTGCAAGAGATGATGTCAGATATCAAGGCTAGCCTAGAAAGACATGCATGATGATCTGCAGACCACGGGGATCTGCAGAGCACGAAGCTCTAGAGAGAATGAGGTTCAGGAGATCACGACGATCTGGAGATCACAAGCACAATAGAATATATATCGTATCCTTAACCATTCGATGAGAATCATACCAGACAGGTACGACGTCATATATAATTGACCATCATCAATAGATATGATAGTGAGAGCAGAAGCTACAATCCATGGTGAGAAGTCAGGCCCACTTCATCCCTGCTGACTGAGCATGAATGACTACCAAAGCAGCATCCAAAGCGACAACAATAATCACTGATGGGCTGGGCCTGTGGAGTAGTTCACAAGGAACTGGGAGAGCACAAGTTCTAGTCCACTCGAAAGTATGGTGAGTATGACCGGTTACTGGGATGCTGTCAAGTTCGATCTACTGATGCATTTGCTGATGGTGATGGCGATGGAAATAGCGATGGTGATGGCGATATCGAAGTCAATGGCAATGATGATGATCCACAGCGACTGGATCCTGCCGTCAATGCTGCCCGGTCAAGACGAGGATCATACTATGATTGGGGATTTCACTGAGATTACATTGTCAAATTCCGACAATGACCTAGAGTTCATACAAGCTCCAAGTGCGAGATTTGACAGTTGGATGCTCGACATTCTAGAAGTGGAGATATGGAGGATGGTGTCACTTTCGATGTTCCTTCTTTCTCTTCTCTTGTTTTTACTTCTCATATCTTTGGATCTTTGCCCAGTACAAATATCGCCGGCAGAGGTTTCTACAACCTCCTTGAGATAGTTCAAGTGGAGGTGGAGTATACCTGTGCGTCAGATCTGCCAGAAGGTTGCCCTGAATCCTACTAATCAATACCGGGACATATGGGTTCTTACCTTGGCATATGTTGAACGGTTGTTTGATTGTTTCCTTTCATCTCCAACTCTTGTACCAGTTTATACAGCCCATGGGGTCAGCACATAAAGAGGGGGATAATGTAACAGCATGACTGCAGTTGATGTGTCCAGGGCTAGGCAACACGCACTGTATATCTCGTCAGCTTGCCAAGAGCCTTCAATCTCTAGCAATAATCTTACCTTACCCTACCTGTACTTATCATAGACTGCTCTACAATAGTGACATCCATGTTTTGAACCGTATCTGCTGATATACATTGTTCTGGGGCTATACACAGGCATATTCCTTTATACTTTGTCGTTGTTTCTGTTCTTGGTGGGACAGTATCTACTCACTGCTGGGATTTTTTTCTCCTCTCTCAGCAGGAGGTTCTGACATGTTTAGGGGAGGATGGTAGGTATTTTTGGTCAATCATGGGTGCAACTCAGCCAAAAGGAATCGTTCTTCCCCCACCATCATGCAAATCCACTCAATTGTGTGTATTCAATATCTTCAACTGCTTTGTAAAGGCAGATAAGCCTAGGCTTGACAGCAGACATATGATATGGGAATACAGTTGCACACGAGAGCGAGTAGATAAATATGTAGAATTGAGTGCCAAAATATTCAATCCACATCTAAGTGCCATAGCGGCAAACTGTATACAATGGCTCTTGCCCAGCCTCGGGTCACTTGTCGCGGTTACATGTAGCAGCAAGATGTAACTATGTCTCGGGAAGCCTCTGGGAGTGTTCAAGAGTTGTCGGACCAGAATCTCAGCGTGGTTAAATTCCAGAGTTGACTAGACCAATGCAGTGGCCTTCAAACTCATCTGGGACCACCTGGGAGCACCGACGACATGCCTGGCAGTAGTGTTAGCAACGGTTCCGGACTGTCACCATGGGTCCAGGTCCAGGTGAGAACTAAACCGTTTCCAAATCGCCGATCCGGGTTGTCAATTCACCCGAATTGTCTTTCCAGGTACGGTTTGTGGGAGATTTACCAACCAGTCTGAATTGGGTGGGTTGTCAGTGGGTTGTCTAGCGGGTCCATCTGTTGATTCATATAATGCTCCTGCTTTTGCTGTTTGATGATTGTACTTGATCAAAATCACTCGTTTGACATCCAGTGATCACTGTTTGAATACATTGCAGGTTGGGGTATCCATTATCTTGGAATCAATGTTTTTCGTATTGTGAGTTGTATTTTGGAGTACAATGGTGGTCGATGGTTCTGTTATGACCTCAAATATCCGTGTGATGCCTTCATTACCCAATATACAAGACCAACACTTCTTGATGCTCTGTTGACGCTCAGTTTGAAGATGGGGTAACAAAGACATTGTGCACTGATTTGAAAGGAAAGGCCTCCACTACATTGTATATGAATTATTGTTACAAAGCGAAACTTAGATTACCAAAGATGCAAGACCAAAAATCATTGAGGCTCTTTTGAGGCTCATTATCCGAATGGGGCAGGGAGCGTGCTGCTGCTGTGTCTGCCACTAAAGGCGGCTAATACCTCGTTTATAGATGTCTGCAACCAATCACCACTTAGATAACCCAAGATGCAAATCCAAAAATCATTGATGCTCTGTTGACTCTCATTTTCGGAATGGGGCAATGACCCTGTTGCTTTCTCTTTTAACTATAAATGCTGCAATTACATTTGTTCTTCCTAAGCACAACCAGATTACTTTGTAATTATGTCACTTCGAAGGCTGAAACTCATTGATGCTCCATTGATGCTCCATTGACGGTCATTTGCATGATGGTGTAAGGAAGATATCAAACGTTGTTTCGCCTGCAAAGGCTGCAAATACATTGTATATGAATCATTATCACAAATCAACACCGAGATAACCCAAGATGCAAAGCCAAAAATCATTGACACTTCTCTGATGCTCAATTTCAGAATGGAGCAATAACCATGTCGCTTTCTCTTTTACCAATAAACACTTCCATATCAATCATCATGTCTTATCACAACCAGATTGCTTTTCCATTACCTGAATTAAAATACTAAAAATCGTTGACACTCTGTTGACGCTCATTTTCATGATGGGGCAAGGAAGATATAACGCATCGTTTTGCTCGAAAATGCTGCAAATACATCGTATATAAATCCTTGCGACAATTCAACACATCGATAACCCAAGATGCAAAGCCAAAAATCATGCACACTGGGTTGACACTCATTTTCAGAATGGGGCATTGACTGTGTTGCTTGCTGTTTTGCATTTAAAGGTTGCCAATACGTCGCTTATGCTTAACAGTAACCAATTCACTTTACAAATACCTTGTTTACAAGACAAGATATAGTTGACACTCTGTTGACGTTCATTTCAATGTATTGTCGAGTCAATATCTGCAGCCATTAATAATTGTATGAAATATAGTTTGGACTTATTGGTTACCTTTCAGCCAGATTGAGACTCAGCCCATTGGCAAAGCCGAGCCCAGTAATCTACTTGCACGGGTCGCTCTCATTCTACCAAATTGTGATATTTTGCTGAATAATTCAATTTGCCCGCCACTGTTCTGTTTATGAACAAATATTCACATGCAACTACTCAATATTCTCCCACGATATTTCTCTAAGTGAAATTCTCAGTCAAGCAACATATAGAACCTGGTGATAACATATGGACCCATTATTTCCTACATAGTCTTGTTTCCATTATTGCTCATTGTTTCCATTGCAGTGACCATCATCAACCCCTATTCAGCCAGTTTCATTGAGCTCCATGTTGGCCGGATCAATCCTGAGATATTTTTGGCGGCAGTCACATCCCGGTGTGCTGAGCTATCCGGAGCCTCCGTGGCATTGTCTAACTAGATATCGCATTTGTTGTCGGCCGCCCAGTCGTCATCGCTCACGTGTGGATTAGCCAAGCCACCATTCCAGTAAAAGCTAATTTTCATTGTCGGAAATGCTTTCAGATGCACTGTCCTCATACCATTTGGCTGGATAACAGTCTATTCTTTCGATTCTGTAGACAATTAATGCTTGAGTTCGTTCTCCAGGGAGGTCCTTTGCAGAAAAAGGTGGTAGCAAAGGTGATCTTTCTGACAATTTCAATGCAGCAGCACCATCATGTCAAAAACTTGACCAGGATGCTTTGATGAACTCTTCAGTATCTGGAATGTATCCTATGGCTGTCATTTGCTGGGTTTGGGTGTGACATTCCTTCTGTGTAGCACTTAGGTTTTGGTTGCCCTGCCACATCTCCACAATGTTGTGGACCTTGGCCATTCTATGCAATTTTCTTTCCTCTACCTCACTCTTTAATTCCAAGTGGTTTTCAGTCTACCAGGTATCCAATGCTATGTAATCGCCTGCCAATATTCAGTTATTGGCTTGAGCAAATCGCCACACTATGATTTATTCCCAAAGGGTCTTGCCAGTGGTTTTAGACTTTCACCAGCCAATAATGTCTCGCCTAAGGGAACATCTGGCCTCCACTCAGACACAATGTGGTATGAATAAGAATGTGTCGCGTGCCACATTGGAGAGATCAGCGTACGTTGAATGTCTTTCCTCTTGTTGATGCGACCAGTCACTGATATCCGGTAACCAAAACATATTGCAAATCTCCATGGGATTGGAGTGGTGATGATTATGATTTGTATTAACTTGACCCTGGTTCTTTGGTGCTCCAGGTGGTGAATGCATATAGACTGTTGCAGCTGTCAATGAGCATGCTGCGCGATCGCTTCATCCGGGTGTCATTTCAGCCACGCTTTTAGGTGTTAAGTATTTGTCATCATGGCTGGACAAATCATATGCATCAGAACAGAATTGACCAGATCAAGATGCTATTACAGAGGGGAAGAGATTACTGCCAGGAACATGTTCGGGTGTAATGACGGAAATTACTTGATGTTTGGCACAGTATTCGTTCACCGCATACCTCAGAAACGCCTCTTGCGATTGGGTAGCATAAGGAGTCTGGTCCTCAGGATTAGTATCCATTCCCTTGCCCCATCTCATGAATAATGGCAACATCTGGAAAGGATTGAGAATACGTGCGAATACAAGAACCATTCCCGTCGTTGGAGTTACTTCAGCATCATATTGTGAAATAATCTCTCGCACACACTTCACGGCAGAGTACAAGTCTTGCTTCCATTCAATCTTCTTTTTAGCTAAAGCTAGCATAACGCCATCCATATAATTGAACATGATATTGGGGATAGGGAGGGTGTGATGTGGAGTAATGGTATGCCTTTTTGACATCCACAGGGTCCAGTACCAGAATGTCCTTACAACCTCCATGATATCCTTGACGATGGTCCATTCATCCTGTGTTGTGAACTGTGGCCAGGGATCATTGTATGATCTATTTTGGAGACACACGCGGGTGAATTCTTGGAATCGGTAGGCTCGCTCAAGCAACTCCAATGTCAAATTCCACAGTCAGATCACATCCATAATAGGTATTACTGTGTTTCATACATTGACCTTATGGTAGTCAATGAAATCATTTCGACGACCAGGTGTCAGCGTAATCGATACCGTAATCGTCCTCTGCTATATGAAGGTTGGTTTCAGGTCTTCCACAATGTCTTGAACTACGTACTTTGTCAATTATCTTTGCCAAACCTGGTCTCAAAGCCAACACCTTATTGATTCTAGCATTGCCTTCTCTTCGCAGTCTTTGACTATTCCCAATGGCTGTACTTCCATTGTCTCCAAATTGCTGATCACGCTCATCGGCATCCGAAGACTTGGTCCGGCATTGTACACCAAGACAGCTCATGTACGCACCCAAAGCAAGCTCAATGACGTGTGCCAAGCACAGTATGTGGTTCCTCAGTGCCAGCCAGTTGATTCCTGAGGCCTCGAGGGTTGATAGTAGTTACCAAGTCATCAAGTATTTTGAGGAAGCACTTTCAGTTGTAATTCGAAGTAAACAGCCTTCAGTAAGCTCAAAACGATCGAGATCTTCCTTGAAATGTATGGCTAGCCTTGCTCCAGTATGTTGACCATTCACCTATTACTCTTAATTAGCTTTCAAAATAGGACAAGAGCAGGCTATCAACATCATCATAAGCGAGTTGTACTTCTCGTAATGCCCAATATCGATCCATACAGTACACAATGACCGACATTATGGCTAATTTGTTCATCAATGTCCACCTGTCAAAAACTACACCAAATTTGTATGTTGACGGCAATTGCTTCCTAATTACATCCACTGTCAGTGAGTACTCCCTCTGGCAAATGTTGCTAAGGGTGCTGGCTGACGGCGGAAACAGCTCACTGAGTACTGCATAATATGACCGCTGATGGTGAAGGTTTAATGTAGCATTCCATGCAATATGAGCCGAAACAAATCCTAACATCAGATAGCAATACCTGGTGTCTTGGGGCAATTCTGAACTTGCAACGTCCTTGGCTGCCGGTTTGGAGCGTTGTGTCTGTTAATTGTATGAATATAGGTAAAATGTACTGTTGAATATGAATTTCCTCTGCGAACTTACTATTGTAATTCCTCGACTGCATTGTCTGTTCAGTATGGCCAAAGCTGTTTCATCAATGGTTGTACTTGTCAATTCAGAAACATCTGACTCTGTTAATTCGTCTAACTTTGCAATGTGCGCTTTTGCTAGCAGGTGTTTGCCCATTGAGCCGGTCCCACGTTCTGATGGATGGCCAAGAACTTGATGACACACGATACATATACTGCGCGGGCTGCGGGGCTCTTATATTACGCAGAGCTCACAGTCTCGCCATGGAGGAGCATGTCTCGAATTATTCCGTGTAATAGCACGCTTCCAACCCGTATTCATAGCAGAGGCTGGTTGCAAGACCAAAAGTCATTGACGCTACGTCGATACTCATTTCTATGACATAGTAGAGATGTTGTCGTGAGCATTTCTGCCTAGCAAGGCGGCCTATCATCAGATTATGGGTTAATGTGGTTACACAGCCATTGAATTTTCCAAGATGTAAGGCCAAGAATTGTTGACGCTCCTTTGACGCTCATTGTTAGGACAGGGCAATGACTGTGTCGCTTGTCTTTGTACATATAAAGCTGACTTATACATTCAATGCGGAACGTTATGACAAGGCAGCCTGTTCAGTGCCGAAAGTGTCAGACTCAAAATTGTTGACGCTATGTTGATGCTAACATTAAACACATCCAAACAGTTATTTTACTCTCAATAATTGTATGTGACGAATCATATAGTCATAATTGACAGCCAATATAGCGTTTCTATGTATAATCATTTGCATCCAGAAAGTTTAAGGCCTCTCCATTTCGGATCAACCATTATCCACATTATCTGGGTGATGGATGTCATGGTCTTATCACATTCCCGCACCTTCAGTACGTAATTTACAGCATGCAGATCCTTCCACTAGTTTTTGATTATCATAGCCCGTCTTTGTCACCTTTCATCATCCAGCTCCTTCTCCTCGATTTCCAGATCATACCATAAGCAATTTCGACTATCTCAGCTATGTGCATCAGGTCTGTGTGGAGGGTTGTGCAGTTGGATACATTGATGAATGCTGCCTGACGGTCGTTGTTCAGAAAGATTCCTATTGAGCACTGACCCCTCCTTCTATGACTCATATGACATCAGTCACTTAAATTTTGTTAGTAAATTTCAGCACTGATGTAGTTTTCACTTTCTCACTTGACAGTAACAGGCAAGAAGATATCGAGTATACTGGTTGTCTTACAACCGTATTCGGAATATAAACCTTTTGAATGGTGTGAATGACCCTTGCACATGCACCGACAAATCATTGGGTCTCACAATTTGGTCAGTCAAATCTTGACAGAGCTGACAAGGCGCAAAATCGGTAACTGAATTCCTTTTCACTGAGAAACAATATCAATGGAACCAGTCGCGTATTTATTCCTCCAGCGTCAGAGAAGCCTTTACCAGTTTGTCATCCGAATCCAATTTCTACAGGTTGATTAGATGTGGAGGCAATCTTCAAGCGTAACAGCATACGGGTTCAACAGGCTTCAGTTTCTGCATAGGTGATGAATAGGCCTCCGTGTCAGGCAGAAGACATGCTATCAGTTTGATCGACTGCGGCTTCGCCGAACCTGGCCTGATATGACTAATTCCTGGTCGGGAAGTCCCTCGCAGCTGATGGGATATTCCAGGGTCGATATCAACAGTCTCCATACTCTCTCGAAATGTTGTGGGTGCAGGTTCTGCGGCAATATCATCCGTTTGCGGTTTAATGACTGCCGGAACCCTGAATTTGGACATACTGTACATCTTATCGCTTTCACCAAGGTAGTCGGATGTGTCCACCCATCCTGGTTGTGTCAATTCATCAAGCCTGATCTGCTTCAGCCGAAACCTCTCCATGTGCTGCTGTACCGTTTTGGAGATTGTGCCCATCATGCAGCTGGGTTTGTCATCTTCGCTCAGCTTGCCCAGCTCTGTCTCTCCATCATCCTCCTCTTCCGCATCATCCTCATCATCGGAACTTGCAACAGCACTCAGACTGTCCCCGATATCATTCAACAACTCCGGAAACATTTCTTCAGGCACTCTGGTTGTCAATCCCGCGTTTTCAGCTTTCCTCTTATCTTACTGCTCCTGCCTAATCGCTGTCTCTGCATCCTCAACTCACTTTCTTGCCACAGCGGTTTCTCTCTCAACATAATCCTCAATCCATTTCTCTTTCTCTTCATTGCATAAAATGTGCATTTCTTGTCGTGTCTCTGGCGCAGGCTTCTTTTTGAATCGTAAGCTGTGCAATGCACCATGGGCTCGGACTCTCTCTGCTTCCTAGCTGCTCTTGCCTTCATTCACTTGATGACGTTGCCGTGCAGAAATCTTTGTCAGTTTGCCATGTTTGGGCGCTGGAAGTGGTAAAAAGTTATTTTTCGGAGTATTGGCCATTGTTGTTTGTGTCGACTTTCGTGTTGGGCGCAATGTTGGATGTTGCAAGATATGGAAGATATGCAGGCAAGCTACCTCTTTTATGTCCCGGTTTGTATGTTTGATCCACTTGAACAAAGCAAAATCAGCGTTTTGACTGTCACTGAAATGGCAATTGATATGCTTACTGTACAACATGACATGATTTTTGGCGTCAGTTTCAGCAAATATCCCGGGTATTTTGTGAGACAAACATCACCAGATGTCCTTTCCTGCGATGAGTTTCCTGTTTATATCTGACAATCATTAGATTTTGGCTGTCATACACCACGAGTTACTCCGGTAAGCACACAAACATCATCGGACCGACTTACTGCAAATCGCGGGACAGTGGGGAACCCCTGCAACTTGCAGCCAAATGCAGCAGGATTCATCTTGAGTAGAATATGCAAGTTGGCTGCCACTGAATCCCTGCTGACTTGAAGCAGACTATGTATTCCTCAGGACATCCCACTTCATTTCGTTATCATCTTCCTCTCATATTCCACACCAGCAACTGATGGCTACCCTAACCACTCAGCCAGATGAGAGCGGCCCCAATTCAAACCGATCGATGGGCGCTTCATTCCTGGTGCCACTCCCAGGCACACAGCCACAACACAGAGAGTAGTATGTCCACCAAGGCGCTACTAATGCAGCCACCAGAAATCTGACCCTCCAATGCACATTCAAAAATCGTCCATAAGACCGGCAGCAGCAAGAATTACAATCAGCATGCATTTGGATGTGAGTATATCCATATGGTTCTAAACGGCCATCAACTGATCGTCCAACACACAGCAGGTATACATTGAGACCTACCTGACCAATTTATTGCTGCCGGTAAGGTGAAACCTTCATCGTCTACCAAGGCAAGTGTCCGCACAGTGTGCGACATCGAACATCATTAGGTCATCTGCGCTGGGCATTTCACCCACAACTTTCGTGATAACGGTCCCTGAGAGTGGACAAAACAGGCTTCAATCATCTTATAGTAGGCTACAGAAATCTATATTGTCGCAGTAATAGCTGTTGTACGGTGGCGTGCCCTCGAGTAGTCGAGTGTGTGCGGGAGTATGCGAAGGTGTGTCTATTGTATCGTGTAACGAGACATGTCGCATCGACATATGGTCGATCGATAACTAATGGTGCTAACTACAAAAGAGACAAGTTACATCATAGTCCTTGGCATAGTGATATCCGTACTCCCAATCAGCTCAACACTCCTCCAGGACGGCTATCATGTCCGTTTCAAACAAAAAACAGTAAACAAAGGAGAAGAGGAGCCAATCAAACATTGTGGATCTCCTCGAAACGAATGTGCCCAATCAATTTACTTTCCGACGGCATTCCCGATGCCATTTCCAGTTCCAATTCCGAAACCATTTCCGTGACCATTCCCGAGACCATTTCCGATTCCATTACCGATTCCAATCCCGAGGCCATTCCCGAGTCCAATTCCGTGCATATCGAGGCCATTTCCGATCATTCCCATTGCAGCACACTGCTTCAAGAAGGCGGGCTTCGGCAGTGGCTTTGTGAAGCAGTCGGCGAGCATCTCAGCAG
>Ga0307512_10006708_pt1 | contig 11587 bp, 13 predicted proteins | sample 14_EM_MG_FD_200267 | JGI IMG/M metagenome (GOLD analysis project Ga0307512, IMG submission 200267) | Populus trichocarpa ectomycorrhiza microbial communities from riparian zone in the Pacific Northwest, United States - 14_EM | ecosystem: Host-associated > Plants > Roots > Unclassified | place... | reverse complement strand
GAAGATAGGTGGTAAGGGTGAACGAGTGATCGTTGGAGTAACAAGGAGTAAACGAACTGCGACAGTCGACCCTCGTGTTGCAATTGCTCCAAGTAGATACACCGCGACATCTTTGGATCGCCAGTTCTCGCGGGGGTTGGAGGAATACGTTTCCAACCCCTTCTGAATCAATGAACCAACGATTTCCGTCGTTTCCTCCTCTAGCCCGCTGGCCACGAGTGCTTTCAGTACATCGGCTGCAGCCTGCCTGCGAGTCACAACCTCGCTGCTTGTCCCTCCTATTGTACCTGCAGAAGTAGATGGGACGGATAGATCCAGGCGGATAAACTCCAGGGGGTCGTCCTCGAGCTGTTCAATATCATGATCTATCCAAAATGGGTTTATTATGCTGGCAAAGATATCCCATCAATGCAATAGGTGTTACACTAACCTCGGAGTCCGATGTTAGGGACAACCACCCCTTCGACGAGCACAGAGATCATTCGTTTATCCGAAAAGTGTTGTTTGTAATGTCCTATCCGGATGGTTGTAGACAGAAACCGCAAAGCTTGGGCGACTAGCTGGGGGGGATTTAACCAGGGAACACCAACAAATATTTCTGTAGGATCCGACGTACATGATCATCAGACACTCCTGGCAATTTTCCACCGCCAAGCAAGTCCCAGATCGCCGTCACGAATAGCTCTACAGTGCCAGAGCTCTGCAGTACTTCTGGGTAAAGTTTCGTGTAGAGCTGTCTCAAAAATCAGCAAGCATTTCGTTCAACTTATTCAGTTCCTACCTCGGCGATTTCGAGTATCCCAGTTTTGATTTGGGATGGCAAAGATGGCGTCGTGTCATCTGGCTGAAAACCGTGCATCGTGAATCGTTGGCTTTGGATGTCAACTTAATGACCCTTACTTCTGTAGCTAAGGACGAAGGGTTCCAAGACAAGAACGTCAAGAACAGTCCCTGGGGTCCGAAGAACTGAACATGGGAATCTTCGAAGTCTGGAGGTAAATCTTGACAGGTGAGATCAAAGAAAAGGTCAATCAGTATCACTTGGGTCTGAGCGACCAATCCAATATCTCCTTGGAAACTTGGTGAAAACAGTATATTCGCGGTGTGCAAAAGGAGTTGGAGGAAGGGCTTTGCAAATCTATCGAGGACGTAATTGATCGTTGAAAAAAGGCCATCGGATCGCGTTTCTGCACGCCACGGACGGAATATCGAGTGTGCGGTCTCCAAAATGCTAAGATTCACTTGATAATCTTCATTGGAGAGGCGGCCAACCAGTTTCTAAGATCATGACAAGAAGAGGTGAAAAAGACGTTTTCACGACCGCATCGGCGATCCCTGGGCACAAAACGAGCTTACATCAATCAGATCTGGCCATCGTCCAGGGAAATCTGACCGCGCTATGATTGATATCGTTTCTGCAATCTGGGCTCTGAGTGGCTTATCGGCAGCAGTTGACAGGGCAATCATCGCTGGCACAAGGTCGACTCTCAATGCTGCTTTGTCGGCTTCTTGAATGGGTGATTCATCCTACGCAGAGATCGGTAAAAGCTACAGAAGAAAAAAAGTCACTCACGTCTTCCCACCTTGATTTGATTGCATTTTTCAGATACACTGATCCTGCAAGGCGGACCGAGCGATCTTGGGAAGAATCGAGTGCAATGTGGAGGAGGCTCAGGAGGAATGAAGCTTGTGCGCTACGAGTCGCAAGATTTTGTTCTGCCTGTTTCCTCGTGGATGGGTTCAAGGATGCCAGCAGTAGTCGAGGCACGTCCGACATGTTTGCGAGTAAGGGTGGAAATCCCTCAAAGAATCAGAGTGGTGGTAAAGACGCGTTAGTCACGAGACTCGAAAATCATGATCGAGAAAGATTATGCTTATGATATATTATAGTTATGTGTGTACTCCGATGTGCCGTACAATAGGAAAAGAGGGAAGCAGACGTGAGGTGAAAGTAAAGCGAAAAGAGGTGTCTCGGTGCTGGCTTGAAAGACGCAGCGCTCGCGCTTGGTAAATGTGAGGAAATATATCGTACACGATGAAATGGCCATCTACAGATACAGCTGTATGGTTCGAAGGGTGGCGTGCGGGCAAAGCGCTGCAGATTTTCAGATGACGTTCTAAGCGCATAAACCGGGACTAACCGTAACAGTGTGGGGGGGTATTGTTCATCTGCCGCTACAATATTCCGTAATCTTTGAGGGCATTCTGGAGGATAGTCTCTTTGATAGCCGCAAACACCAAACGGATGTTGGGGGTATCAGTTGCCTGCGTCAAACTGGTACTCTTGAATTTATAATGGCGCGGGGGTGAGTGCAGCGGAACGCACTGTGGGTAGACACTCAATCGTGCGCGATTGGCCTGCATGAATCTCCACAATATATACTTTGCTGCTTTGTTGATATCAGAGCCACCGGTATATTCCGGAAAGTACCGTTCCAGCGGAACCTGTAAAATGCTATCAGTTAGGGCCAGTAGCATGGTTGGAGAGACGGGTGTGCCTTTGGAAGTTTGTTGCGGAAAACGTCAATCTTGTTCATGAACAGGATTATGGAGGTCCGTAAGAACCAGCGCGAGTTTATGATCGAATCGAATAGCTCGAGAGATTCCGCCATACGATTCTATGGCAGGTATTATGAGAACCGCTTCATGAGGTGCCGAACACGTGTGACAAACCTGGTTTCGCTGTTCGAGTAGTACTTGATCATACTCGCTCAGCGCCGTGCAGAAGATGATGCTCGTCACACTCTCAAAACAATGGATCCACTTCTTTCGCTCAGAACGTTGCCCTCCAACATCGAACATATGGATCCTAAATGACGTCAATCAGTGTTCGTAGGAAAGGTTGATTGAGGCGACGCATACGACAGGGGTGGCACGTTGAACCTTGTTTCTACGATCCCTGTGCTCTTCTGTCGGCACCTCAGGACGTCCGTCTCGGTGGGAATGTAATTAGGACTTCCGATTCGTTCGGCTTCAGTGAAAAAGCTATATCATGAAGTCACGATTAAAAGAAAGACCGAGAGAGTAAACTGGACCTACTAGCTCGCGCTGTCCATGAGATAAAATTCACTACTGTGGTAATCCATGATCTGGGGAATCACCAGGTCGCGCCACAACCGGTTGATAGACAAGGCAAGCTGCTCAGGAAAGCGGAAGTTGGAGTCGATGGAGGAGAAGTCCAAGTCATAGTATGTTATTTGCTCTGCAGTTGCCTGGGTGTTCACCGTTGTCAGTGGGCGTATAAAGCGGGACAAAGTGGCGGCATACGCGGTTCTGAGGGTCCACAGGGTGAATAGATAGTTTATGCATTGCAGAGACAATAGCCTGTGCGCTTTCCAATAGGTTCTGGTAGATTGCGGCCCGATAAGCAATGCGCTCCTCAACCGAGAAACCATCCTGGTGGATGATTTTCATTTGCTTGACAACAGTTGACTTTCCAGACTCGCCCGAACCTGCGTTTATCGTGTAGTTTGGTTTGTGTTAGCTTCGTGGGGATGGCCAGTGTGAGGGGCCACCCCTTACCGAGTAAGAGAATCTTGCATTCTTTCTTGAACTTTTTGGAGTCCTCTTCGATAATCCGGTCGATGTCGGCAGAGCGTTGAAACGCTTCTCGATCTTGAGTGGCGGATGCACAATTACCCATGCCCACACGAAAGCGTGAAAGTCTGGTAGTTGTTACAACGGTATGGTTGTGGCGCAGCCGCAAGAGTTGGTACGGAAAGGAAAGGTAGGGGGACGGGATGGAATAGACACGCAGTTTCGAGGGCGACAACCCTTTGCGCCTTTGTCAAGTTGGAGAGTCGCATAAAGGCATGATCGGAAGGACAAGCGTTAGCAAGCCGATCAAACAGTGTCCATTCTGCTGGTCCAGGCTAAGCAGTAACCAGCAAGTACATAGTGTATGCCCATAATGTATGAACTGAGTCCGTTGTATTGCAATTTATGTATAAAGGATGTCGAGGATGAAGGAAGGTGTGTCGTGTTCTACTCAAAGTCCAACTCCCATAAGTAAGTAAACGAAACTGGCAAGTCCACCAAGCATCAAGGACGGCATTGAACCGCCAGAGGCCGAGTTCTCGACACCAAGGTTATTAACACAAATTTTGTTCGAAGCCGACAACGCGGAAAGAGGGAGGTAAACCCGCGGCGACCCATTAGTGGTGTTGGCGGTAAGACCACCATCACTATTGGTAGTGACGAGGGCACAGGAGAGAACGTCAATAAGTTGTGTGTTCCCACTGTAGCCCGACTTGGCTATATTCCAAGAAGCGGTACCGCCAGCGCCAACATTAGTGAACAGGGCTAGCATTGGCGGTTTCGAAACAGCGAGGGTGGTCTCTGATGCAAGCGGGAAAGACATCTTTACTCAACCGCCGTCAGTACCTATTAGGTTAGTGGAGTGGCCTGGACGTACGGCAGTTGAGAGAAACTGGCTGTTGGCGGTGATGGCAGCCTTGCGGGCCCCATTCAAAGTCTTTATATGTTGCACCAGATCCTTGTCTTGAGCATAACCTGAAAACCACAACCTGAGGGGGAAAAACCATCAAAATCTGCGATCTAGGCTGTCAGAGCTTGCGTACGCTTCACGGTTAGCAGGGTCCGGTCCACCCGCATAGCCCTGCTCCTGACCTAAAAATCTTTGAGCAACGTACGATGGCAACTCTGCAGGGAGCGGGGCGCACCGTAATAGACAATAGGAATACCGTCATGGACGAATGGGAATGCCATTGCATTTCTCAGCCTCTGAAAATATGTATGAGCACAGCTCGACAGTGCGGTAAAGCCGACCGTACCGCGGTGTCGTTGGATAAGGATGGGAAGCGAGGTTGGTCGTGATTTTCAAGGAATGACGCAGTGCCGAAAAGCCCGTTTTTATAGACACCCTGCGAAGTTGTGACGACCGTGGCGAGGGCAGAAAGGTTACCGAACTGGGTCTGGAATCCTGCAACGAGTGGGAACCACGTCGGATAGTCAAGGACGGAGTCGAGGACCTCTAATCGGGGACAGTGAGCGAGACGTTGTGGGAAGGAGGACCAACTAACCTGTGTAGCCTGCGATGTAGTCCGTTTCGTTGTGGAGAACCTCACCGATCGCATAAACACCTGAGGACGAGGCAAAACCCGGCCAAAAGTCCTTTCGAATGTGCTTCACAGTGTCGATACGTATGCCATCAACGCTATAATTTCCGACGAGTGTCTTGATCCAGCCGTTGTAAGTATTGACGATTTCATCTTTCTCCGTGTCCACGTCGATCAGAGCGAGTTTGTCATCCCCGAGCCAACATTGCTCAACCTGCGTCTGATTGTTGTAGTCCGTGATCAGACACCTCGGATGAAAATCTGATTCCTCGTTGAAGGGATTGAAAGAGGAGAAGGAGGGAGGGAAATCTTTCGAGGCAAGGTGGTTTACCACGACGTCGACCATCAGGTACATATTTCGCTTATGCAAAGCATCAGCGAGAGCCTTCAGGTCTTCGCCGGTGCCAAAGTGGGGGTTGAGAGACAAGAGGTCCTGCGGCCAGTACCTAAAACAGGAACAGTCAGTAACTTGTCAAGCAGCCCTGCAACGGTGAAAAGTGGGAAAACCAACCCATGGTATGCCTCCCCATATGCACTTGGCCCTTCAAAGGTCGACACGACCGGAGAAATCCAGATGGCGTCGAATCCCATATTCTGGATGTAATCCAAGTGACTTATGATGCCTTGATAGGTGCCACCGCAATACTTGCGGTCCTCCGTGTTGCAAGTTGGCCCAGGCCCATCCGTTGCAAACCGGTCCGTGACAAGCTGGTGACCTCAAGACGAGTACAGAGGAGGGGAGACAACGAATGCGGCTGACCTGGTAAATTGAGCGGCTGCGCCAATCATTGGCGGACGCCGCAAGGGATGACACGAAAAAGAAGGAGGAAAAAACGAGAGTCTTGAAGGTACCCATGGTTAGGGAGAGAGTCGAATGAGAGCCGAATGAGTGCAACACATGGAACTGATGTCCTTTTGAACAATGTCAGCTGTCAACATGTCAAAGGCTGGCACTGGGTGGGCGGCCGTTCCTTCCACTTTAGTCCTCGTCGATCATTCAAACATTTGGCGTGAATGTATGCGCTGATATTCCATATAAGTAATAGCCAGCCGCGCCCAGGTACAGTGGCGTAGGAAAGGTACCAAACATTTGTATGGACTGTGATATATCCGACCGGAAAGAGAAAAGAAAGAGGAGGAATGGTATGTGTGTCAGCCGCCCGCCACAGCTGTCTGAAAGGTATACAAGTCATCCGGTTGCGTCCCTATGGAAACCGGAAAGTGATCGGGTTCTGAGATGCTGCCGTGGATCAAATGGTGTCACCAGCACCTCACGTCCGTGCATGCGAGGTCCGGTCGAGTGTTCAAACGCACCGCGATGTTTCCTGGTTGTGAGATCGCCCCCACGATTCAGAGGATCTCGTCCTTCACCCACAGTCGGTTGAAAAGCGTGTTTGGTGGCCTCGAGGGAGGACTCGTCTGGCCACCTGATAGCATTCCCACGTTCGTCCCATCTTTGACCTTCGGATATGCCGTCAGGATTGAATGGCCGTGTGGGGAGAGGAGCCGAGATGATGATACTGTGAGAATGTGTGTCATTTCCGCCGGTGCCGAGCCCAACGGTTTTCATCTGCCTGAGATACATAGTCAATTGGTGTTTTATTGTGAATGATGGAATTGTCACAACCTCGCCTTTCGTCTTTCGTAGATCACCTGTGTCTTGACCTTGCCCATCTGTGCATAGATATACCACATTGCCCACACGGTGATGACGAGTGTGACCCCAATGATACTATACTTGAGGACCTTGTCTTGGATGGATGACTTCTCGCCTGACGCTATTGTCAGGAATAGTCCCCAGAATGGACACCAGACTCACCGTTGGCAGCTTGTTCAAGAGCAACTCCCAAATAGACAGTAATAAATTGTTTCGGGAGGGAAAGTAAAGCCGCAAGGGAAAACACGAGGATCCCCATCCCGCATGTGCTGAACACTGCGGTGGTGACTGCAAACGGTGAGGCGATGCACAATGAGGGGTTGCAAGGACGCACAGTGACCGGGTATTGCGCTCAGGCGGGCGATCAAGGCAATAGTGAAACCGCCATCACGAACTACTTTTGCCAGACAGCCGTAAGCGATGTTCGTCCTTTCCAGTTTTTCGCCACGAGAGCGGCAACAGTACTTGAAGGCACTGGTGAAATTAGTTAGCAAGGGGAAATTACAACAGCGATACCACAAACTAGAAGTTTCCAACTTCTCCAAGAAATGTCCCGGCACAGACAATACCAAATCCCAGCCATAGCCCCCAAACCAACCCGCATAGGATTGCAACGATTTCGTGGCCAAATAGCTACAAGCCGTGTCAGTCCCGGCGTAGTGGGTAAGTGTATATTTTGGGCGAACCGGAGGAAACGATATGATGAACAGTACGGCGATGGGAATCACAAAGCCTGCAGAGAAGCTGGGAGATCTTCAGGACGATGGAAAAAGATAAACCATCAACAAGCAACACGCATACTCATGCATCCAGTCCGCCGCTGGTCTCAAGAAGTGGACTATCTCCTGGTGGTAGAGAGTAACGAGCGTAGTGATAGCGCAAATCAAGATAAGCGCAATATAATACCCTAGTGGGATGGTGTCAGTATTTTCGAGATTCGCTGGCTGTCAACTGACAAATCCATTCGCGTCGGAACCAGAAGGTCCATTGAGCCAATCTCTGCCAATCGAAAGCCCCTGCCCTCGAAAGTTCCGCAGCTTCACTTGGTGTTGGACTGGGTGTTCGTGCACCAAGTGAACGGTGAAGTTTTGGGTCTCTTTCCCAAACAGTGGCTTTGGTTTGACCCCAGGGGGTGACCGATGGTGTTGGAAGAGTCGAATGAATGTACTGTAAGGGGAAATCCCGGTCCGAAGGATGCATGTTGGAGGTGGGGGGGTATCTCGCGCTGTTCATGTTTGTGACGAACGAGCGACTGCCCTGGTCGCACAGCAACCTGGGCTGGTGGTTGTCATGTTAGGAAGAGGCGTTGACTTCAATTCCTATGCTTACACCGACAAGAAAGACTTCTTGAAAGCTGGACGACTTGCAAACGCCGTCACTTGATGAACGACTAACGAGAGCGATCGGGATCGGGCCGCGTTGACGTTACGTGTTGCATAGTGCGGTTTGCGCGCGCCATCAGGGCCACAACCTGCACACCGACAGGCGATGCACAAGGACCAGCCGCGACCGGTGTCGGTGTCGGTGACCAAGGCGGAGGCGAACGAGGACGAGAGCATTTTGCGACACCCTGATCTTTGGTTCTCTGATGGCTCTGTAGTACTCAAGGCAGAAACCACGATATTCCGAGTCCATATCTCCCAACTCTCGAGGAGGTCTCTATTTTTCCGAGATCTCTTTTCGCTACCCCAGCCAGCGAATGATGCGGTCGGATTGGATGGTACTTTCGATGGCTGTCCCCTCCTCGTGCTGCATGATTCCGCCGAGGATCTTTCCAACCTACTGAAGGCACTATACGATGGTGGTCCGTACGTGATTTTCAACACAATTACCCTCAAAGCCTCATCTTATTCTCCTCAGTGTGCTGGGGAATAATGGACGAAAGGATTTCCGCGTAGTTTCCGGGCTCTTGAGGCTGTCAACCAAATACGTCATTGACTCGCTAAGGTCGAAGCTTATCGACCACCTCTCAGTAGCGTGGCCGTCGAGACTGCGTGACTGGGACGCAAGAGAAGATGCATGTCGGTCCTATGAGTTAGACAATGGTCTCCCCAGGGGACACTTATACCCATCTCCAATCGTGCGTCTCTGGAACGGCTGCTTCGACTGCCATTCTTTCGTTTCATCTTACTGACATGCGTACCTCTCGGTAGTCCGTCATAAACCTCGCGAGAGAAGCTGATGCCCCCTCATTACTTCCGGCTGCCTTCTATGAGCTTTCCAAGTACCATTTCAGCCAAGTATTTGAACCCAGTGCCGGCAGCCCGCTGCATCCTGATCCCGTCGAATCTTCGATCTCGCCGACTCTTTCCACCAGGGACACCCAGCTGCTGGCCCTGGGTAAGGAATGCTCACAGCAGGCCATCACTGCCCTGATCACCTCCATGAACACGGAGTTTTACCGCGACCATAACTCCAATCCCAATACCCATCCTAATCCAGTTTATGCACACCACCGCAAAATGTCAGATCGTGTTTGTGTGTCTCCTGCGGCGTGTAGGAAGGACATGGGGGAATTGGTAGAACTAGCGACCAACCATTACCTCTTCGATAGGGAGAAGGGATGTTCTGATCCACTGTACGTAGCAGAAGAACTTGGTTCACTAAAGAGTTCCGAGTTTTCGGATTGTAAGGCCTGTTCGAAGTCACTGGAGAGTTGGGCGACAAGGGAGAGGGAGAGGATTTGGAAGTCAATCCCACATTGGTTTAGGTTAGATGTCTAGGTATCGCTTATGCAACTTTCCCCACCACTGGACGGGACGGATCGTAAAGACGTTGCTTGCACAGCCAGTCCGTGAGCATCAAGGATAATGTATGCATATCATTCGTGGGTTAAAGCAAAGCGGAATATCTACTGGGCGAGATCGGGATCTGCACACGACAGAGTAGCTACGCTGGTCTATGACTTCCAGATGAGGATGGCGAGCGAACCGATGTAGAAGTAGATGAAATGCTTTGTTTCTGAGGTCAAAAATACTGCTTCAGTGGATCAAACCTCAAGCAAGGGCAAGATCAGGTGCTGACCGTGCGTGACGTAGCTTCCAAAATTCTTGCCGACAACAACGTGCCATGTCGCGCCATGTCGTCGGTCAAACTCCTTCTTGATCTGAGCGGCGATATCCTTCTCGATGTTGTATTTTTCGAGAGCGGAGGTCGCGATGTCCACGCTCTCCTGCTGCAGGTCCTCGCTCATATCGACCGATTTGATGATGGCCTTCGGGCCTCCGACCCCATTGTTCGACATGTCCTTTGATGCGGCACCACTGTCGGCGGTAGAGACAGCGTCTTGCTTGTCGGCCATGGTGAAGATGGAGGGATCGTGGAGGTGACTATTGTGTGCCACAGATCTTTAAATGCCTCGAGGGACGGCGATCCTCATCGGATTGAAACTCCGACGACATTTTCACACACAAATTGTGTTCGGGCTGGGAATGAAATTTGGTGACCGTCCGTAGCTTGGAAATAAGAAATCGTACCGGCGCCAGGCCCGACCCCGAGACCATCGTCCACTGTAGAAATGACTTTGGTCAATTCCTGGCCAATGGATTTGTAGAGCATGGCAAGTATTTGGATTTTGCCAAAGCTGTTGCATCCCAGAACCAAGTTAGATGCGAAACAGTGGACAATCAATTGATCACCAGTCACCTGTGTGGAAACCGACCCAGGATCTTCCTAGTGGAACTTACCATGTAGTACCCACCTGGGGATTATATCCAACGTCCTTGACTCCTGTACTTCTGTTGGTTATTCCCCTTCTCCCATTCCCCCACCTTCATCTGACCAATTGTTCCTTGATCCCCCTAGTTGGTGAACGTCCACTACTAGATCACATAACAACATGTGCAACGATCTTCTCAAATTTGCGTCGGTCCTTCCATAATATCTGTATTCTGTCTGCTGCCCAAGACTCTGCAGTGGTTGGATCATGTGTGACATTTTCCATCATGCCACAGTTCCCCCAACTCAGTTGTGATGAGAAGTTGCACATCTTCAAGGGGCACCTGGTCATGTTGTTCATTCTCACCAGTCCATGTGACCTGTGCTCTATGGATTGACATTTTCATTGTCTCTTGCACCTGCACCTAGGGCGTTTGGCTAGTGGTTTACGTCTTGACATGGTCATCACCAACCCACATCCGGTCACCTGTTCTGTTCCATACAAGGAGATGTGCTGGCTCAGGAGATTTACTGTGGATGATGTGAAGCTGTACCCACATTCCCAGGCACCACTGTTGCACATGGTGGTAGCAAATGTAATTATTGATAGAAAATGAGGAGTTCACTGAGAGATTGGAAAGCATGGGAAAAGTACCTTCCCAATCAGGAAGACTCAGCTTATATGCCACCTCTGCATCCCCTCACCCCTCAACAAGGCCCCAGGCCTGTTACGTTCTCAGACTTCAAAACCTTCGTCAAATGGCTAAGTCCTAAGTGCCCACGGACTTCAAGATGATAACTTCGTAATCTTATCTTATCTTATCACCACATTCTTTTATCTTTTCACATGTTTAAGATCATATTCGTCTATCTAGTGATCAGAGACATATCCCGGATCATTGTAAGCCAGAGGGTCTACATACTCGGGGACCTCCTCGGCCCTCGCATTCCTCCTCCGCAACACATCCAGGATTGTCTCCCTGTTGGCATACTCCTCCCCCGGCATCACTCGGAAGACTTCCTCCAAGTCCACCCCACCATCACCTTCCTCACCCTCCGAGTCTCACTGGGGGCAAGGGTATATATAATCAGTGGATACATTGTGATTTAATTGTGATTTTTTAAGCAATTTATCCAGCCAGAAACCAGGGGATATATGCTGAGTTTTTTTAAAATGTATTCACCACTTTGATCA
>Ga0307512_10006706_pt1 | contig 11588 bp, 11 predicted proteins | sample 14_EM_MG_FD_200267 | JGI IMG/M metagenome (GOLD analysis project Ga0307512, IMG submission 200267) | Populus trichocarpa ectomycorrhiza microbial communities from riparian zone in the Pacific Northwest, United States - 14_EM | ecosystem: Host-associated > Plants > Roots > Unclassified | place... | reverse complement strand
CGCCGGTGCCCGCTGGCGTCCGCGCAGCGTCCGGCTTTTCGCCAGCGCTGTCCGTCGCCTGCCGCTTGTCCATCTGGGTCCTCCCGACCGCCGACATCCCACGCCGGCGGTTGCGCCGGTCGTCGGGTGCTGACTCATACCGTGCCATACGCGCGCGCGTCAACGCACCCGGCGTCGGCTCGCCGCGGCTGGAAGATCAGGCCCGCGAGCTAATCAGAAGCGGTCCCCGACGTGGAACCGGACGCGGAGGTGGCAGCGGATGTCGCGGCCGACTGCGCGGTCGAACCCGTCGGCGACGAGCCGCTTGTCGACGAATTGCTCGTCGCGGCGCTGCTCGTGGTCGCGCTGGTCGCCGAGCTGGCCGGTGTGGTCGGCGTCGTAGTGCTCGGTGTCGTCGGTGGTGTGGTCGTCGGCGACGAGGTGGTCGGCGGCGTGGTCGTCGGCTTGCTGGTCGGTGTCGTCGGTGGCTTGGTCGTCGGCTTGCTGGTCGGCGTTGTCGGCGGCTTCGTCGTGGCCGTCGGGGTCGCCGAGGTCGTCGGATCGGGATCCGGACTGCCCAGCTCGGGGCCGTCGGTCTCGCCGTCGACCGAGCCGTACACGCGGGTGGCCTGGAACAGCCGGGACCAGCGGACCGGGGTGAGCCGCACGTTCAGGCCCGTGCGGGGCGCCTCGACCATCATGCCGTTGCCGGCGTACATGGCCACGTGGTGGATGCCGGTCCAGCTGTTCGTCGAGCTGAAGAAGAGCAGGTCGCCGGGGAGCAGCGAGTATCGGTCGACGACCTTGTTACGGGTCTGCCAGTACTGGTCGCGGGACACCCGGGCGAGCGGGAAGCTGCCGGCCGCGGCCGATCGGTACGCCCCGTACATCAGCCCGGAGCAGTCCCATTTGCCCGGGCCCTCCGCGGACCACTCGTACGGATCGCCGCGCTGCGCCAGCGCGAACTTCAGCGCCTCGATCGCCCGCTCGTCGGCGCCCCGCCCGGCGTTCGCGCCGGCCAGATATTGCGCGCCGAGTTGGGCGTCCTCGGCGCTTTCGGCGGCCTCGGCGGCGGCCAGCGCGTCGGAGTTCTTCTGCTCGAGCTTCTGCAGCTCGGACTGCTTCTTCGCGATGTCCGCATTGAGCGTTTCGTACTGCGCCGACAAGCCGCTCGCGCTGGCACCAGTGGTCGACTGCTCGGTGAGCGCCGCCTGCAGCGCGGCTTGCGCGATGGCCAACTGGCGGGCCGCGGCATCGTCGCCCGGCGACTCGCCCCGCTGGATGGCGGCGAGCGCGTCGAGATCCTGCAGGCCCGAGCCGATCGTGCCGGGCGGCAGGGCGGCGGCGTCGCGCATGGCGTTGGCGGCCGCGGCAGTGGCGTCCTGCTGGGCGGCCGCGAGCGCGGCCTGCGCGGCGGCCACCTTTTGATCGGCGGTCGCCAACTGCTGGCGGGCCAGGTCGCGGTCCTCGCCGAGCTTGATGAGGTTGTCACCGAGGGCGGCGATGTCGGCGCGCCGCTTCTCGATCTTTGCCACCAGCGGGGTGGTCTGGACCGTCCCGGCCCCAGCCCCCGCCGGCGTGGCGCCGGTCGGCGTCGTCGTGGTCGGCGTCGTGACCTGGCCGGGCATCGTCAACGTGCCGAGCGGGATCGGCCGGGAACCGGCATCGGGCACGGCCGGCGCGGCGGGCACGGCCGGCACGTTCGGTGCCGCCAAGGCGGGAACCGGGCTGAACAGGACGGCGATCGCGGCGGTGGCGGCGGCAGAACAAGCCAGCGGACGCCACCATTGGCGTGCCCGCAGGATGTCCGCGTACTGCCGCTTTATCGCCATTTGCTCCCCGTCCGCGCCAGCCGTCACAGCCGGCGCCCGTCAGTCCCCCTAAAGGTCATACCCCAACTCGTGCATCGCTGTCGATTGATCCGAGATGAAAGGAACCTGGGAATCGCAAAGACGGTCAGAGTGATCCACGCCGCCCCGCAGGTCGCATGGGGCGGGTGTTGTCGGTGCCAGGACGTACGCTCGTCAGCGGAACTGTAGGGGAGAGGGGCGCACATGGATGCCGGTCGCAAGCGCGAGCTGGAGGCCAAGGTCTACGCGGGCGAGCGGCTGACCCGTGCGGACGGCGAGGCGCTGTACGACTCCGACGATCTGGCCTGGCTCGGCCGGCTGGCGCACCACAAGCGCACGGAGCTCAACGGCGACCGGGTGATGTTCAACGTCAACCGCCACCTCAACCTCACCAACGTCTGCTCGGCCAGCTGCGCCTACTGCTCGTTCCAGCGCAAGCCGGGTGAGAAGGCGGCCTACACGATGCGCATCGACGAGGCCGTTCGCAAGGCCAAGGAGATGGAGGACGAGCAGCTCACCGAGCTGCACATCGTCAACGGCCTGCACCCGACGCTGCCCTGGCGCTATTACCCCAAGGTGCTGCGCGAGCTGAAGGCCGCGCTGCCCAACGTCAAGCTCAAGTGCTTCACCGCGACCGAGGTGCAGTGGTTCGAAAAGATCAGCGGCCTGCCGGCCAGCGAGATCCTCGACGAGCTGATGGACGCCGGCCTGGAGAGCCTTACCGGCGGCGGAGCCGAGATCTTCGACTGGGAGGTCCGGCAGCACATCGTCGACCACAACTGCCACTGGGAGGACTGGTCGCGCATCCACCGGCTGGCCCACGAAAAGGGCATGAAGACCCCCGCCACGATGCTGTACGGGCACATCGAGGAGCCGCGGCACCGGGTCGACCACGTCCTGCGCCTGCGTGAGCTGCAGGACGAGACGGGTGGCTTCGTGGTCTTCATCCCGCTTCGCTACCAGCACGACTTCGTCGATTCGGCGGACGGCGTCGTCCGCAACCGCATCCAGGCGCGCACGACGATGGCCGCGCCGGCCGAGTCGCTCAAGACGTTCGCGGTGTCCCGGCTGATGCTCGACAACGTGCCCCACCTGAAAAACTTCTGGGTCATGCACGGGCTCTCGGTGGCCGCGCTCTCGCTGAGCTTCGGCGCCGACGACCTGGACGGCTCGGTCGTGGAATACAAGATCACCCACGACGCCGACTCGTACGGCACGCCGACCACGATGCACCGCGACGACCTGCTCAACGTCATCTGGGACGCCGGCTTCCGGCCGGTCGAGCGCAACACGCGCTACGAGGTCGTCCGCGAATACGACAAGCCGGTGTCGCTGGCCGAGCGGCGCAGCGAGCCCCAGCAGGTCTGGGCCTAGCGGGCGGCGGCGCGCCGGGGGGCCTGACCGGATGACCGGCCGGGCTTCCGGCGTACGCTCAATGGGCTATGACCGAGACCAAGAGTGAGCGCCGTCCGCGCCGCGACGCGGACGGGCGGTTGGCGACGGTCGGCGACCTCGTCGGGGTCGCCCTGGCCGGCCTGGTCTGCGGCATCGTGGTCCTGCTCGCCTTCGAGGGGATCATGTCGGCGACCCGGCTGTCGCACTTCGGCGACACCAGCGGCTGGCTGGCGATCGTCCTGCCGGTCTGGCTGTTCACTGAGGAGTTTCGCGCGGTCGGCTACGGCGCCTACCGGGTCGTGGTCGCCGCCCTGGCAGCGGGCTTCGGCTTCGCCGCCGGGATGACCCTCGCCGGCCTCGCCACGGTCGAGTTCCCGGCGCTGGTCAGCGGTGCCGTGGGCGCCGCGGGCCTGACGGTCGTCTACTGCGTGGTCTGGTTCTACGGCCTCCGGTGGCTCAGCCACCGCGCGGGCTGATCGGAGATCGTCGTGAGTCCCGCTCTGAAGTACACGCTCGGCCGGTTCGGCTTGTTCGCGCTGGTGTTCGCGCTGCTCCTGCCCGTCCCGCTGAACATCCTGGTCAAGGCGATGATCGCCCTGGTCGCGTCGGCCGGTTTCGCCTACTTCCTGCTGGCGAAGTGGCGCAACGAGATGGCCGAGTCGCTCGGCTCGGCCGTGGAGCGCCGCCAGGCCGAGAAGAGCCGGCTGCGCGCGGCGCTGGCCGGCGACGAGTCCGCCGCGGCGGAGGGCGACCGGGCGGCCGAGCAAAAGCCGTAACGGCCCATCTCCCGGGGGTACGGGGCAATCTGGCATGTCCTGAATCCATTGCCAACCATCGATGTCTGATGGTGCAGTGTCAGGAGCCGAGCCCCTCCCGACCCCCGGAGGTCGTTCATGAGACGACGCACGACAGTGCTGGTCGCCGCCACGATCGGACTGGCCCTGACCGCCACCTCAGCAGCGCAGCCCGCCACCGCGGAGCCCCGCGCCGACAGCTCCGCCCAGTACGAGGTCTACGACGCAACCAGCCTGGCCCAGCGCAACAAGATCGCCGGCACCGGCGCCGCCATCGACGACGTCGGGGACGGCGTTGTCTCGATCACCGCGACGAGATCCGAGATAGCGGCGCTGCGCCGGCTCGGCTACACGGTGCGGCCGGTCGCCGCGGAGGTGCCCGACGGCGGCGCTTCCATTCTGGACTTCCCGTCCCGCGACGCCGCCTATCACAACTACACCGAGATGATCGCCGAGGTGAACCAGGTCGTCGCGCAGTTCCCGGCGATCGCCGCCAAGCGGGTGCTCGGCACGACCTACGAGGGTCGGCAGATCGTCGCGGTGAAGATCTCCGACAACGTCGGCACCGACGAGGACGAGCCCGAGGTTCTGTACGACGCCAACCACCATGCCCGCGAGCACCTGACCGTGGAGATGGCCGTCTACCTGCTGCACCTGTTCACCGACAACTACGCCGGCGACAGCCGAATCAAGAACATCGTGAACGGCCGGGAGATCTGGATCGTCCCGTTGGTCAACCCCGACGGAGCGGAGTACGACATCGCCACGGGCAGTTACCGCTCGTGGCGCAAGAACCGCCAACCCAACACCAATTCCCGGTACGTCGGCACCGACCTCAATCGCAACTACAGCTACAACTGGGGCTGCTGCGGCGGCTCGTCGGGCAGCCCGTCGTCGGAGACGTACCGCGGGCCGGTCGCGTTCTCGGCGCCGGAGAGCCGGGTGATCCGGGACTTCGTCAACAGCCGGGTGGTCGGCGGCCGGCAACAGATCACCGCCGCGATGGACTTCCACACGTACTCGGAGCTGGTTTTGTGGCCCTATGGCTACACCACCGCGAAGACCGGGACGGGCATGACGGTCGACGACAACAACGCGCTCGCCACCCTCGGTAGGCAGATGGCCGCGACCAACGACTACACGGCGGAGCAGTCCAGCGCGCTCTACATCACAGACGGCGACCTGCTCGACTGGCTGTGGGGGACATACAAGATCTTCGCGTACACATTTGAGATGTACCCGACGAGTTCGGCGCAGGGCGGCTTCTACCCGCCCGGCAGCGTGATCACCCGCGAGACGGCCCGCAACAAGGAGGCGGCGTTGCTGTTCGCGGAGGTGGCCGACTGCCCGTACAAGGTGATCGGCAAGCAGGACACGTACTGCTGACGGCCTTGCCAACAGTGGCTATCTGTCATAGCTTTTAGGCTATGACAGGTAGCCGCAATGCCTAGGGCAGGTCTCAACCCGGATGTAGTGGTCGACGTGGCACTCGCGTTGGTCGACGAGAAGGGCCTCGACGCGCTCAGCCTCGCGGCCGTCGCCGACCGGGCCGGAGTGGCCGCGCCATCGCTGTACAAGCACGTCGGCAGCCTCGCCGACCTGCGCACCCTGATGGCCGCCCGGATCATGCGGCAGATCTCGGCGAGCTTCGCCGAGGTCGTGATGGGCCGCAGCCGCGACGAGGCGGTCGAGGCGCTGATGCGGGCCTACCGCGCCTATGCGCTCGCCAACCCGGGCCGATACGCGCTGGTGCCGCTCGACCCGCTGCACAATCCGCCGCTGGCCGACGCGGGCCGGGAGTTGCTCGGCGTATTCGTCGCCGTGCTGCGCGGCTACGGCCTCGACGACGCGGCGGCGACCCACGCGATCCGCCGCCTGCGCGCGACGGTGCACGGCTTCGCCGACCTCGAGGCCGGTGGCGGGTTCGGCCTGCCCGAGGACATCGAAACCACCTATGACCAGGTCATTGACATGTACGTGAGGAGTCTGAGATGAAAGCCCGGTGGAGTGCGACAGCCCTGGCCGTCGCGGGCCTGATGTTCCTGCTCTACCCCGCGACCCGCCCCTGGCACGACGAGACGACGCTGGCCGGCGCCCGCGAGTCGATGAGTTCGAACGCGTGGGTGGCGGCGCACTTCTTCGCCATGCTGGGCTTCATCGCCGTGCCGCTGGGGTTGTTGGCTCTGCATGGCCTGGTCCGCTCCCGGCTGTCGCTGGCCGGCCTGCTCACGGTGTGGATCGGCGTGGGTCTGACCCTGCCTTACTACGGTGCCGAGGATTTCGGCCTGCACGCGATCGCCCGCTCGGAAACGCCGGACCTGCTCACCGTGGTCGACCAGGTCCGCTTCCAGCCACTGGCGGCAACTATCTTCGCGCTTGGCCTGCTCATGCTCGGTGTGGGCGCGGTGCTAGCGGCGGTCGCGGTGTGGCGCTCGGGCGCCCTGTCGCGCGCGGCAGCCGTGCTGTTCGCAATCGGCTTCGCCCTGTTCTTCCCGCAGTTCTACCTGCCGCCGGCGGGCCGAATCGCACACGGGGTAATCGTCGCGGTGGGCTGCATCTGGCTCGCAATCGCGCTGTGGCGAACTCCCGAAGATAGCGCCGGCGCGCCTGGACCGCAGCAAACCCATTTGCAGGGTGACAGGGAAAGTCGAGTTATGTAGACTTTCTGGCATGCCGAGGACTCCACATGCTTCGCCGCAGACGTTGCGGCTCTTTGCCGCCCTGCTCAACGACCCTGCTCGCTGGCGCTACGGCTATGACCTGAGCCGCGAGACCGGGCTCGCATCGGGCACCCTCTATCCGATCCTCATGCGGCTCGCCGGTCAGCAACTGCTCGACACAGGGTGGGAGCCGTCGCCCGAGCCCGGCAAGCCCCCGCGCCACACCTATCGACTCACGGCCGACGGCGTTCAGCTGGCCCGCACCCGCCTGGCCGCCGCACAGGAGCGTCGCGAGGCTCGGCCGATCCTGAGGGAGGCGTGATGCGGCGGGCCGTGCGGGTGATCCTGGTCCGGGCGGTGCGGGGGCGCCGTGAGCAGGGCGGGCCGTGGGGCGAGGCGGTGCTCGCCGAGTTCGACCAGACCCGCGGCGGCTGGGAGTCCCTCTCCTGGGCCGCCGGCGGCCTCCGGGCCGTCTTTCAAGAGCGATTCTCCGCGTACGCCCCCAGAAATCGCCGCATCGTGGCGACCGCCGTCATCGGCATGGTCTCCCTGCTCGCCATCAACCAGTTCGTGCTCACGGCGCGATATGCGCCCAGCGGTTCCATGGCGCCGACCGTGCCGGTTGCGGGCCGGTTCCTGCTCGACAAGGCCAGCTTCCGGGTCACCGGCCTGCACTACGGCGACGTCGTGGAGTTTCCGATTCCCGCTGCTCCCGATCAGCACACGATCAAGCGGGTCGTCGGCCTGCCCGGCGACACTATCGACTGCCGCGACGGCCGGGTGTTCCGCGATGGCAAGGCCGTGGACGAGCCCTACCTGGCGGCCGGCAGCCGGACCGACTGCGCACCGGCGACGGTGCCTGCCGGCAAGCTCTTCGTCCTCGGCGACAACAGGCTGAGCTCGGCAGACTCACGGCAGTGGGGCCCGATCGACGAGACCGATGTGGACGGTCGTCTGCTGGCGACCTTCTGACGGGCCGGGCGTGGTGGCGCGGCTCCGCTAGCGTATCGGCGGTCATCGACGTCGAAGCGGGGAGAATGAGTGGACGCCAACGTTTTGGCGGCGCAGAAGTGGGTCAACGCGACGTATCGGGGAGTGACCGGCTACAACGTGATCGCCGAGGACGGCATCACCGGCTGGCAGACCATGTACGCGTTGACCCGGGCCTTGCAGCACGAGCTCGGCCTCACCGCGCTCGCCGACAACTTCGGGAACGCGACGCTCGCGGCGCTCTCGGCGCACGGGTCGATCGGACCGGCCGAGACGAACACCAACATCGTCAAGATCGTGGAGTGCGGAGCGTACTGCAAGGGCTACGACCCGCAAGGCATCACGGGCGTCTACGGCCCGGCGGTCACCGCGGCGGTCGCGGCCCTGATGACCGACGCCGGCCTGGCCGAGAAGATTGACGGCAAGCTCCCGCCCAAGGTCTTCAAGGCCCTGCTCAACATGGACGGCTACGACTTGGCGTCGGGCGGCTCCGTGGCCGTCCGCGCGGCGCAGCAATGGCTGAACAATCGCTATCTCAGTCGCTCGGCGTTCTTCGTGCTGCCCTGCGACGGCTACGGCAGCCGAGACGTCCTGCGATCGCTGATCTTCGCGGTGCAGTACGAAATCGGTCTGAGCGACTCCACGGCGAACGGCAACTTCGGCCCGGCCACCCAGGCCGGCCTCAAAGCGCAGGGCACGGTGCGAAAGGGATCGTCGGGCCCCTGGGTGCGATTGTTCACGGCCGCTCTGGCCCTCTACCCGTCGGCGCAGCGGTTCCTCGACGCGTTCGACGACCAACTCGGCACCGACGTGCGAGCCTTCCAGGCCTTCTGCTGCCTGCCGCAGACCGGCGACGGCGACTTCAGCACCTGGGCGTCGCTGCTGATCAGCACCGGTGACCAGGCCCGCGCCACCACCGCGGCGGACACGATCACCGAGGTCAGCACCGCCCGCGCGACGACGCTCACCGGCGGCGGATACCAGGTGATCGGCCGCTACCTCACCAACGTCGAGGGCACCGATCTCGACAAGAAGATCAAACCCGGCGAACTGCAGACCATCTTCGGGAACGGGATGAAGCTCTTCCCGATCTTCCAGACGTACGCCGACTCGGCCAGCTTCTTCACCCGCGCCCAAGGGTATGCGGATGCGCTCGCGGCGCACGATGCCGCGCTGGGTCACGGGCTCGACCCGGGCACGGTGATCTACTTCGCGGTCGACTACGACGCGGTCGACACCGAGATCACCAGCCGCATCGTGCCGTACTTCCTCGGTGTCGAGGCGGGCCTACGCGACCGCGGCCGCCGCTACGCGCACGGTGTCTACGGCGCTCGGAACGTGTGCACCCGTGTGTTCCGCGAGGCGTACACCCAATGGAGCTTCGTCAGCGGCATCACCTCGGGTTGGTCCGGCAACATGGGCTACCCGCTGCCGGACAACTGGGCCTTCGACCAGATTTCGACGCTCGACATCGGCTCGGGCAGCGGCCTGATCGAGATCGACAAGTGCGTCCAGCGGCCGTATACGGACGTGGCTGTCGCGGCCGTGAACTCGGCAGCGACTCCCTACCCGGCATTCGTCGACTGGCTTACGACCCTGCACGGCCTGGCCGTCGACTTCGGCGGCAACGACCCCGACGGCCTGCTCCTGGGTTACCTGCGCGCGGGCCGATACGACAACTGGCAGGCCAACCAACTCTTCGGCCCGATCGACAAAGCGTTCGTCGCGCACGTCGACGCGACCGGGCCGGCACGCCTGCGCACCTACCGCGACCCGATCGCGGGCGTCGACGTCGACATCAGCCAATTCGGTACGGCGTGCCTGGCGGCGCTGCGGCAGTCGGGGCCCCGAGCCGACTTCGGCGGCTGGGGCGGGGATTGGATCGCCCTCTACGCGGGCTGGCGGCAGGCCGGTTCGCCGGCACCGGCGCACGACTACAGCACGGCGCGCGTCGGAAGCTCCGATGTGGTGAGCGCATTCGGGACGGCAGCCCTGGTCGCGGACGTGGATGCGCTCGCCGCCGCGGCCGCGCTCCAAGCCGGCACCGGCCTGCTGGAGCACCTGACCGCGCCCGCACGCACGAAGCGGTTCTCTGATTTCCTCGCGGCCCGCTTCGGCGGCGATCCGACCGCGGCGGCGACCGCGGCGCAGACCATGCTGACGACCACCGCGGACGCGCAGCTAGCCGCGGCCCGGGCCCGGATGCTCACGGCAGCGGTCGTGGTGGACGACGAGGTCCGCGGCCTGTGCCAGGGTTTCGCCGACCGGCTGACGGCGCTGGCCGGGGCCGAGCAGTGACGTTGGCGTTCCGGCACTGGCGGCCGAGCGAGCTTGCCCAAGCGCCCGGCGACCCGACCGAAGCGGCCGATCTCCCCCAGACGGCCAGCCGACGGACCACAAGCGAGCCGGTCACGTCGGAGCCGGAGCCTCCGCAAACCGAGTGGCCCGCGGCCGGCAGCCGGATGTGCTGGCGGGTCGAGTGGATGTGAGTCGGGACCGATCACGCGTCGGGCGGGTGCGGGCCTCGGGCACCTGTGTTGGCCGGTCGGACGGGCATGGGCCGGGAGCCGGGAGTGACCGCGGGCCGGGCCGGGCCAGTCTCAGGCGTGGGTTGGGTGTGTTGGCTGGTCGAGCCAGTCCTGGCCGGGTTTGGTGCGTTGGCTGGTGGGGCTGGTCTCGGCCGGGGATTCTGACGTGTTGATCGGTCGAGCTGGGTTCGGTCGGGGTTGGGTGCTGGCCGATCCGGCCGGTCTCAAGCTGGGGTTGGGTGTGAAGACCGGTCAGGCCGATTTGGACACCAGTTGGGGCGAGAGTCTGATGCGGTGCGGCGATGGATCGTGGGTGGGCCAAGAAGAAGGCGACGGTGGCGTCCACCGACCATCAGGTGGTGGTGGCGAACAGGAACATCCAGACGCCGACCGCCACCGCTATGACGGCCGCCAGCACACCGAGGATCCACGCCGTCGCGGACCAGCAGTAATCGGCCGCGAGCCGGGCTGCCACGGCGGGAGCCGCTGGACTGAGGGCCATGCCGATGGCACGACGTGGTTCGGTAGCGCCGAGGAGCGTGCGGCGCAATACCTGAATGAGAAGCAACGTCGCGGCCGACTACCCACCCATGAGGACAGCGAGAGTGGCAACCGCTCCACCCATCGGCGCCACCTTTCGCTCGGCCACCGACCTCGGCCCCATCCTGACGGAGCATCACATGGATCAAAACCGGACCTCCACCCAGGAAGTTGTCTAGAGCGACGGTTGGGCGGGCTGGCAGGTCAGGCGGGCGAGAGTCGGGAGTTGGGTGTGTCGGCTGGTCGGGTGGATCGGGGCCGGGGCCGGGGCCGGGAGCGGCCGGCTGCCGGGCGGGTCAGGACTGGGCGCCGGGCAGGTCGGGTGTGAGCCCGGAGTCGGTTGTGCCAGCGGGTCGATTGGGCGAGGACGAGAGTGCAGGACTGGGCGCCGGGCAGGCGGGCGAGAGTGGCGAACGGCCGCGTTCCCGAGCGGGTGCGCGTGGCGAGGCGAGATTGGACAGTTCGTTGAGAGGGAGGGTCGCCGTGCGGCGTCGGACCGTGCTCGGTTGGGGAGTTGGCGCTGCCGGGGCGGCTGCGTTTGTGGGGCCGGGCGCCGCCAGTGCGGCGGGGGCGCCAGCGGCGTTGGAGCCTGCGGTGGGGCGGGCGGTGGTAAGTGTGCCCGCGGTGCGCCCAGTGCCTGTCGAAGGGACCGGGCTTACTGTGCGGCTGCTTGCCGGCCCCGCTGCTGCCGTGCTCGTCTATGTCGCTCGGCGGTTCCACTATGAAGTCGACACGCTGCATGCCGGCGATCTCGTTGGCGATGCGGCCGGGACCGCGATTGACATACGGCCGGGGTGGTATCCGCCGGGGGTGACCGGTGGGCTGTTTCCGCATCAGCTGATCGTTGTGCGC
>Ga0307512_10006705_pt1 | contig 11589 bp, 10 predicted proteins | sample 14_EM_MG_FD_200267 | JGI IMG/M metagenome (GOLD analysis project Ga0307512, IMG submission 200267) | Populus trichocarpa ectomycorrhiza microbial communities from riparian zone in the Pacific Northwest, United States - 14_EM | ecosystem: Host-associated > Plants > Roots > Unclassified | place... | reverse complement strand
AAAAAATGGAAAGAGATAAGAACGAATTTTGGGAGGCAAGTAATGGGTTTCTACAAACAAACCTTCTTTTTTGCAGATTAAGCCACTTGTTGGTCCAACAAAAGCTGTCATGAAGGCTCGCATACACGACTACCAGTGGCATGAGTTTTTTCCTCAAGGTAATAGCATGAGTGAAATACATTCTTCTTAGTTCTTGTATGATGAAAATGTTTTATAATGCCATCATTATCTGTTTGCAGCCAAGAGTAATATTGGTGTCGTGATTTCTTTGTGGGCTCCTGTTGTTCTTGTACGTTTGTTCCATTGGCATCTCTCTGCAATTGTTTTTTAACTGTCAAGCTTACTGTTTGATCTAAGTGATTCCTTTTTAGGTCTATTTTATGGATACTCAGATTTGGTATGCCATCTACTCAACTATATTTGGAGGCATATATGGCGCGTTTCGCCGTCTTGGAGAGGTTGGTAAAGATAGCTTTGCTCTATAGATCGTATTTATATTTGAACTTTTGGCTGTATGCCTATGTCCAAGTATGTGCAGCAAATTATTTCTTGATCATGAAGGCAAGGATTGTTTGATACCCATTTAAAGCATATTGATGGGATCTTATCTCTAATAGGTTGTTTGGAACGAATTCTCTACTGCAATTGAATTCAATTATAGTGTTTGATTTGATTTCTATTGATAAATAATTTGAATTCACATGTTTGGAAAATATAAAACTCAATTCATTTTATTTTCTATATTACTCATTACCTTTATTTTATTTCTTCAAATGTCTTTAAAAATAAGAGGGCTAGATGAGTATTTTGAGAAAGTTAGTTTTAATATTAAATTTCTCTACTTTGAAATTGTGAATCAGAGGGGTTGGTCTCTGATTTACTTTTGTAGTATTTTTAGAGATTAATTTGTATTTGAAATTCAATTCTTAACACTCAAAAGGATTCCAAACCTAAAATTTCATTAAAACCTCTGAATTTAATTAAATTCAGAGGGTTCCAAACATGCTGCAAATGTTGTTTGTTTGAAAATTTGACTCAAAGAAAATATATAGGCACTCATGGATCGGTAGATAAATTGATTCACTGGTATTTAAACCGATATTAGGAATGCTTAATAGTTTATTAGCCTACACAACTAAACAAAAGGTATTTTGACTTCTATAGCTATCACTGCATGGTTATGTTAACAAGTGAGCTGAGAGAAGTCACTTTCTCATTCATCCAAATGATTGAAAATCACCTAAAAAAAGCTTCAAATTGATGCCTTAAAACCCAAATGCACTTTGAAAAGCATTTCTCAAAAGCACCCGACGTGCAATACCAAATGGTGCCTTAATCCCATGGGTGTTTAGTCAGTTCACTATGAAGAAAAGGTGTTGGAAACATTTGTTTAGCATATATGAAAAATACTCTTTGATCATACTTTTTAGTAAAATTCCATAATTATTGTTTCTGTTTCATTTGCAGATTCGTACATTAGGAATGTTGAGGTCTCGATTCGAATCATTACCAGGTGCCTTTAATGCCTGCTTGATTCCTCCTGAAAAGGTTGAGACTATCAAGAAGAGAGGACTGAATGCTATTTTCTCTCGTAGAAATACTGGGATTGTAGGTGCTAGAGACCCACATCTTCAATGTCTTTCGCCATTTTATTATCTGAAATGCCCATCTTAGAGTCTTAACCAATTGGCTTGTTAGTTCAGACCGAATCCAACAAAGAGAAGGAGGAAGCAAGGTTTGCACAAATGTGGAATAAAATAATCACTAGCTTCTGGGAGGAGGATTTGATAGATAATAGGTATCGTAAGGACTTGCAAGTGGAATATTTTGCTGCCTTCTTAGAATTAGGGTGAATGTTATTATAGATTCTAATAACTGTCAAATCTGCAGGGAAATGAATTTGATGCTTGTTCCCTATTGGGCTGATCGTGACCTAGACCTCATTCAATGGCCTCCATTTTTGCTTGCTAGCAAGGTTTATTTGTTCCTGAATTATTTTAGTTTTCTAGCCTCACTCAGACGAATAAATCTAACCTACATACCATACAGATCCCAATAGCATTGGATATGGCAAAAGACAGCAATCGAAATGACCGTGAACTGAAAAATAGGTTGGCTTCAGACAATTATATGCACTGTGCAGTTCGTGAGTGCTATGCTTCTTTTAAAAGTATCATCAATTTTTTGGTTCAAGGAGATGGGGAAAAACAGTGAGTTCAATGCTATGTATATTATTAGTCAAAATTGGAAGGAGGACTTGTGTTTTTCAGTCAAGATAAATTTGGTTATCATCTTAACTGTTTGCTATGTTCAGGGTTATAGAAGATATCTTCGCCAGAGTTGATGAATATATAGAAAAGGACACCCTGATACAAGAATTAAATATGAGTGCCCTACCAATTCTCAATGAACAATTTGTGAAGCTAATTGACTTTTTGGTATCATTTTCTGACAAAAACTGGTGTGTATATCTGTTGGGTCAAGCTATACCCCTCCTAACTGAAACAGTATATATTACAGATAATCAATAACAAAGAAGACAAGAATCGTGTTGTCATCCTCTTGCTTGACATGCTAGAGGTCGTGACCAGGGACATACTGGAGGATGATATTCCTAGGTATATTATTTGAATGCAACTGTTTCTTCTATACATTGTTAACTTTTGTATAATTGTGCTATGCATTTATTATTTCCGGCTGTAGTTTGATGGATTCAAACCATGGTGGATCTTATGGAAATGATGAGGGAATGACACCAATTGATCAGCAACATACGTTTCTCGGCAAACTCGGGTTTCCAGTTCCAGAGACAGAAGATTGGAAAGAAAGAGTAAGCCCCTTTTGCTAGTATGTCCACCATGTGGCTGCTCTTGTTTTCTCTAGTTTTTAGCTTGTAAATATCACTCAGGTTCATTTGACCTAATTCCTTTCTTCCATTTTCAATTTGGCAAGTCAACTATAGTAGCGTGTTATTATTGTCTGAATGGTTTCTCACTCTTTCTTCTAGAGCCGCCTTTCTTTTCCTCTCTCTTTCTATGACTACGCGACACAATTGGAGATGACATTCTAATCTCATGTGTATAATTTGATATTTCCAATAGATCAGAAGGCTTCATCTATTGCTTACTGTGAAGGAGTCTGCTATGGATGTTCCATCTAACTTGGAAGCTAGAAGGCGCATTTCTTTCTTCTCCAATTCATTGTTCATGGAAATGCCTAGTGCACCTAAAGTTCGAAATATGCTTTCGTTCACGTAAGCTGTCTTCACATCCATCTTCTTTACAGCATAAATTAAACTTCTGTTTTCATGATCGCATATACATTAGCAATGTCAAATGCAAAGTTTTAGCTAGACTTGGATTGGCACCGTGATTACCTGAATCTTCTTCTTCTCTTTCCCCTCTTTATTTAATTTTTTTTTATGAACTTTGTACCTACCACTGATATGAAACCCAACCTTGCCTGGTGGGTTGACCCAGTGACCTGCCGACCCAGGTCTTGGTCTGGGCTGGGTTTCCTTTTGGACCAGCTATGTAGCTGACCTGATGGGTCAATCCATGACCCGACAAACTTGGGTGAGACTTGTGGAATTTTTTTTTGATTCAAAACAAAGTCATCTGTAACCTTTGTTTTTTAAATTGTTTCGAAACAATGACGTTTAAGACAAAAAAAAATTAAAATGTCTTTTTGCTTTTGACTTGGGTTTCCTTGGCCTGGCTGGGTCTCTTAACTATGGTACCTGCTGTGAAACCTGAAGCACTATAGAGCCAAGTTTTACCATTGCCGTATTGTTCTTTGCATTATTGCACGGTTGCTTGCAGATGACTGTTACTACTTGCATGTGTAATGTGATACATTTTTCTTCTGTTTTAGTGTCCTAACTCCTTATTACCGCGAAGAGGTTAATTACTCTATAAATCTTCTGGAAAAGCAAAATGATGATGGTGTTTCTATCCTTTTTTACTTGCAAAAGATCTTTCCAGGTTAACATCATCCATTCTTTTTCCTAATCTTATTTCCTTTTCAACTGATTGTCCTTGGTAAAATTTTGTACAGAAAAATAATATATTTTATCATGTATTTATGATTCAACACAGATGAATGGAAAAACTTCCTCGAGCGGGTCGGATGTAACAGCGAGGAAGAACTCCGTGCAAATGATGTATTGGAGGAAGAACTCCGTTTGTGGGCATCATATAGAAGCCAAACATTAACAAAAACAGGTAGGAACCTCTCTCCTGCCACCCTGACCTGCAGCGTTTGTGTATCTTTTTGAGAAATCATAGAGCAGAATTCTTATTTTGACAATATATTGACAATAAGCATTCTATGCTTTTCTGCTTGATATCTTTGACAAATAAGTACGAGGAATGATGTATTACCGAAAAGCTTTGGAACTTCAAGCATTCCTTGATATGGCAAATGATGAAGGTACCTGGCCAAAGCTTGATTGTAAATGTCAGATTATGTCATCCCTTTTACATTGAATCAAATCCTATTTAATGTTGCTTGTATCAGAACTAATGAGGGGCTACAAGGCTGCTGAATTAAATAGTGAGGGACCATCCAAGAGTGATAACTCAACCTGGCAACAATGTCAAGCAATAGCTGACTTGAAATTTACATATGTCGTGTCATGCCAAGAATATGGCAAGCACAAACGTGCAGGTCATCCTCTTGCCAAAGACATTTTGAGGCTCATGACAACGTAGGTTTCCCAATTTTTCTTTGCCTATTTTCTGACACTATCCTTTTGACTTCTTTTGGCATTTGTGAGGAACTGGTTGTATCATTTCATTGTTTTCCTGGAGGCAGATATCCATCACTTCGCGTGGCTTATATTGACGAAGTTGAAGAAACTGGAAAAGATAAATCCAAAAAGATGGTTGAGAAGGTTTATTATTCAACTCTCGTGAAAGTTGCTCCTCCAACCAAACCTATTGATTCTTCCGAGCCAATTCAAAATCTAGACCAGGTACCAGTCTTAGTGTGTTTTACAGCTTGTTCAGATTTTATAATATTCAGGAATCTAATTTAATTTAATTGTTTGAGAAAGTTACTGCTGGCTTTATTCTTAAATGAAATAATGCATGAAATGCTTGATAGACATTTGATTTACTGTCACACTATTATCTATTGATTAAGTATTCACTGTATGCTAAACTCTATGATCAAGGAAGAAAACGGAAAAATGTTTGATGCAGTGTCAGTGAGGCAAGTAATGTTTTCAAATCCATGCACTGTTCTTTGCAATTGATTTATTGAACATGATTGTCTAATATAACATAGTAAGGGGAAAGGATTACTACATCCTCATAAGTCCTGTCTTATTCTATTCATCAAGTATTATTGTGAACTTTAATCGGTTGAAGTCATTTAAGCTGCTTCTGTTTTCAGAAGGTTTGATGTAAAAGTTTATTGAAAAGGACTATTAATACATGGGGATTTTTACGATTTCTTCTCCTCTCACCCCCACCCCAAACACTTGAAGACTAAACCTACTATGACATGCATTTTGAGTGTCATCGATAAGAAAACTCATATAACTGGTGTATGTGTGTCCATGAACATTTGTGGCGTGGAGTGTGAGAATCATGCGATTCTTCTTTACTTAACTGAAGGCATTTTATTATTATTAGCATGATTCCTGCAATTACTCTGTTGAATTTCATTCTGCAGGTAATTTATCGGATAAAACTTCCAGGGCCAGCAATGTTAGGTGAGGGAAAGCCAGAAAATCAGAACCATGCCATTATTTTCACTCGCGGGGAAGCCTTGCAAACAATAGACATGAACCAGGTACTCCATTCAGTGAAAAGCAAATAGATTATGGAAAAGTCAATCTGTAGAGAAACTCAACTGATACGTATCCATGCGATAGGATAACTACATGGAAGAAGCCTTCAAAGTGAGGAACTTGCTTCAAGAATTTCTTAAAAAGCATGACGGTGTGAGATATCCGACAATTCTTGGGCTTAGGGAGCACATATTCACTGGCAGGTACTGTGCTGTTTTTTCTTGGAAAATGAACTATAGTAGCTGTGCTGCTGCAATATTAAGATTCAATTTCTGCATTCACTAAAGGTTTTGGTTGATCTGTGCAGTGTTTCATCTCTAGCATGGTTTATGTCAAATCAGGAGACTAGTTTTGTGACTATTGGTCAGAGATTGTTGGCTAGCCCTTTGAAGTAAGATTCCAGCTTCAATTCAGAAAATCTCATGTTTATGGTTTATATACTAATTAAATTAATGGACAATATCATGTCAATGCAGCAAAAGAACTTTATCCGTGTATTGACCACTGTATGGTTTGCAGTTTGAAGGAAGTACCTGAAACACCCTATTATTAACTCCCAAACATATATATTGCTAGAGCTATAATAGGTTTTTTTTATTTTTTTTTAATTTTTGGTGGGAGATTGGGTTGGATATGGTGCAGTCTTTGTGCTTTGTTAACACAGCGATGATTGGGCTCTAAATTTTCAGGCTGGCAGATATCTGCTGCTAGCATGTGTTTATATATGTGCCACATTTTTAATTTCATCTGTAAAAGAGAGGGCAATAGCATTCTGGTGTTACATTTTCTCTCTTTTCATTACTTTACATACATAACTATTAGTCTTGTATGTATGACTTTTGCTGTCTGTTTTGTTTCTTAGCTTTATAATTAATGATATCTGTTCCTCATCCAGAGTACGGTTCCATTATGGTCACCCGGATGTTTTTGATAGACTATTTCACTTGACGAGAGGGGGTGTCAGCAAAGCTTCTAAAGTCATCAATTTAAGCGAGGACATATTTGCAGGCATTGTGATATTTTATGTACTTTACACTGATGAGTATATGTTTTTTTTGGCTTTGCAACCCATTATTTTCTTTTTTCAATTGTCATCAGGTTTCAATTCTACATTACGTGAAGGCAATGTTACTCATCATGAATATATCCAAGTTGGTAAAGGGAGGGATGTGGGCCTTAACCAGATATCTATGTTCGAGGCAAAGATAGCCAATGGGAATGGTGAGCAGACATTGAGTCGCGACATATATAGGCTTGGACATCGATTTGATTTTTTCCGAATGTTGTCATGCTACTTCACCACAATTGGTTTCTATTTTAGTACTATGGTATGTCTGAAATGCACATTCTTTCGCACTTGGTATATGCATTACCATTCTCTATACTAATCCAAAAGTCCCTGATTCTTCTTTGGCAGTTAACTGTACTCACTGTCTATGTGTTTCTATATGGCCGCCTATATCTCGTTCTCAGTGGACTCGAAAAAGGCTTAAGTACTCAGCGAGCTATTAGAGACAACAAGGCTCTTCAAGTAGCTCTTGCTTCTCAGTCTTTTGTGCAAATTGGATTTTTGATGGCTTTGCCTATGATGATGGAAATTGGTCTGGAGAAAGGATTTCGTAATGCATTAAGTGATTTCATATTGATGCAGTTACAATTGGCCCCTGTATTTTTCACATTTTCTCTTGGAACAAAGACTCACTATTATGGAAGGACATTGCTGCATGGAGGTTCAGCATACAGAGCTACTGGCCGTGGCTTCGTAGTGTTCCATGCTAAGTTTGCTGATAACTACAGGTTGTATTCTCGCAGCCATTTCGTCAAAGGGATTGAATTGATGATTCTGCTTCTTGTATTCCATATATTTGGGCGTTCATACAGAGGTGTAGTTGCATATGTTTTAATCACTATATCAATGTGGTTCATGGTGGGGACATGGCTTTTTGCTCCTTTCCTTTTCAATCCATCAGGGTTTGAGTGGCAAAAGATTCTTGATGACTATACAGATTGGAATAAGTGGATAAATAACCGTGGAGGGATTGGTGTTCATCCAGATAAAAGTTGGGAATCCTGGTGGGAAAAGGAGCAGGAGCATCTCCGCTTTTCTGGGAAGCGAGGCATCATTGTGGAGATACTGTTGTCACTGCGCTTTTTCATCTTTCAGTATGGCCTTGTGTACCATCTCAGTATTGTTGACAAGACCAAAAGTTTTCTGGTATACTGTTTATCATCATTTTTCTTCTTCATGTCTCTGTGTGTTCGATATAATTATGATGTTTAAGAAGAAAGAATTAAAATTATTCTGAACTTAAATTTCCTCTGGCTTACAGGTTTATGGTGTTTCATGGATTGTGATCATTCTAGTATTGTTTTTAATGAAGGTTAGTCACAAAGATCTTCAGCCTGCTATTATGCATCTCAGAATAGCTTTTTATTATTATTATTATGATTATTATTATTATTATGTCCTTTTTCTCACTTGGATCATTTTCCTATGGTACCTGTCTGCGCAAATCCTCCGCCTTGAATATCTGCAGTGTTAGAACCAAATATCCTGATGCTAATCGTATTTGCACGTCATAAGTTGTTCAGTTGATTGTAAAGTTGGTTTGCTGGACGTTAGTTATTCAAAGATTTTGTTTTTCTATTTACTGCACCCCAATTTTACTGGCTCTGTTTAGGGCTTCACATTTAACTATAAAATTAAGCAAATTAAATTCCCCGAGCTGGCTAGTACTGATAATTCTGTTGAATTATTTTACAGGCTGTAGCTGTAGGAAGAAGACAGCTCAGTGCAAACTTCCAACTCTTGTTTCGGCTCATTAAGGGTCTCATATTCATAACTTTTATTTCCGTATTCATCACCTTGATAGCACTCCCTCACATGACAATACGGGATGTTATAGTCTGCATTCTTGCATTCTTGCCTTCTGGATGGGGACTGCTGCTGGTTAGTAAATCATGGTGCCTTGTAAGAAATCGCTTTAGTTGGATACTGTTCTGAAAAAGATACTTATTTTTCACAGCTTTTTTTGGTCGATCATTTTATTACAGATTGCACAGGCCTGCAAGCCACTTATACAGCACGCTGGCTTTTGGGGATCGGTCCGGACACTTGCTCGTGGTTATGAAATAGTCATGGGTTTGCTTCTATTCACACCCGTTGCATTCTTGGCTTGGTTCCCATTTGTTTCCGAGTTCCAAACTCGAATGCTGTTCAACCAAGCTTTCAGTCGAGGTCTTCAGATCTCCCGTATTCTTGGTGGGCCGAGAAAAGACCGCACTTCTAGAAACAAGGAGTAATGCATCTCTAAGATCTCATCAGCGGACGTGTATCTACATCTCCATACTACTTGCATGATCACATCTAAGAGAAAATATGCTACATTTCAAATAGGTCTTGTCTAGAATTTCTACTGTAGATCAGAAATGGTTGTTAAATATTAACACGCAGTATGTATCAGTGTGGCTAGATACCAAGACAGTACAGAATTATGCCTAATAGTGTTTTGTGTCTTGTTCGTAGGGTCTTTTGGAGCTGATAGAGCTTTCATGAGTTGTAAAAGTGTTATATTTGTTCTGTCAAAAGTTGTAAATCCTACCACGAAGATTATTGAAACATAATGTGAATTGCATTTGTTAAATTTCGTTACCAAATCTACTCTTCAACTATTACATTGCAATGGTCAACATAGGTTGAGGGACAGATGGCACATATGAGATCCACTGCTCTAGATAAGGGCTGGCGTGAAGGTCCTGGAGGATGAGAAGTGTATTGATGCATTCGTCATGGAAGTCGTACCTGGTAATAGTGTAATTTAAACTGGCATCAGCGGACTGTGGGATGGATATTTTTATTTTACATGGTTTTTGTGTATCTTTGGATTATAAGCCACAAAATGTAAATCATCGTTCGAAGCCAGAAAATAAGGAAAAAAACAATCAAATAAAATAAATATCAAGCCAAATATGTAAAGGGTTAATAAAGATAAGCACAGAACAATCCAAGCACATCAACAAAAAAGCTGAGGCGGAGAAAAAAAAACAGCAGCATCTAGTTTTCAAGCATGATCTAGAGCTTCCTGTTGGCTTCTCTTCAACACTCAGACGGAGTTGTGCAATGTAGGTCAGTACCATAATCGCAATCTAGACAATAGTAGACCCAGCTGGTCTGAGAAACTTCTTTCCTGCAGACATCACAGGTGAAGACTAGGCCCTCCTTGTCCAGAAAATTAGTGGAATACGAAAGAGTAAGTGGGTGATTGTGGTCTACATGCTTCATGGTTTTGGGCAAGAAAGCACACCCAACATGGAGGTTGAATTGGCAAGTAGCGCAATGATAAGCAAAAGAAGTACCATAATCACCACAAGCATTACAAGTGAACTTGGAATCATCACCAGGAGGGGAAGAAAGAAGGACAAGTAAATGTTGAGGGTGAGAGGTGTGTTCGAGCTCTCGCGGCAATTCAAAGCAGGACTTGTGAAGGAAGAAATCGCATGTGGACTTTGTGCACTTGTAAGCAGAACCTGAAAGGTCTAGCTCACAACCTGAACAAATACTTTCCTCTTCTTCTTTCACATCAACCGGACGTAATGGATGTGAATGGCTGAAATGCTTCACACATGGACGCAGAGAATTCTTGCGACCGATCAATGGTTTTGCTGCCATTATATCTCCTCTTTTCTGAAGGTTACCTTCTGATGATCCATCATTCACAAACCTATGTATATATGGTAGTTGGAGGAGAGTAAGCAAGTTATTTTTTTCTCGGTTTACTTTGTTGATCTCTAGGCAAACATTTAAGATCCCTTTAATGGATGCACCTTTTTTTAATTTCCAAGTCTTCTTTTTTCCTTTTCCTTTTAGGTCTGCCACCATTTCAAGCCAAGCAATTTGAGGCTCAAACATTAGTTTATAATAACTTGTAAGTTCTTAGCTGGCTTTCATTTTTCTTTGAGTTGACTCCCCTGAAATTGAGCTTGCACCTTTACTGTAGACACGCTCCTTCAAGAATATCTGACCAAAACTTAATGCATGCAAGATCATGAAATCTTGGAATACTGCCATTATTTTTCAAAAGAAAAATGTATTGATCTGCAATCCAGCTTTTTTGCTTGTAAAGGAAGTAAGATTGATGCAATCCCATCTCTCTCTCTCTCTCTCTCTTCATATCAGAACAAATAGAATGTATTAAATCCAGTAATTTCGTAAGGGCCGATAAAAACATGTTTGCCCTCTCTACATAATTAATTGTGGAGAACTGTTTCCAGATATAATTAAATTTGCATAAATTCATACTGTATTATATTTTAATTTAAAAATCTATTAAGTGATTTTTAAAATGATTTAACTCTTCAGCAACACCAATATATCACCTTTTCACTTAGTATTGAATATCAAGAAATTTATATGGCGCCAGCAAAGCAAAAAGAAAAGGAGAAAGAGAAAAGAGAGCAAAGATTGACAAATGAGAGAATAAAGAGAGCGTAATCGATCAGAAATGAAGTTAATTCCTATACATCACCGACCAAGAAAGGAATCAAAACACTTAGGCTTAGGCAAAGAAAATATAAAGAATTTTACTTAGACTCTCTAAGTAGAGGAAAGTATCAAATATTATTCTCCAGTGGACACGCATATGTTTCATTCAAGTTTCTCTTAGTGTATAAACTATATAGTTGTGCTATGCTTCAGGTCAAATATTTTTTTTTAATGTAAAAAAGTATTAAAGTGTTGTTAATGATTTTCTTATATATAAAAAAATTAAATCATATGAAAATTAATCATATTA
>Ga0307512_10006704_pt1 | contig 11592 bp, 11 predicted proteins | sample 14_EM_MG_FD_200267 | JGI IMG/M metagenome (GOLD analysis project Ga0307512, IMG submission 200267) | Populus trichocarpa ectomycorrhiza microbial communities from riparian zone in the Pacific Northwest, United States - 14_EM | ecosystem: Host-associated > Plants > Roots > Unclassified | place... | reverse complement strand
AAAACTGATATCTGGGCTCGAGGCAGAGTTGAGCATCGCCTTAGCTTTGCTTCTCCTCTCCAATTCCATCATACCGGGGAACGGGAATAGCTTCGAGTCCATATACTTCGCTAGATCGTTGGTGGGATACGCAGGGAACGGGGAGGTGCTACCTTTCGTGGAAGGTGGCGGCAAGGGGGATGCAGAGACCGGGGACGAATTCGACGTCTGGAGTGCAGGTTGACTCTGTTGGAACGCAAACGTCCCGTCTCTATCGGTTTTGCCACTGGTTAAACTAGCTCCACTCTCCCGACTGATGCTGGAGTCGGTATTATCCCTCGGTCGACCACCCATGCTGTTGGTTCGTGACCGGCGGCCGTTCTGAGACGTACTCCGGCTGAAGGCACCCTTAACCCTCTCCCAATATCCACCCTCGTTCCGTTTCGGCGTCGTCTCTGTCGTGATCCTTGTCGTCTCCTCCCACTCAGAATAATCCCCGCCGTTCGTGGGGACACGTTCAAAGGTTGGAGTGATTACTACTCGAGTGGGATGAGGCTGTGGAGGATTGTAACTCGTACGATCGGGTTCGAAATGGTTGACAGCGGCGACAGAGGAAGGTGACGGAGGGCTGAAGGACGTTCGACCTTCGGTTTCAGCCGCTACCTCACTCTCTACGAGGACGCTCTCTCGTTTGGGAGACGGGGAAGTGTCGATTTGCGATGGATCGATTTGCTGGGAGACGTCGGCAAGCTCATCTTCATCGTCTCCATCGTCTTCGTGCTCGTCATCGCCATTTATCTCGTCTTCCTCGTCCTCTTCCTCATCGTCTTCGTTATGGATGGGGATGCGAACGGGAACTAAGAATTATCAGCATCTTGGCTAATTTCTTGAACAAAGAACAACTCTTACTTGGTTCTGCGACCCAACTAGGCTCCCGTTCGTTCGTTGGCAACGGCATACGACGAACCTCGGCGAAGGTATCATCTTCATCCTCGAGATAAGCCTTTTCTTTAAGCGGCGTCGCGAAAGGACTTGTCGGGAAGACATCCTGCCGGAGAAGGTTCTTCTGCTGCGACAAGAAGAATGGTACACCGATTCCAGGAGCAGATTCTGTCGAGAAATTCGACGGTGCATCGGATATATGAGGTAAGCGTCCCAGGTGATTCCGTTGTGGGGTTTGAGGCAAACCGGTGGGTAATGGAGGTGACTGCTCTAGTGGTTCGTCTTCATCCTCAATAACAACCCCACGATTGTGAAGAGGAGTTTGGTACTCGACCCCGTTCTCTATGTTTACAGGTGTGTGTGAGCGGGGGGCTGATGGTGGTCGGTGGACGAGCGGCTCGGCTAACTGGTTCACGTTGGCGGGAAGCGTTAGAGGAGAATTTGGTAGCACCGGTGTAGTTGGTGCAGTTGAAGAAGGCTCCCTATCATCGACAACGGTGGACGCACGGGAAGAGCTCCTCCTTTTCCGCCGGCGCTTCCGCTTCGCGGGAGCCGTAGTCTGTGTCGTGACCTCCTCGCCGGCGCTGGTCTGCTCCGCATCGGTATTCAGCCGTTCGCCAAGACGATGAAACAGGAGCGCTCTTGCTGCCATGCGTTCCCCCCCGGCAACGGTGTTGTTCCTCGTAAGCTTTGAGAAGGGTGTATTTGTGACCATAGTGGCTGGGTCGAACGTTTCCCCGGTCAGTTTGGCCATAGCTATCGCACGCTGTACACCACTACTAGCGCTATTGGATCGGAATAGACCACTTCGGATGGCTTCTAGAGAGGGAAGCATTGGGGTTGAAGGGGACGTTGGAGGATGGAAACCGGCCTCAGCATATTGAGGCGCCATGGGATCAAATTTAAAAGGCTTTGGGGAGGCGATGGAAGGGGAAAGTCTTGTGGGAGCGGCATCTTCGTCCTGGGAGGATTCGTTGTTGGATTGAACAGTTGGAAGCGAGGGAGTGACAACATTCAGCTTGTTCTTAAGATCTTTCGAGCCCCGGGACTTTGAGCGTGACCTTCGCCTCTTCTTCTTTTCAGCAGTGGCGGAGTCGGGTGTAGTTGTGGTAACGGGCTCTTCCACGGGTTCGTCAACTGCAGGTTCATTGGGGTGACATGGCTGGACGTTGGTTGGAGGGGGCTCCAGCGCCCGCTCAGGAGGAGGACGTGCGGTTTCAGGTCCTTCGGAGGGTTGATCTCCTACGGGGTCCTGGGGTCCGTCAGCCTTCTCTTCGGCCTGCGATTTCTCCCCCTCGCTCACAGCCTCTACGTGCATAGGTGGGCGCCGGCCGTCTTTCATCCGAGGCAACGAGGCAGCTCGTTTGAGTTTTGCGACAGCGAAGGCTCGCTGCTCAGCGGCCGTGGATTGTTCCATCTCAGCGCCAGGGTTGGTTCGACACTAAGCTTGAGATATGGAAGGACGCTAACAGGAGGAACTTATTCGGATGCGATACAACTAGGAAATAATTTCCCGCAGTACGAACCTGGATGAAACGAGACTTGAAGAGAGATTCAGCACTCGCAGACCCCAGCGCATATATGTAGGACTCACCCTAGATACACGAGTACCCGTGTCCGGAGGAGGAGAAAAGGTTTGACGAGTGCGAAACTGAAGTTGTGGTGAACGCACGTGTACGTTCCTGGGAAGTAAGTGGGACCGATCGAAGGAAAAGAAGGAAGGAATCTCACTCGGAAGAGCCGATGACGAAGGAGATCCGGAAAGACTGAGGAAGACGGTTATGCGAGGAAAGAAACAGTTGAGGGAAAGGCGGGCTCCGACCTGAAGTGCATAAGTAGACGAATAGCTATGTGTCACGGGTCACCGAGCCGGTCACGGCGTCTTCGAGGTTAATCTCGGGTATTTTTGAGGCTCGTATGGCCCAGATGTGCGGGGACTCGAAAAAATATCACTGTTGTATATTCGGCCTACTTTATATGAATTGCGTACACTACGGTGACGTCCAATGATTTCGGAAGGTGGGTGATCTATCAAAGATAACAATACATGCATTGCGCGTGAACAGATTCCAAAACGAGGTCAGCGGAGATCTTCAGTTCCGCCCTCTAAAAGGCGACAAAGCAGACTTTCTGTAGTTCGGCTCGGAGTTGTGGACAAAGTGCGCAGAAGATCAGAAGACCCTACTGTTTGTATGCGATGGATTTTGTGGAAAATTCGAGAAGAGGATTCATCTTCCGCAAACGAAAAGCATAAAAGAGACCCCGCCGATAACAATCAGCGTGCGCCTCATCTCATATGTCGATGTTGGTCAGATGAGAGTTCATTACCATAGGCCTGGGTCAAGAGATCAAGATAAGGATTTGGGGTAAAGCAGCAGGCAGAGCGTGTCCACGGATCGATTGGCTTTAGACGCTGCAATTCTTGCCATAATCTGTAAATCTGATGAAGTCGGGCAGGCAAGCCACGGGATGTTAATGACCAGAAAGTGCGGAACCGGAACTCGCAGGCGCTTTGATCCAGCCGTGTGCGGTACGGACGAACTATACAGACCGGGGGTGATTGTTAAGAAGAGTGTTTGCAATGGCAAATGTGACCATCAATTCTAAGGGTTGCTTTGGGAGCCAGGGGTGGCCCATGAGTTGACTTCAGCTCACACGAGGCAGCACCACTGATCCGGCGCCCCCTGGCTGGCGAAAGGCCCACCTAAATGAGAGGCGAGGAACGAGTTGGGCCGAGCCATTGTACCGTATGATTGACGATGCCGCTTCACAACCGCAGGACGCGAGCAGCACTACTCACTATGACACGCAAAGACACGCAAAGAAAGCCGCCTCCAGTCACCCCCAATGAAGCTGGAGCCCGCAGATCCGGGAGTCGGATCAATGATGTTTGTATCGTACTTCGGACCACTCAAGATGATGAGCGATGACTGAGATCGCGCTAAGGGCCAGCAATAGTCAGACTGTAGGCAAGATCAAGTCGAAGACACCTTTCATATCCATTCCACTCTTTGTCGTGGACCAACCATTTGTCGCCAGCAAATATCGACTGGTTTTGGCCTGGTCGCGCGTTGACGTGTATCGTCAAGTTAATGGGCTATTCAGTCATACTGCCAAGCTGAAGGGCCTACTGCTCTTGGTTCGTCCAGTGTGACACACCGAATAGTTTGTTTGCCGAGATATCCTGTAGTCTGTGTCAGAGAATCTACCTTCACATTCATCGTACTTATCATGACGGGAAGACGTCCTAAAGGTCTCAGGGATCTCTTCGTTTGGAACGAACCATCGGCTGATCCACGGGTTTTCAACCGCATAGGTTCGATGCAACATTGCTGGCGTGTGAGTCTGTCCGGCACCGTCATACTCTAGGAATTGAAGGATCGAAATGGAATCAGTGCAGCAAGTATTGTTTCCCCAACTTGCCTGACGTGACAGGATTTTATCGTCGAAGGGAGGATACTGACGAGATTAACGTTTTTAAATATCGGCGGCTACCCACCACGGAAACACCGGATAGAGGAAAGAGGCCGGGTGGGTCACTAAATGACCAGCATTTAGCTGAGTGTTTGCAAACAGGCCGCAACCATACGTCTCAATGACCCAGGACGTCGCCAGCCACGAAACGCGGGGCCATCGGAGAGCTCCGATGATATATGGTAGTGTGTGAATACGCTCTTGAATGTCCCAGGGACCTTGGGTGCTAAATCGTTCATGAATTCATTTGGTTGTAACTCACATCCACCACTTTCACGTACTATTCATAATTGTTGCCCACGTGGTTAATCTGAGCAACTTAAATGCCGCTTGTAACCTAATGGATGATGACGAAGGCCTGGGTAATATTTGCCGACGACAGCCCGCCAGTTGCAGTCAACCCGGTACGGGCAGTGCTGTACTCAATCGATATTTATGTAGCTCGAGATTCATTCAGCGATTTTCACTCAACACAAATTAGTGATCATGAAGGCGAGGGTGCTTACGAGATGGTCGGGACTGCTGAAGGAGGGCAAGAAGTCACTTCTACCGGAGACATGTGATGACACCTCTACTTCGCAAGGAGCCTTGAACCTCACGAACGGGCAACAGATCAAGGCTATCACCCAACTCCTCTCCCAACTGCCACGATGTCTACATCGGCTATCTCCGGCTTTTACGCTTACACTCAGACCCTCAAGGGCGTTTACTACGGCCCAGGATCAGTCAATAAGTCGCTTATCTCGATCTTGGAGGGATTCGGGTCCAAGAAAGTCTTGATCGTCACCGGTAAGAGCCTTCGAGAGAAGGTGAACGGGAACTGTGCTTGGGGAATGGGCGGATATCTAATCTTATCTAGACGGACGTAATCTCAAACGTCGAGAAGCTGTTGAAGGAAAGCCATGTCTACGGGGCGACCTTTTCCGAGATCGGACAGCATGGTCCGATTGCAGATATCAAGAAAGGTCTGCATGTCTTAAAGGACCTCAACGCAGACACGATCGTCTCCATTGGAGGAGGCTCACCGATTGATGCCTCGAAAATTATCTTGCATTTCCTCAAGGAGGAGCGGGGTGGACAAACCCTCACGCATGTCGCAATCCCCACCACCCTCAGCGCCGCGGAATACACCGTGAGTGGTGTTGCCTCTTACCCTTCGTAAACGCTGAACGGCGTGTTAGGCTGGTGCAGGTTACAAGGATGATAATGGCCACAAGATAGGACTTGCGGGACACGACTTTGCGCCTGCGGCCGTTATTCTTGATGCTGAATTAACCCTCTCAACTCCGGAGTGGTTGTGGCTTTCCACCGGTATTCGTGCCTTGGATCACGCCGTGGGTAGGTCTCAGATGCCTCTGCTGGGAAAGACAACCGCTAATGAAGCTATAAAATCAGAGAGCTTGTATCGCCCTCTTTTCCCACATCCAGTGAAAGCTATATCTTACGAAGCAATCTCGTTGTTATTCAAGTACCTTCCAATCTCCAAGCAGACTCCCGGCGATATCACAGCTCGGCAGAAATTACTGGTTGCTGCGTGGATGAGTCTCTGGCCGGCAACGTTATCCAGACCTATGTTCGTGTGGACCTCCTAACCCCTATTTCCTTTCTATTGACGGGTATTTACAGTACCCTGGGATTATCCCATGACTTGAGTAAACGGGTGGGAGCGACCTACGATGTCCCCCACGGTATCTCTTCTGTAAGTAGTTCTCAACCCATGCGGACTGTACTTGACTGCGAGGACGTAGTGTATCACACTGCCCCCGGTGGTTGCCATCCAGACGAAGCTCGCGACGCCGGAAGACAAAGAGGCCCTCGCTCGGGGGTTGACTTCCTCCGGGAAGTCAGGGACAGGTTCTGTTGATGGTGACATCATCGCATTTTCATCCGAGATCGGGAGGTGAGTCCGACCAATCTCGCAACACTTGAGGGAACTGACCACTGCTGAAACCTGCAGTCTTATCGATTCACTCGGCCTGACCACAAGGTTGAGGGATTACAATATTCCGAGGGAAGACATCCCACGAATCGTGGAGAGGACTATCGGGAAGAGTTCGGGCGAATTGTATGATCAAGTGACGGAGGTCATGGAAAAGGCTTTCTGAGAGTGTGCTGTGTGTTCTGCGAGGCAAGGTTTGTGGTGCTCTTCCTTGTGATATCCCCGGCTGTAAGAGTAAGAGCAAAAGTAGAGAGAATCTCATGTATACTACCACCTGCGTAGATCTCAGCTCCGGCGAGCAATCTGCCGAACTCCAAACGATCACCCGTTCGACCCCCTACGTCCCGATTTCAGCCTGGTTGTTATTTTGTTTTTAGTGACTTACCACGACCCTGTAACTTCGACCCCAGTTAGTTCCCCGTTCACGAACGGTGGATTCGCGACGTACACTGCAAGTCTTCCCATCTCCTGCATGTGCGGCCGGGGATTATGTGTTGTTGCGGGTCGGCTATACCATCCACCAGCCCTTGGCACAGGTCTCAGATATTTAGCCAATCACAGGTCCACAGTCAACACCCTCACGATTGGGATAAGAAGTCGGCGAAAGATCAATTACGGATACACACTCGCTTCTTTCCCCTCAATCCCCATGGCTACACGCATGCTTCACTCAACCAAAGCGACAAACGGCGAGAAACCCCACACGGTGGACGAGGTCCACGAAAGCCATCATTCTCATAACCATAACCACACCACTACTCATGACCACACTCACGACCACGACCATGAAGACCACAACCACGGTCACAGTGATTCACATTCTCATGGGATATTTGGCGCTTTCGGTCACACTCATTCACGCGAAGATACAACCACAGCAGGAGCGGAGAAGATTGTGGAGGCTTTGAAAGGCGGCAGTGCGTCTTGATACCTTTCTTCAAAAGTTCCAACGATGACATGGCATAAACCTTGCAGGTGTTGACCGAGGAAGTCAAATAACGCTTGTCGGATTGTATGCCAACATCGTTCTAACCGGCACCAAGGGCCTGGCGGGTTGGTACATGGTATGCTCACACTGTATGCTCGTATGATGATTTTTATTCCATTCCGCACTAGAATTCTGCAGCCCTGCTAGCTGAAGCTGGCCATTCTCTGAGCGGTGAGACACTATTAGTTCGCTATGCGCCCAGGTGTTTATAGACACTTGACCTATTTAGACCTTTTGGGGGATTTCGTGACACTCTTCGCCTGGAAGTTATCCCAGAAACCTCCTTCCAAGAAGTACCCATATGGTTTCGGTAAATTTGAAACCCTGGGCACAATCTCTATCTCCATCCTCCTTACAGGTGGTGCACTTGGGATCGGCTTCCATTCATACAACCTCCTAATCGACGCGCTGAGTCCAACAATATCCACCATGCCACCAGGGATCGTCCAAGACGTCTTCCAGGCCGCTCAGAACCTTCCCATCCCAGAAATCGGACATGTCCACACCCACGCCGCCTCCGGACACGATGTCCAGGAACAGGGCTCGGTTTTGGATCCCAATGCTGCGTGGTTTGCCGCCCTCGGGGTATTGTCCAAGGAATGGTTGTACAGGATTACCAAGAAGGTTGCCGACGAGGAACGAAGTTCTGTGTTACTCGCAAATGCGATCCACCATAGAAGCGATGCCTACTCGAGTTTTGTAGCCCTTGTCGCGATTTTGGGTAACTGGTACTTTCCGGCGCTACCGTTGGATCCGATCGGGGGTACGTGTCCCTAGAGTATTTTGGGACGGTTGGCACTGAACTGATGTCACATTCATTTGTCCAGGCCTGCTCGTGTCTCTGGTTATCCTTAGACAGGGATTTGTGCTCTTCGCTGGCGCATTCGGAGAGTTAACCGACCGTGGCGTTTCCCCAAGGACTCAACGAATTCTAACACGAGCTTTGAATCCCCTCCTCCCTGCCCCATCCACCTTTGCCGAATCGACCACCAAAGATTTGCATCCCCACTCCCATTCTCATCAAGCTCCTAACCCATCCGCGTTATTGGGTATCCACGACCTCCGCGCGATGCGCGCTGGTGCTACGATGTTCGTGGACGTTATCGCTGACGTGACCCCCACCATGACCATGCGCGACGCAGCTGTGATAGAGAGGAATATTACCGAGAGGCTCAAGTCTGCCCGAAGGGAGATTTCAGAAGTTCGGGTGAAATTCAACATTATAGAAAAGGAGACGAACGGAACCGCTCATTAACTATTAACTTCTCTTGCTTTCCTTCCTTCCGGGATCATTATTTTTGTAGCTGTAGTTCATCCTGTCTTGCATGTACCTTGACGGCCGATATATTCCACTTTTAAAGTTGCTCAAGGCCTTGCAAAAGCGTTCGCTCGTCCTAAGAAAGCATAAAAGCTGCAGTATATACCCTTCCGCCTTGTGAGAGTTGGCGTTCGCACGAGAAAACAACGAATTGTAACCATTGTCTTTGCGGGTCGCTACACTGATGATAATTCAAACAAAGAAGGATTGGCAGGATGCGGTTTGTACGGTAAAGGCTTGGTACGCAGAATGAGATGTGGACCCAGGTGTGGGGTCAGCCGCGTGGGCGGACGGGACCGCTGATCTGTCAGGTGCTGGGTGTGCCATAGAAAGAGCGGCATGTGCCATCTCCTTCCGCTCGGCGTTCTCTTAATTCGATCGTTCCTCACTCATAAGAGACTTTCACATTTGTTCAAAAGACATAGAGAGATGATATACGGAAAAACACGTTAGGGACATGGAAACAACAGCGTCATATGGAGTGCCCAATGATTACAACACAGGTCTAAGAAGTGTTCAAAGAAATACCACGTCTAAGCGATATCCCTTACTGTCGGAATCTAATTTAAATGCCACGGGCCTCGAGCCTCTCCCTGAAGATCTTCTGGAAGAAGGGAACGTGATCGAAGTCCATCAGGGTGTAGTGCTGGCCGGGCACGTCAGTGAAGGTGGCACCGTTTTCGCGGCCTTCCACGTCACGACGGCAGAAACCCTGCCAGGGCTTGAGCTGCTTGTTCACCCAATCGGCCTTCGTTCCCTTGAGGGGAATGGCGTAGAAGACGTCCAAGACCTCTGTAATAATTTGTGAACAACGTGAGGGTGTAAAGGTGTTGGCACCGGACACTCACCGACAGAACCACTTGGAACATAGGATTTTCCGCACTCAATCAAGCTCCTTGCGATGCCGACCCAGTGGTCGAGTTTGGGAATAGTCAGCTGCAACTCATGCAACCTCTGGGGAGGGGCCATATCCCAGACTTTCTGGAGCTGTTCTTCCTTGGGGAGCTTGCTAAAAGGTTCATCCAAATCGTGGGCGTCCTGCTTGGTGACGAGACCCAAGAAGTAGGATAGGTTCAACATTCCACCGGTGTAGGTGATTTCGTGCATACGATCGGCGATGTGGGGAGGGATGTTGATCAAACCAACGAACTTGACTTCCTCGCCGCGAGACTCGATAACCTTGGCAACTTCGTAGGCAACAACACCACCATACGAGTAACCTGCAAGGGCGTAGGGGCCGTGGGGTTGAGTCTTTTGCATGGCATCGGCGTAGCAACCGACCATCTCAGCCATGGAGGTGAAGACGGGTTGGCCCTTATCGAAACCGCGGGCACGGAAGGCATAGAAGGGGCGCTCTCCATAGAAGTACTTGGCCAAGTTCACGAAGATCAAGACTTCGCCGACACCAGGGTGAACGAAGAAGATGGGGGTCTTGTCGCCAGTAGTCTGGAGAGGAACGATGGGGTCGTAAATGTTAGCATCCGAGGCCGAGGGGTTGAGGATTTTGTCGACCAAAGTGGAGAGCAGGTTAGGGGTCGGGTGCAACAAGATGCGGAGGATGGGAATTTCGTCAGGGAGTTGCATGGTCATCTCGACCTCACGCTTAAGCCTATGCAAAATGATCAAAAAGGGTTTCTCACACTCATCATTGCAAGCCTACCTGATAACGTCAATGCTCGTGCCACCCATTTCGAAGAAGTTGTCCTCGGCAGATATGCTTCCAGCTTCCAAACTGAAGATGCCCTCGAAGATGGTGCAAATCTTCTCCGCGACGGAACCTGGAGCAGCCTTGACGAACTTCTCGTTACGACCCAACTTCAAGAGAGTATCGACGCGGTTGAGGTGTTGGTTGAACACACCCTCAGAGTATTGCTTGACCAACTTGGCGCGGCTGAGCTTGCCGAGAGTGGATTTCTCCTTGGAGAGCTGTTCCACGGGAATGGGGATGATCTGATGGGGAGCAAGGGTCACCATCCTGATGCAAACGTTCTTGATGTAAGCGTGAGCCTTTTGGAGGAGAGCGGAAACCTCAAGGTCGGATTCCTTGGTGGAATTTTCCGAGTAGAAATCGAAGCTGGGTGCGTAGAAGACGACGAAAGACTCAGTGTCTTGGTTGGCAGCACGGAAGGGGGCAACGACCAGGTAAGAGTCGGCGATCAGGCCCTCGGCCTCCTTGCCCTGAAGGTAGGTCTCAAGTTCCGGAATACCGTAGGAAACGCCATGAACGATGATGGTATCCTTTATCCTTCCACTCAACCTCAACTCTCCATTCTCGATAATGCCGAGATCACCAGTCCTGAACCAGTTACCCTCAATGAAGCTCTGCTCGGTGGCGGTGGGATTGTTGTAGTACTTGACGAACAACATTGGACCACGGAGCTGAAGTTCACCAGACTCCCCGTCACGAAGGGGGGTGGAACCATCCTCAGGAGAGACAATGCGCATCTCCACACCAGGGTTTCCGCGACCAAGGGGCAAAAACTCCAAGGAGGGGAGTTTCTCTCCAGGGTTGGAGAGGGAACACGGAACACAGTCATAGATGGAGCCAGCACTGTGAAAAGATTAGAGCAAGGTAGAGTGAACAAGACGAGAACTACTAACCAAGTCTCGGTCATACCGAAGCCAGCGGCCATTTCGATAGTGAGGTCTTCGCTGCCAGGAGCGCGAACGAGATTGAGGGCCTCAAAGAAGGCTTTTACGGTAGAAGTGACGACAGCCTCGCCACCGCTGTTGATCCTCTTGAGAGTGCTAAGGTTGAAGGAGCCCTGGAGCTGAGAAGCTCTAGCGGAAAGGTCCTTGGCAAGCTTCGAGAGAAGGAAGTTCGGGGCAAACGTCAGAGACACTTTCTATAAGGGGTACACCAGACGGATCAGATCTTCGAATCATATCGCAAAATGGAAGGGCTTACATAATCGTCGATCAGGCGGAGGAAGACCATGGGCTCGGAGAGAA
>Ga0307512_10006703_pt1 | contig 11593 bp, 11 predicted proteins | sample 14_EM_MG_FD_200267 | JGI IMG/M metagenome (GOLD analysis project Ga0307512, IMG submission 200267) | Populus trichocarpa ectomycorrhiza microbial communities from riparian zone in the Pacific Northwest, United States - 14_EM | ecosystem: Host-associated > Plants > Roots > Unclassified | place... | reverse complement strand
TTTGGTGAGCTGTGAGGAAATCCATTCTTCGAAGGCTATTCTAAGTCCCCCTAGACCGAAATTCGTGCTGGCCTCACGACCTGGGTAAGTCTTCTGTGTGATTCATGCAACGAAGTTCTTAAACTGAACCGTATCTGTGTAGGCCGCGATGGCATACATCGTCGGTGGCTGCGTTCAAGTAACTTGCAATATTGCTGACCGTGCCACGATAGATATCCGTAAACGCATCCATCCTCTCTGAGAGTGGAGGCACCTGTGTTTGTCCGACAAATGACCTCTGTATCTCGGACCCAGACTATCTCACCTGCGTGGAAGAAGTACGCCGTGAGTTGATAACGACTACTGCAGCCGTGTCTGCCCTCTCGTCTGCCGCCATGGGTCTCATTGCAAACTTACCTATCGGAATGGCCCCGGGACTCGGTATAAACGCATACGTAGGTGGTAGTATCTGATCGGTCTACCGTCACTCTTCTCACGACCATGATTTGAGCAGGTGGCTTACTCGATCGTTGGATTCCACGGCTCGGGTGCTATAACCTACCGGGAGGCTATGGGAGCTGTTTTCTTGGAAGGGTGAGCTTTTCGGGTAATCGGCAAGGGATCGACCCGGCTGATCATGCTCTGGGGTATCACAGACTTATCTTCTTCGCCCTGTCCATATGCGGACTCAGACAGTGGGTAGCACGTATGATGCCTCAGTCGCTGGTCATGGCTATAGGAGCTGGGATTGGATTGTTTATCGCGTTTGTTGGTCTTTGTGAGTGATCGATTCCCCGTGCACCCTAGTGCGCCTATTGATGCAGAGAAGCACCGGCCGGATTGGGAGTCATCGGGGGCGACACCGTCAATTTTGTGGGATTAGGCGGTTGTACAGCAGAACGTAAGTCACACGACCTGACATCCGACGTACTGCTCAGTCTCTTTCTCAAGATTATGCCGAGGGTTTGCCCGGATACTGTAGCAGCCATGTGCTGCAGAACCCTACCATGTGGCTCGGGATTTTTGTCGGGGGGTGAGTCTCAGGTTTTGTTGCCTCGTGGGTCCGTTCCTCATGAATCCCCGAAGCATTTTCACAGTACAGCTGATGATGTACCGCATCCGAGGCGCGATCTTGATCGGAATTTTCCTGGTTTCCATCATCAGTTGGCCTAGGTCGACCTCGGTTACATTATTTCCCCACACCGACAAAGGAGATTCGGCGTTCAACTTCTTTAAGAGTGTCGTAGCGTTCAAACCCCTTCACAAGATGGGCAACGTCATCGACGTGAGTGCGAATCCTACGCAAAAAAATCGGTTATTGACCGCTCTCATAGTTTGGCGCTTATGGAAATGGAAGGGTGTGGTACGCTTTGGTCACCATGCTCTACGTGGATATTCTTGGTGAGTGGGAAGATGATATTTTCCGAAGTTACATCTCACGTCCGGTGTTTCTAGATACAACCGGGTACGCTTTCTCCTTTCTGATGCATTGGGAATACGTCCTAAGGTTCTGAACAGTACCCTATACTCCATGGCGAAGTTTGCGGGTCTCCGGGATCCCGTTACACTGGATTTTGAGGGGTCAACGTTAGCGTACTGCGTCGACGCGGTCTCGATCACAATTGGATCTCTTCTCGGGACTTCGCCAGTGACTGCGTACATTGAGTCAGCCACCGGCATCGCGGGTGCGTATTGTCCCATGTGGTTCCTACTACCCTATTTCTGAGTGAAGCTGATATGTCCGCTTCAGAGGGTGGCAAGACAGGTATCACGGCCATCGTGGTGGGTCTGATGTTCTTCGTCTCGGTCTTTTTCGCCCCGATCTTTGCTTCCATCCCATCGTGGGCCACTGGTGGTGCCCTCGTCATTGTTGGATCCTTGATGATCAGAAAGTAGGCAGTCGCTTTCCACACAGAAGGCAGGCGCAGTATGCTCATTGACGTTTTATTTTATTTTCACACCCCTTAGTGTCCGTGATATCAATTGGGACTACATTGGCGACTCTGTGCCTGCGTTCTTGACCATTATCATAACCCCGTTATCGTACAAGTTGAGCTCGCATCCTTTCGATCGGTTGATCTGTGATGGCTGATGAGAACGATTTCTTACACGCTGCGTCCCTCCACTCTCTGCCTGTCGTCTCCAATCTGCTCCATTTAACACAGCATCGCTTATGGGGTTATCGCTGGTATTATCTCCTACATCCTGTTGAACTCTGTAGCTTGGGCTCTCCGCAGGGTTTCCAACGGAAGGATCTCTCCTCCCACATACGATGCGGCGGAGCCGTGGGTCGTGCCTCCTGGTGGAATCACACCACCGTGGATGTGAGTTTTCAATTCAACCCAGCGTTTCGAAAATCACGGTACTTTTACTGACCACCGGCGCTGTGCTCCCGATATAGTAAGAAGCTCATGGGGCGTAGTGACCCTACTGGTCCCGTGCTCGACAACGCCCTACAACTGCGACCGGTTCAGAAGGGCTCCTACGTCGATCTCCAGGGCGTCATCTCGGGGGCAAGCCACGAGGAATCATTCAGTGGGCAGAAGACCAGAATTTCAGATTAAACTCAGACTCCTACTCTCTTTCCTATTGGTTGATCATATTGTACCTCAATTGTGTGTATTACATCCGTCTTAATCCGATAAAATCTGGGTTTGAGATAACGCTTACACGCCCGGGAGAAGATGATGACTCAAATCATACGCACTAACAGGAGATACTGTCCTCCTGGGAATGTGTACTAATCCAAAAACGAGATATCTACGTGTACTTTCTTGGGGGTTGGGACGGGCTTGGGTACGCCCCAATTTTTAATTCTTCGCTTAGATGTCCACCTGTCCTTCGGTAAATCATTTGGTTGCCAACGCCGACAATAAAATGTCGTAGTCAACCTTCGCCGCTGCAGAAAGTATCAGCGGAAAGTCACGCACTGTATGAATCTCGGTGGCTTCACTTACCTCTCATGACAAGCCTGGTGAAAACTCTAGCGAGCTCCGGTCGTTCTTTTTCCAATGCCCCCAACCTTTCCCGGCTTAGCTTCCACACCACCGCGTCCCGTTCCACCACGACCGTCGCGTTCCTCTCCAGTCCAGACAGGCCAGTCAATTCACCCGCTAATGCACCCGGAACCATTGACTCCTCGGTAGCCGGGGTGTGTTCTGCAAACCGGTACAGTGCTCTCAGGACACCGGATTCGATAACGTACAAAGCGTCTGGAACGTCTCCCTGCTTGAACAAAACGTGGCCTTCTGGCAGGGTCTGGCGTTCAAGGTAATTGGCCAGAGATTTGAACTGTTCCGAGTCGAATTCTGGATCATATGAAAACGCCTTAGCGATTGTGTTTGCAGGTTCTCTGCCCGGTTGCTCTGGCGACCCAGAACGCGACGATAGATCTACTAGGGTCGATAAGTACCGAACACGTGGAGCGTTCCTGAGAGTCACTTGACCTCCAAATGTTCGTTGCCCAACAGCGTGCAGGTGGGACCATCTTGGTGAGCTCGCCAGGGTAATTGGATCAAGCGATATCCCACTCTGTCGGCCCGGCAGTACTGGATTTATCCGTCAGCGCACCCACACGGACATTCTGGGTAAACACAAACCCAGGGGGGATGTAGATTCTTCCTTCTGCGAGGAGAACCAAGCACGCAGATACATATTTTCGCTCCCTAACGAGCGTGCGTGAGGCCGCGTCAGGTGAGGAAGGGGAGACATTGACTCTTACACTCCATTGCGTCGTTGTATGTCACGAAACACTCAACGTGTTCCATACTGGAAAGTCCCACATTATTCAACGATTTTCCAACAACGGAATCCATATGGAATCCGCAGAACACGAGGACGACCATCTTGGACGAAAGAAGCCGTTGGAGTCGAACAAACGCTTCTGCGGCAGACATGTCCACTCCATAAACCTGTGACAAATCTACCACCAAGAACCTGATCGGATTTTCTCTCCACGAATCATCCTCAACTAGGCTTCGAATAGATTCTTCGACGTTCGTGATTGTACCGAAGAAGAGGAAACCCTGGAGCCGAACAGCGGTAGTCTGTTTCGAAACCTCCCGTAGGTAGGCTCGGTGAGCACTAGGCCGCCGGACGGTTGACATTGCAGTCTCGCCTGTGTGGAGTGCGCGGATACTGTTCTGCCGAGAGTTCTGGACCACGAAAAAGAAGCCTGATAGGGATGAGAGGAAGTCTTTGTACCACCCGGATTCTATGTCAACTCACAACTCGCGATGATCCCAAAGAGGACCCCAAACACGAAATCCCAGACCGTCATGGCGATCATGATTGAGACGATCGTAAAGTATTCCAGTTTGTTGACTCGCTTTCTCGTATCCCAGAGTGCCTCTTTGACGAGGTCAATCCCCAACACGAAGATCAGGGCGCCGACAAGCATCACAGCTTGAATAGCAAGGTGAGTTGCCGCACAAACTGTAGGACACTGACTCACGAATGTAGGAGATAGGCCCTGTACCAATTATAAGAAGCAACGCGGTAGCTCCAGCGAGCATGATCCCCGCCACGCGCGTGGTGCCACCAACACGGTAGAACCTAACGAACGGTCAGAGTCCATGGTTGTGCAGGGATGTGCTGAGTACCGACAGCAGGGTGTTAACGTAGACAAGGTAATTCGGCCTGGGAGAGTGGGAGGTGAGGGATTGACGGTGGAGTATCCTGAAATCGTGCGTACACGGTGCCAAGCATCCCCGAAAACAAGTTAGAGTAGCCGTGAGCAACGAGCTCCTTATTTGTGTCAACGTCCTCATTCAAAGAGACGGCTGGCGGAGGGTGCAAATCAGCCAGAAACTCCAGGCACAGCAAACAAGTGACTTGCATAGAGCTGGAACGTTAAGGGGTGGATGGAGAACGTTGAAGAACAGTCTGTAAGATATTGAGCGACTGGATGACTGGATGGGGTATATCGTGCGTACAAAGCCAGCTGGGTAGGAAGCGCGCCCCAAAAGGGGCCCCATTGGATTGCTCTGACATCTAGACGAAGGTTTAATGGAGACTTAGCCTTAGTCTGACTTGAACGAACTAACCAAATAGTGTGTAGAACTTGTACCAAGGGTCTTTCGACTCGCCGGTGGCAAAAAGCCAACCAGCCTCTCGCAACTTCCCGAGGTCGAAGCGACCGATACCAACAACGATGTAGAATATGATAGGAATAAGGACAAAATCTACCAAGGTTCAGCACGAAGTATTTGGGGTTTGATGCATAACTTACACGTAGGAAATATGAGTTGATGATGATATTTGTGTGTAATGATCCTCAGGAGAACTGCAAGGCAAAAGGCAGGTAGCCACAACACAAGGTTGTGGAGGTTGAGGAACAACCATTCAAACATGCTGTAGGACAGGGAGAAACCCTCGTCCTCAAGCCCAGTGCTAACCGCAAGCCTAAAGGTATACCTATCAGTATTCAGCTTAATATCGTCAAATCCCACAGACCCAGTGATGATCAGGAAAACCCCAACACCCCCGATACATCCAATGAGGATGTGTCGAGGAAAGAAACCGATGAGGACGCCGAGCTGCAAGGCACCAAGGAGAAAGAACGCTAAACCCGTCAAAACCGACGAGAAGGCGAAGGCGGCGAGTGTAGTGGCGATGACTTCATGCGGTCGATCCTCTCCGATTTCACTAGCCAACGATGTCGCGATAACATGAAAGAACGGCTGTTAAGCAAATAAGCGCTGAGGATAAGCGAAGTGAGCCCTGTGATGAAATCATACCACCACTTCGATCATCATACTGCCGTTAGCGCCAGCGAAGCCACTACCACCGAATGAATAGACCAGCTGAGCTATAACGGTTCTATAACATGTCAATCCTGGCGCCGTGAAGAGGTGTACATGTGACACTCACGACGCAAAGAACATGGAGACACCTAGGCCTCCAAGGTTGGCAAATACTCCCGAGGTAGGAAATATAATCAAACCATCTGACCAACATCACTCGTAAGAGATAAGGTTATGGGGTACTCTCGAAAACCTCACAGGATACGCCGTCCAGTATGTTAAGTAGCATGCCCAATAGAACGGCGGGCAAAGAGCGAACGCATGTCACCAGCAAGTCCCCCGAGCGAGCGCGCATGGCCTGGGAAGCAGAAACCAGCCTGATTCTGAACGTGGACTTTGAGGGCGGGCGGGAGAGGCCAGCTTCCACACTCGAATACGAGATATGGTGGACCACGTTGTGAGCGAGCAACGGGGCTTCCTCTGAAAGTTGGGGCGTAGGACCAGGGCCGGGTGTTTGAGATACGGTACGGACTTGGGGAGGAGAGGTGCTGAAGCCAATCGGCTCGTTGCGGGGCTGCGTGGTCGGAGACAGAGGTGATTCTAGCGAGCCAGATAAGCCTGCTTCGCGGGAACTCGGACTGAGCAATTCTGCGCGACGATTTGCGAGAAGGAGCGATAGGCCCGAGGGCGTAGGAATCTGATGCCGTGGGATTAGATTCGGATTGACGGTCTCAAGCCGCGTGGACCTGAATGAAGAAGAAATGTTTCCAGGGGAAGGCTGGTACTGAGACATGGTGGGGGGCATCCTTGGGGTTTGGGATTCCACGCTGTAGCTAGGGGAGTGTTCATAAGGCGAGGGCGTTGTCAATGGCGAGGGATGACTTGTTTTTGATGAGATAGCCACGTTCGACAACTGCATCGTGTGTGTTCTAATATCATCTTGCAAATGAGGTATAGAGGTCGGCCGAGGTGCGGAGGAAGTTGAATGAAGGTGATAGCCGTATTGAAGGAGCCTGGGCGCGGGATGATCAAGTGAGCAAAAATTAGGACATAATTACGCCTATTCTCATACCCAGCACGACTTAGCGGAGACCCGCCAACGTTAGATGACATTATATTCCCAACAACTTCGCGAGGGGAGGCGAATACTCCATCACCCCGACTCAATCCGCGAAAAGATGATCTGTGTACACCGTGTGGAGGTGTTTGGCTGTTGCAAGTGAGCTCCTCAGAAGATCGACGCACAGGCACGTCCTGAGGGGGAGAGGAGGGGATGGACATGGCTTTCCGGTCCAAAAGCAAAATTTCTGGGGTGGGGAGGCGGAAATGTGCTGAAAAATCACCCGGCCATACAAACAATAAGACACCGATCTTTAACAGAGCAGAACGTTCGAGGGGAGAAGGGTTCAAGTTATCACCTGCTTCCCGCTCGGTCTTAAGGGCAAGGCTAAACGCAAGACGAGAGAGAACGCAGGAGGCAAAATATTGGTAGGAGAGCAAGCAGATAGGGGACCACCCGCCGAAAAGCCGAAGTGGCAATGGCACCAATTCGAATTTATATAAGCCACATCTAAGTGATCCCGTCATCATTTTGCTGAATTGTTTCTCGCCTGGCCCGCTCCATCCGGATTGTGCTGAGGCTCTCGGTCGCATGTCGCTATGTCTATTGCTTATACCAGGACCATACGTAACTGTATATACACCGGTCGTATTTACGGATAACAGTCGTCGTATGAATTTAGATTGCAGCCGATTCCCTTTCTCTCGGCCAAGTCGACCACGAACTTTGCGATAACCACATCTTGAACGCCCAACCCAACTGACTTGAATATTGTAACCCTACCACCAGACGTGTCGGGAGGGGGTGCCTCCGAGTCCATACCAACCAGCTCCCCAATCTCACGCATATCTTCAGGACGCAACCCAGCAACGACAAGCTCCCCCGCTTCTAGCATACAGGCAGACCTGCTATCCACCATCAAGAGGTCCGCACGGTGGATCAATGACGTCTCGACCTCCATCATTTGAAGGGTGTAAGACCCCACGAGGTTGAGGTGAGTCCCAGATCGCACAAAGGAGCTGGGAAACAGCGCCTTTGTGGATGGAGTTGCCGTACAGATAATGTCCGTACTTTCCAAGTCGGATCGGAGACTATCAACGTCATCACCGACGCCATGTATGTCGTCTGGTGTCTGTCGACAAACGAACGTCACGGAAGCGAAGTCACGTCGGAGCGACTCGACAAGTCTTTCCACGCGGACATTGAGCGAGCGATTGTATATGATGCATCGCTTGAGCGATTCGGGATAATACCGGAGAAGGAGGGCGATATGGGCCGCAATCTGTGCACCGGCTCCAAAGGTCACTAGGACGCGTGGTGATGCACTCGGGCCCAAAGCCAACCGAGTTGCCAGCAGAGAACCTGACGATGCATTAGCTGCGATCGGTCCCACCGGTAATCAGACACACCTGCCGCATTCCTGGTTGCTGTGAGGTTTCTTGCGTTCACCACGGCCTTTACTACCCCAGAAGCTTCGTCTATCACGAGGGTAGTAGCCGGTATGCCGTTTGGTCCTCCAGAAGTTGGGACGGACACGACTTTAACCGCGGTGCCGTAGGTATCGACGCGCGAAGGCATAAAGAGGGTATTGTGGGATTCTGTTCGAATGGCTAGTCTGTGGGGCATGTCCACGCCCGCATTCTCGGAAATGCGTCTGAACACGTCGGCCATGAGTTGGCTTAGCTCATTAGGAGGTATATCTGCTATCAAAGCGTCGACGTCTGCAGACGATAAAACGAGCATGGTGGAGCAGATGTAGTGTGCATACGATCGTTTTATTCCGATCATTTCATGTGCCGTGTAATTTTCTAGAAAAGGCATCTACAATTCATCTTCCTGACATTCATCTCGGCTCACTTCCCCCACTCGCACGTTCGAGGAGGCGAAAGGGCGGGACTTTGTCACTAGTAAAACTTTAATCTATCTTAATGGTAGCAACCATGAGTTGGTGCGGTGCACCATCTTCATCGAATTCATCTCCCTGGGTCATTGTTGAGCATCTCTCCCATCGATCTCGAGGAATATTTACCTCCGGCACGTAACCATATCTGCGAGGAGAGACGATCAGCGAAGGCTTTGGCTCGGTCCGATCGTCGCAGACTTACTTGGCGTAGAATCCTTTGACTGGAATTTGCGAGTGAGACCGAATCTTAACCTCGTGACTGCGGCCGTTCCTTATCGCATCGGCACGAACCCAATCGTGAAGTCCAAGAACAAGAGCCCTCCCGAAGGAGTGTTGGCGATACTCTTTCAATACGGCAAGTCGACTTAGCTTGTAGTAGCCGGGAGTACAGACAAGCCGGATGGTTCCCACCGGTTCAAACGAGGGCACCAATCGCAGCAAAAGATGCACGGAGCTTCTGTCCCACCTGAATCTTGTTAAGAACCGCTTCGAATGGAAACGTTACGTGTAAGAATCACTCGTCGAATTCATCATCAACAGAGAAACCTAATCGTAACCATTACCAGACGGCAGGCCAAGGTCAATGAGGAAATTCACCTTGCTCCTTAACAAATACTGCAACACGGATATCGTAGCACTGCTGGCACAGATCGGTCATATCCGGGGTCACAGCGATTATCTCATGATCGGGTGCAGAGGCTGAAGCCATGGCGGTTGTTTGGTTCAGAGGCTGTTGGTAAACAACGCGGCAGTTGCCGAAGTTACCGAAGCACCTCAACGATCGACATTTTTCTCTCGAGAGTGATGGCCAAAGACCTAAAGCGCAAACGTGATCAGGCCGCGTCCCTGGAGGAAGATGAAGTACGTGTCAGACCTGTTCTATTCGACTGGGCTTACGATTGTGCAGCCTCATGACTCGGAGGATCTCATGTCGGTCGACGGACTTGACCCCAAGGACTCAGACTCAGAACCCGAATCCGGTTCCATCGACGATGAGGAATGGAGTGGAACAGGGGGAGGTGGAGAGGCTGACCCTTCCCCTCCAAGTGGAAATCCTGTCAAAGTTCCCGCCGGACACGAGCTACGAGAGATGAAAGAAGCCTCAGAGCTGTACAAATCGAGTGCCTTCAAGTTACAGGTGCGCATATAGTGTAGCCTATCCGTTGAGCGTCCTGCTAACTGACGCGTGCGGTATAGATCGACTCGCTGATACCAAGCGTCCGCCCGAAGTTTGATCGTCCCGTCCTCGAAGCTTTCCTTCGCACACTTCACGAAACCATCTCATCAATTCCAGCAGTAGCTCCCCAACACCCGTTGACTGTATCTCGTTCCTTGCTCAAAGAAGGCGTAGCAATCCCGTATGCGACACCTCTGCCCACAGAGGAAACTAACTGGAAGGTGGCCTTCCAGCCACCTACAAATATAACGGTCGTCGGAAGCTGGGCAAATAAGCTATCCGTGAAGCCAAAGGATGGAGAGAAATATACTGTTGACCTCGCAGTGCAGATGCCCAACGTGAGCGTGTTCGTTACGCCGATTTTCTGGTCACCCAACGCCATTGCAGGAGTTATTTCAAGAGAAGGACTATTTGAATGGCAGGTTCTTCCACAAACGGGCGTATTACCTTTCTGTCATCGCAGCACAGGTGAAGAAAAATCTACCAGTGGACGTGTTCTACGATTCAACGAACAATGACCCGCGACTGTCCTCCCTTTCCATCCAACCGAAAGAAGGTTGGTCCAGTTTCTACACGCACATCAAAAAACATTTTCTCATTTACCCAGATGAGTCCAAGCTTGACTTTTCCAGTGCAAAAGCGCGGATACGCATCTTGGCAACGTTGGCTCAAGATTCACCGATATCCCTCAAGCATGTTGATTCAGTTCATTGCAATATCCGGGTCTCATCCTCTCCCAACGACATACCAACTCATCGCTATAACGACGCCCTTCTGCAATCCACCACCGCCGTCCCCCATCTCTTATCCACTTATGAGGCAAAGAAGAGCGTTGATAGCTTTTCAGACGCCCTCGCATTGCTCCGAATCTGGGTTAATCAGCGCGGATATTGTCGCGGCAGGGACGGTTGGAATGTTCTCGGATTTGAAGACCGTGGTCCCTTCTGGTCAGGTTTACTGGAGTTAATGGTCAAGGGAGATGGCTCGACAAAAGGGAATAAGCCGAGAGTGAAACCCGTGGGTAGAGGGTTGTCATCCTACCAACTATTCAAGGCAACCATCGGTTTCTTAGGTGCGTTGGGTATCCAGATTTCTGTTAGGCATTCTGATGGATAATTGCAGCCAGGCATGATTTCGTAAAGGAGCCCGTCTACATGAAGGACGCCGAGCCCAAACACGTAAGCATCGCGGTTTACCAGCAGCTTGACCCTGACTTTCGCCATGTAGGCCCCGACCAGTGATTCGATGGATTTCGCCGTTTTCGTAACCGCTTCATCACGATTGAATCTACTCTCCGGCGTCCCTTTGAGCTCTCTGGATATGGTGAATACCTAATGAAACACCTTGAATGTGTTACTGACCTGGGCTCAGCTGAGGCACGACGCTCAAAACACTCTTGAAATCCTCAACCGTGACATCTCACACGATGACCCGTTCTCAGCGGCGTTCCTTGAAGATAGGCGACATGTTTCCGAGAGATTTGATATCGTTATAGGAGTCGACCTATCGTCATCATGCGTAAAAAATAGGACGGAGATCCAGGAGCTCGACGCCGGCTCCTCGGGGGAATTCGTCCTTTCCAGTATCGCCTCAATCCTCCGCCGTGGTTTAGGGAACAGGGTGAAGGCAGTCCCACTCTTACGTCGGTCATCAACAGCTCGGGAGCTTTCGCAGGCTCATCCCTTTACGCCATCCATTATACAAGTCGGCTTCATCCTTGACCCAACGAA
>Ga0307512_10006702_pt1 | contig 11593 bp, 9 predicted proteins | sample 14_EM_MG_FD_200267 | JGI IMG/M metagenome (GOLD analysis project Ga0307512, IMG submission 200267) | Populus trichocarpa ectomycorrhiza microbial communities from riparian zone in the Pacific Northwest, United States - 14_EM | ecosystem: Host-associated > Plants > Roots > Unclassified | place... | reverse complement strand
GGTTTCGGTGACGGCGGCGTGTGGGTGTCGCTCAACGACGGCAAAGGCGCCTTCGCCGCGCCGAAACTGGTGGTGCGAGACTTCGGCTACACCGCCGGCGGCTGGCGAGTCGGCCGGCATCCGCGGTTCCTGGCGGATCTGACCGGTGATGGTCGTGCGGATATTGTCGGTTTTGGTGATGGTGGCGTGTGGGTGTCGTTGAATAATGGCGATGGCACGTTCGCGGCGCCGCAGTTGGTGGTGCGTGATTTCGGTTTTTCGGCCGGGGGTTGGCGGGTGGAGCAGCATCCGCGGCTCCTGGCGGATCTGACCGGCGACGGCCGCGCCGACATCGTCGGTTTCGGCGACGGCGGCGTCTGGGCCGCGCTGAACAACGGCGACGGCACCTTCGCCACGCACTATGTCCGCCGTGACGTCTGGCGCCTGCAGGCCAACACGCCGTGGGATCCGGTCACCCTGGCGTACGCGAAGGCGATCAAGGCGCTGCAGGCGAGGGCCACGACCGATCCGACGAGCTGGATTTACCAGGCCGCCGTGCACGGAACGTCGAACCCGGTGCCGCCCGGGGCGATCTGGAACGAATGCCAGCACGGCAGCTGGTTCTTCCTGCCCTGGCACCGGATGTACCTCTACTACTTCGAGCGGATCGTCCGAGCCGAGGTCATCGCCCAGGGCGGGCCGAGCGACTGGGCCCTGCCGTACTGGGATTACGACGCCCCCGGCCAGTCCGCCCTCCCGCCCGCGTTCCGGCAACCGACCATGCCCGACGGCAGCCCCAACCCCCTCTTTATCGCTCAGCGCTCACCCGCGATCAACGTCGGCGGCAAGCTGCCCCCGTCGGCGACCAGCAGCGCCGCCGCGATGGCGGCCACGACGTTCACACCGCCCCCGGCGCCCGGCTTCGGCGGCGGGAAGACGACCCCGCAGCACTTCTTCGGCCTGACCGGCGACCTGGAGTCCACGCCGCACAACATCGTCCACTCGCTGATCGGCGGATGGATGGGCAATGCGAACCAGGCCGCACTCGATCCGATCTTCTGGTTGCACCACGCCAACATCGACCGGTTGTGGTCGCAGTGGCTGGCCCGCCGGGGTGGCCGGGCCAATCCGAGCGACGCACAATGGCTGGCAACCAGGTTCACCCTGCACGATGAGACCGGCGCGCCAGTCCAGGCCGCCGCGAGCGACGTGCTCGACACCGAAGGCCAGCTTGGCTATGTCTACGAGAGCGCCGTCACCCAGGCTGCCCGCGCCGAGGTTCCGCTCGAATCGGTGGCCCTGGCCGACGAGGCGGAGCACGAGATGATGGGCGCCTCCGACCGCAGCGTCCGGCTCGAGGGACTGGCCACGAGCGTGGCGGTGCCGATCGACCCGCGCGTCACCCTCGAACGCTTCCGCGAGGGCGTGGCGGCGCAACCCACCCGCATCTACCTCAACCTGGAGGACATCGAGGCGGCGGAGAATCCGGCCATCGCGTACGAGGTCTACGTCGATCTGCCGGGCGGGGCCGGCACCGGGGACGAGCCGCCCCACTACATCGGCAACGTGTCGTTCTTCGGGATCGAAGAGCTGTCCCGCAGCCGGCCCGCCGGAGGCAACGAGGCGCACGGCTTCCGACGCACCTTCGACATCACCCAGTGGGCCGACCAGCAGCGCGCCGAGGGCCGGTGGAACGAGAACGGGATACGGGTGTCGTTCCGGCCGGTGTCGGTGATCGTGCCGCCCACCGCGGAGCTCGACGCCGGCCAGGAGGAGCGATCCCGGCAGGCGGCCGCCATCCCGGTCGACGTCGGCCGGGTCAGCGTCTTCTACGCGTGACTCTCGTCGGCGCTGCGAGACCGGCCGTCGCGGCACGCCTGCGCCGCGAGGCCCGGCGTCATCCGCAGTATGGCGCCGTGCTCGCGGTGGCGGCGGCGTGGGCGGCGGTGCTCGCCTACCACGCCACCGCCGTCCACGAGCACACCGCTCGGGCGTACGCGGTGACGCCCGGCAGCGTCGCCGCATCGGTGCTGCACAACCTTCCGATGTGGACGGTTACCTGTGTCGCCATGATGGTGCCGACCGCGCTGCCCGCCGTCCGTCACGTCGGCCTGAACAGTCTCCGGTGGCGCCGGCAACGCTCGATCGCCGTCTTCCTCTCCGCGTACCTCGGGCTGTGGGTCTTGTTTGGGTTAGTAGCGCTGGTGTTGAGCGCGCTGGTCGACGGCCGGCCGACGGCGAACCTGGCGCTCGCCGCCGGGCTGGCGGCGGCCGGCGGCTGGCTGGCGCTTCCCGGCCAGCAGCGGTTCCGGCGGGCCTGTCACCGCACCGTGCCGCTCCCGCCGACCGGATGGCGGGCCGCCCGCGGATGCGCCCGCTTCGGGCTGCGGCACGGCGCGGCCTGCGTCGGTATGTGCTGGCCGCTCATGCTCGTCATGGCGCTGGTGGCGCACGGCAGCGTGCTGTGGATGATCGCGCTGACCGGCGCCGCCGCGGCCGTGAAGCTGCTGCCCCACGGCCAGCGGATAGCCCGGTCCCTCGCCGTCGTGCTGGGCACGGTCGCCGTGGTCGTCCTCCTGGCCCGGTTCGGCGCGGGATTCCCGGGGACCTAGCCTGATCGTCCGCCCACTGGGCGTCCAGGTCACCGCTGGCGCAGGGCTGCGATACCGCCCGCTGCGCATCCAGGTCACTGCTGGCGCAGGGCCGCGATACCGGTCAGGAAGATGTCGACGCCGGCGAGGAATTGATCGCGGTCGTTGTGCTCGCGCAGCCGGGTCACCGCCGCGTGCACGAACGGGTATTGGCTGGGGTTCAGCTGCGCCCATCGTCCGGCGGTGTCGTCCAGGAAGGCTGCTCGGTCAGTGTCGTTGTCGGTGAGGTGCCGGGCGTTCGCGGCGTTCTGCGCGGCGACGCCGAGGACGTAGCTCATCAGCGTGCCGGCCGCGTCGAAGCGCGCCTGCTCGGGGACGGCGAGCGCGTCCAGCAGCCGGCCGATGCTCTCGTAGAAATCCAGCAGGGCGGGCCGCCACGGCTGCCGGGAAAGTTCCGCCCCGACCCAGGGGTGGGCGTCGATCGCGTCGAACAGGCCCAGGGCGAGTCGGCGCAGGGTTTCGCGGGGGTCCGCGTCGGTGGCGGCGCCGGACAGCACGCGGGTGATGACGTCGTCGGTGGCCGCCGCGAGCACGTCGCTCTTGTCCGCGACGTGGTGGTAGATCGCCCCGTAGCCGGTGCTCAGACGAACGGTGAGCGCGCGCAGCGTCAGCGCACCCTCCCCGCCGTCGTCCAGCAGCTTGGTCGCGGCCTGGACGATCAGCTCCCTGGACAGGCTTTCCGTGCGCCGCGGCGCACGCTGAGATCCCGTCACGCTCTTCTTCCCCATGGTCCTCATCATGGCACGGTTGGATCGCCACTCCAAAGGCGTGTTAGCTTGTTGGAGCGGCGATCCAATCGGGCGCCGGTTCGGCACGTTCGGGAGGAAAATCCATGACGACACCGGTCACGGTCATCGGAGCAGGACTGGGCGGCCTGATGCTGGCCCGGGTGCTGCACGTGCACGGCATCCCATGCACGGTCTACGAGGCGGAATCGTCGCCGTCGGCGCGTACGCAGGGCGGGCTGCTCGACATCCGCGACTACAACGGCCAGCCGGCGTTGGCGACGGCCGGCCTGACCGAGGAGTTCCGCAAGCTCATCCTGGCGGGACGTCAGGCGATGCGACTCCTGGACCGAGACAAGAACGTCCTGCTCGACGTGCCCGACGACGGTACCGGCGGCAACCCCGAGGTGCAGCGCGGCGAGTTGCGGCAGATGCTGATCGACTCGCTTCCGGCGGGCACGATCCGGTGGGGCCACAAGGTCAGCGGCATCCAGCCCCTCGGCGACGGTCGCCACGAGGTGGTCTTCACCGACGGCGCCACCGTCACCACGAGCCTGCTGGTCGGCGCGGACGGCGCCTGGTCCCGAGTCCGCCCGCTGCTGTGCGGCGCGACACCCGAGTACACCGGCATCTCGTTCATCGAGACCCACCTCTTCGACGGCGACACCCGGCATCCGACCAGCGCGAAAACCGTCGGCGGCGGCGCGATGATGGTGCTCGAACCGGGCAAGGGGATCCTGGCTCACCGGGAGCGCGGCGGGAACCTGCACACCTGGGTGATGCTTGCCCGGCCGCTGGACTGGTTCGCCGGCATCGATTTCACCGATCCCGTCGCGGCGACCGCGCGGATCGTGCGCGAGTTCGACGGCTGGGCGCCGGAACTCACCGCGCTGATCACCGACGGCGAGACCGCGCCGGTCCTGCGTACCATCTACACCCTGCCCAGCGAGCCCCATCGATGGAACCGGACATCGGGGGTCACCCTGCTCGGCGACGCCGCCCACCTCGCGGCGCCCAACGGCGAAGGCGCCAACCTGGCCATGTACGACGGCGCCGAACTCGGCAAGGCCATCGCCGCGCACCCCGACGACATCGAGACCGCGCTCACCGAATACGAGCAGGCCATGTTCACCCGCAGCGCCGCGGCCAACGCCGAGGCCCCCGACCTTTACGTGATGTTGGGCGACGGCACACCCCACACCCTGATCAGCGCTTTCACCGACAGCGAACGCTAGTGCACCATCGGCTGGTCAAGGCTCAGGGCGCGGTGGCCGCGCGGTAGATGAACGCGGCGATCTCGGGATGGCCCAGATAGCGTTTGATGTCGTGCGGCGCGTCGCCGTTCTCGACCGGCACGTCGACCAGCGGGTCACCCCAGGTGGGTCGCAGCGGATGGCCCAGCGCGACGATGTCATTGGTGTCGTAACCGCTATGCCAGTCGATGCCCCCGGGGTGGTGCGCGCCCTTGGTCCGCAGGTTGCGCTGGACCGTGGGCAGGCCCAGCGGCGAGCCCAGCGTGACCCAGGCGACGGTCCGCTGCCGGATCGGCTGATCGTCCAGCAGGTCGCGGCCGACGACCGTGCCGAGGCTGTGCGTGACCAGCACGATCTTGCCGTCGGCCGGGATGCCGGCCCGGACCGTGTCGAGGATCCGGTCGCGTGCGCCGGCGCCGGCGAGATACACCGCGACGTCCTTGAGCTGACTCATGATGATCTCGCGGTCGACCCGGGTGTGGTCGGCCACCCACAGCAAAGCCCTGCGGGCCGCGCCCCAGGAAAGCACCCGCTCGGCGCCCTTCGGGAAAAACCCTTCCTCGTGTACGACCGGAGCGTTGGCCTCGACAGCCAGGTCGGCCATCAACTCCCGTTCCATCGTGCCGACCTGTTTGCTCAGCGCGGGATGGAACGGGCCGGGCCGGTCGACGTCACCCGGCAGCGACTCGAGCTGGATCGCCGAACCGCTGCGCTCCAACTCGGCGGTGATCTGGTAGAGCACGTTGCCGTAGAAGGGCAGCACGGCCGGCGCGTCGTCGAGCGCGGGCTGCCCGGCCTTCAGCAAGCCGTCGGCGAGCCCAGCCCGCCAAGACCTCAGCAGTACGGCCGGATCCTTGAACTCCTGGCCGCGGCCGTGCACAAACACCATCGTCGTGGTCATCGGGAAGCTCCCATCTGAAGAAGTGCCGAGTCGACCACCGATCTGGTCGGTTCCTCGAGTTCGGCGTTGCGGAGGGCGCCGATGATCCGGCTGACCCGGGCGCCCTCGTTGGCGACGTAGTCGATCGCGTCGTCGCCCATCACCTCGGTCCACACCTCGCCGGAGCGGGCCAGGCGGTTACCCGCCTCGTCACGGCGCTCAATACCGCCGTGATGCAACGCGACCATCTCCCACTGGTCGTTGAAGACCGGGGCGCCGGAGGACCCCTCGCGGGTGTCGCTGGTGTAGCGCAGCCACAACTCGTCCTGGGCCACCATGCGGTTCTGCCGGATGCTGGCCCGTTTGCGCTCGCCCCGAGGATGGTGCACGACGTTGAGGACCTCCGCACGCAGCGCCTTGCCGGTCGCCTCGATCAGGGTCACCGTGCCGTACTTGGCGCCGGGTGGCGCGCCGTCGAGGTCGCCGACGCCCACCACGGTGAAGTCGAGGCTCTCATCGGTGTGGAAGGCCCGCGCGGGCGCCAGCGGGCAGAGGTCGGCGGCCCGCTCCCGGCCGTCATCGTCGTACTCGTAGCCGAACTGGACCGCCATGCCGGCGGCCTCATCCGGGTCCGGAATCACGTGGTTGTTGGTCAGCAGCAGCCCCGGGCCGACCAGCACGCCGGTGCCGACCGGTTCCGGCGGCTGCCCGGCCGGCGTCCAGACCACCCGCCCGACCGCGCGGGCGGCGATGAGCGCACGGCTGAAGAACGCCAGCCACACCGAATCGTCGTCGCCGATGATGGCCTCGAGCCGGATGCCGCGGCGGCGCAGCCGTTCCCGCCGCTCGGCGATCTGGGCCGCCGTGTTGGCCAGCTCAAGCTGGCCGGTGGCGAGGGCCTTAGCAGTGTCCACCACCTGAGCGCTGGTCTGCTGCCAGCGGTTTGCGATCTCGCGTTCGCGGGTCGCGTCGTCGATCCTCATGATCCTGCCTCCGGCTCAGATATGGGGGTGGTGCCGAAGGAAATAGGGGTTAATGGCTCTGCCGTCTTGATACACCAGTCGAGCGCAATTCGGTAAGTGCTTTGTCGCGCCCCGGACAGGTCTACTCACTCGACCGGATTATTGCGGCGTTCATCATTTGCTGATAGTGCAATCAAACGACCATGGGCGCCGCTGTATGTATTTCGCGGTTACGCCGTCAGGTTCTTGATGAATTGTGTCCAGCCGAAGATCCACACCAATCCGGGGGCCCCCGGCAGGCGGTGGCACGGAGTGGAACGCCCTGAGGGTAGTCACCGCGGGGCGCTCGGCCCGGCGGTCCACTGAGAGGAAGCGTAGTGAGACGATCCCGAATCATGGCGTTGCTGGTGGCGGCATGTGCGCTGGCGGCGAGCCTGGTGGTGGCTTCGCCGGCGAACGCCGACACGATGGGACCCATCCAGAACTACGGCAACGGGCTCTGCATGCAGCCGGAGAACAACTCCGCCGCACAGGGCACGCTCATCGTGCAGCAGCCCTGCGGTCTGTACACGACCGGGGTGCGTAACCTCTTCCAGGAATGGGACGCGATCTGTAAAGACTCCAGCTGCAGCGTTTTCTATTGGCGTAACCGCGGCAGCCAGACTTGTCTGCGTGCCCGCGGCCTGACCGGTCCGGCCAACGGCGAGCAGATCATGCTGTGGGCCTGTAACCAGATTACCGACGTTACTTGGGACTACGGCACCAGCCCGACTCCCACCACCTTCGTCCTGGAATCGCGACTGTCCAATTCGCACGGCTACTGCCTGGACGTACCGGGTGCCTCGGCCGCCGTCGGCCTAGCCCTCCAGTTGTACCAATGCAACCAGACAGTCGCGCAGCAGTGGCAGGCCCCGACACCCATCATCGAGTAACCGGACGGTCCATACCGGACCACACGTCGCGGGCCGGGGTGAAACTCGGTGGCCGGCATACCCACCGCCGCATAGGCTCCCGACGGTGATCGGAAGCCGGAACCTGCGCTGGGAATCGCTGCGGCCCGACGACGTGGCCGCCTGGGCCGCGCTGACGGCCGAGGCGGAGTCCGTGGACCAGACCGACGAGCGCTACAACGCCGACGACCGCGCCGAGCAGCTCGCCGACCCGCTGCTCGACCGCGCCGGCGGCACCCGCGCGGTGTGGGACGGCGACGAGCTGATCGCCGTGGCGGTGTTGCGAGCAAACCCCACCGCCGACCCGTCGCACCGGATGTCCTTCGACGGCACGGTGCACCCGGCCTATCGGCGCCGCGGCATCGGTCGCGAACTGACCCGATGGGCGACACTGAGCGCGCCGCGGCTCAGCGAGGCGCGCCACCCCGGGCGACCGCTTCAGCTCCACACCGATGTCAACGAGCACAACGCCGGGAAAGCGGCGTTGCTCGCGCAGGAGGGTTTCACGCCGCAACGCTGGTTCTTCGTCATGGCCCGCGACCTGACCCAGGAGTTGCCGGCGGCGCCGCCCCCCGAGGGAGTGCGCCTCACCGGCTTCGACTTCGCCCACGACCTCGAGGCCCTCGACGTACGCAACGAGGCCTTCGCCGAGCACTGGGGGAGCGCCCGGCAAACCGAGCAGTCGTGGCGGCAGTGGTACACCGGGGGGCGTTCCTTCCGCCCAGACCTGTCGTTCCTGGCCGTGCCCGATCCCGCCGGCCCACCGCTGGCGGCCATCCTGCTCACGCACTACTTCGAGGCGGACACCGTGGCCACCGGCCGCAAGGAGGCCTGGATCGCCACGATCGGCACGCGGCGGGCCTGGCGTCGGCGCGGCATAGCGGCCGCCCTGCTCGCAGCGGCGCTGGCGGAGGCCAAACGGCAGGGCTTCGAACGGGCGGCACTCGGCGTCGACGCGGACAACCCCACCGGCGTGCTCGGCTTCTACCACTCCGCCGGCTTCGAAGTGGAACACCGACACAGCAGATACGTATGTGAGCTCTAACGGGCCGGCCACCGGTCGATCATCGCTGTGTGGTGCGGCCATGACTGAGCCCTGATAGTTCGACCGCCTGGGCCAAGGCGCGCCTTGACCGCGCCCGTCACCGGATGATGTCGTGGTCAGCCCGGGGTAGATGTCGTGGTCAGCCTGGGGTAGCACGTCGCGAAGCTGACGGCGCGAGTCGGTGGTGAGCTTGGCTCGATGGAGAGCTTGGTTCGATGGTGAGCTTGGCTCGATGGCGAGCTTGGCGGAGATCTTGCGCAGGTGCTGTCCGACGGCGCGGGGCTGAGGAACAGCCGTGCGCCGACCTCGGGGTTCAACAGGCCGTCGCGGACCAGCATCGCGATCTGCCGTTCTTGCGCGGTCAGCACGTTCTCGGCAGCAGCCTGCTTGAACTCACCGGCCCAAGTGAGGGCGTACCCAAGGCCGGTGAGGTTGTTTGGCAGCACCTGCAGGGCGCTGGCCTCCCTGACGAGGCGAACCTGTTGGGTGCGACGGCGGGCAGCGCTTCAAGCTCCCAGATGCCGCCGAACACAAAAGCGGACTGCCATCCCGAGCGCACCACCGCGGACACCGGCAGGTCGCCGATCAGCTTCGCGCGGCTTCGCGCGGCTTCGCGGCTTCGCGGCTTCGCGGCTTCGCGGCTTCGCGGCTTCGCGCAGGATCCTGGCCGCGGTGACCAGCAGCGCCGCCGCGTCGAGGAGGAGATCGAGCGTGCCCCGATCGCCGCTCGGTGGCACGCTGCGCACGGCTCGGGCGGCGGCCACGAAGCTCTCCCGATCGGAGATGACGGTCGCCAGGCCCCGCTCGTTCGGCAACGTCTCCCGAGCCAGCTGCGGGTGCCTGGCGGCGAATCGGGCGGTGGCGTTCAGCAGCAGCGGGATCGTCGCCGCGGTGCTGGCGGGGGAGCCGAACGCGAGTTGACCTTTCAGCACGGCCGCCCGGGGCGGCCGTTGCGCGGCAACCGCGCTTCGGTCGCGTCGGACCTGACGGGGTCGACGGTGTGCGCGGCTGCTGCTGGTGGACTTCGCCGGTGGGTTCGGGTCGCTGGCTGGGTCCGGGTCGCTTGGTGGATCCGGTCTGCGATCCGCGGTCAGCCCGTAGATCGCGATCCGGCGCCGGCTGCTGCACCACCGTTGACGGCTGGGTGGCGTGTGGGGGCGGTTGCTGCACCACCTTCGGTGGCTGGGTGGCGTGTGGGGGCGGTTGCTGCACCACCTTCGGCGGCCGTGTGGCGCGCGGGGGCGGTTGCTGCACCACCTTCGGCGGCCGGGTGACGCGCGGGGGCGGTTGCTGCACCACCGCCGGCGGCCGGGTGACGCGCGGGGGCGGCGGACCCGTGATGCCCGGGCGGTCGTCGTCGACGGTGGCCCACGGCACCTGCAGGTCTGCCGGGAAGCAACCCGCCTCCCGCTCGCGGACCTGACGCATCCGCTCGGCATGACGACGTTGTAACCCAAACATCCGACGACGCTCATGATCACGCCGAAACTCATCCCGGCTCGCCGAGAAATTACGCGCCCTGCTCCGATCCCGCATCCCCGCGAGCTCCGCCCGGGAAAACAATTGCAGCTGACCCATGCCACCAATTATCCCGACCACCACGCATGATCACACCCCCATTTCAACGACCGGCAATGCCAATTTCTGGCCCGCGTCATATTCCCGAAAAATTGTTAACACATAATGGCCGAAAGGTGCGAGCGCACGCAGCGATCCGGGCGCCATCCAGAATTTCCCGATGACCCGGCGTGAGCAGAGAAAGGTGCAGTGGTGGCTGCTGCACGTTCGCTGAACTTCTCGTTGTCAAGATCGACACCGGTCCTCGAACAAGCGGATGACAACAATCCTGCCTATGCGACAACTTGTGTCGGACGCGATAGTGGAAACCGCGAGTGTACGGTGACCTGGCAGCCTGGGCCTCGCGGGAAACGCTGGTTAGAAATGAAAGGTCATGGCTCTTGGAACCTGGGGTGAATTGCCATCCTGGTCGGAACTAGCGGTAGTTTGTCGCCTTCGTAACCTTTCGTTGTTCTGCCCCGTTGCACCGGGGCGCGACTGGCGCTTGCCCCTTCGCGGACGACGACCGGGGCAGAGCTAAAGGCCTTGCGCTGCACCCTGGATTTCCGTCACGCTGTCGCGTCGACTGCTGCCGACTGAGAGGAATCGAATTGCCCGCGTCCGAGGGCTACACGAACTACTATGCCCTACCCGGCATCGCCGAGATGACTTTCGACCTTGGGAGTGGCTACAGCGATATTGTCATGACAGATGGCACTACCTTGAGAGAGGCGACCCCGCCATCCGAATTCGCAGAGTTCTCGAACGCCCTCCGGGTATCATTTTCATTTATCACCAACCTGCTTACACTTACGCTCAAGCGCGGTGACGTCCTCACCGTCGAAATAGACACCTTTCTGGATGAGGACGCGGCTCGTGGACGCCCCATAGTGTACCTCGATCAGTGTCATTGGAGTACGCTCGCCAATCGCCTCTTCGATCCGGGTCGGGTGCGGCAGGGGGATCGAGATGCAGCCGACGCCATTATCGACCTTGCGAGGTCTAGCCGTATTCTTCTTCCATTGTCATCGGGGCACATGGTCGAAACGACCGCAACCTACAACACCAAGCGTCAAAACTTGGCAGCCGCCATGCTGGAACTGTCACGCGGCTGGCAGATGCGAGATCCCGCTGCCGTCCGCAAGGCTGAAATCGGACGGGCTCTGTCGGATCGATACGGAGTGATGGCGCCACCCCCGGAGAACGTCTTTACCCTGAACCCGGATGCAATGTATGTGAAGGAGGAACTCGAACTCTGGGGTCAGCGCGTTCCCGATAGGGGCTTTCCGAAGCAGCACCAACGCCTTCTCGAGTGCCTCGTGTCTACCTGTGCCAACTATGACCTTCTCATGAATCGCGAGCGCATTGACTCCCAGTCCGCTTCGGACTGGGCACTGCTGTACCGCACCGTGGCGGCGACTATGAAGTCTCACGGGCTCCCGAGGAAGAATCGCCGCAATGTCGCCATGGTGCTCGCGGTCAAGGGAATGGCGAGCGAGATTTCGGCGGCCGCTATAGATGTCGGCATTGGCCCGGTAGACTTCAGGGAATGGTGCGATAAGTACCTCAGAGATGATCTAGCACTGATGCC
>Ga0307512_10006700_pt1 | contig 11594 bp, 9 predicted proteins | sample 14_EM_MG_FD_200267 | JGI IMG/M metagenome (GOLD analysis project Ga0307512, IMG submission 200267) | Populus trichocarpa ectomycorrhiza microbial communities from riparian zone in the Pacific Northwest, United States - 14_EM | ecosystem: Host-associated > Plants > Roots > Unclassified | place... | reverse complement strand
CCGTCGTCGAGGCTGTCCAGCACGATGAACCAGGCCACCGCGATCACCGCGGCCTGCACCACCACGCCGAGCGCGATCAGCATGGCGAGGACTCGGTAGGTGGTGCGCATGACGGGCTCCCTCCGGGCGACGAACGCGCTCAGAATCCTCCCACGGCGGTCACCGGACGATCACAGCCGCCCCGGCTCGTCCGGCTGACATCGAAAGCCGTCCGCGCTCCGGCGAAATGTCCGCGACAGCAGCGGCGTGAAGCTCCCGTCCCGCCAGTGCCGGACCTCGAGCGTGAGCCGGTCATCGTCGGCGAGATCGAGCACGTTGTAGGACTGCGACTCGGCCGGCCCGACCCGATAGGAGGTGGTCGATCCGGCCATCACGCCGAGCAGGCGCCGGCCGGGGCCAGGCCGCGACAGGTCGGCATGCCCCTGGACGTGGGTATGTCCACAGAGGACAACATCGACCCCGGCCTCGGCGGCCGCCCGCAACGCCCGCGCCGTGCCACGCGCCGGCTTCTCCCGCGACCGCGGCGCCACCGCGAAGACCGGGTGATGCAAAACCAGGACCCGCAGGCGTACGGGCGCCGCCTCGGCGAACGCGCGACCGATCCGGGCGACCTGGCGCCGGTCGATCCGCCCACCCTTCCAGAAGTACCGCCGCGACGACGAGATCCCGAGCACCAGCACGCCGCCGTGCAGCCGTCGCGGCTCGGGCTCCGGATCGATGTGCCGCCGGTATCCGGCGAGCGGCCGGAGCATCCGGGTGACGATCCGGTCGAGCGGCAGATCGTGGTTTCCGGGCACGCTGACCCACGGCGCGCCGAGGCCGTCGAGCACCTGCCGCGCGGCCTCGAACTGCCGCTGCCGCGCCCGCATCGTCAGGTCCCCGCTCACCACGACCAGGTCGGGTGCCTGCGCGGACAGGTCGGCGAGCAGCCCCGCCACGACGGCCGGCTCCTCGGCGCCGAGGTGCAGATCCGAGATGTGGGCCACTCGCACAACCTCGACCCTAGGGCACCTACTTGGTCTTCCCAGCCGTGGCGGGTGCCACATAGGTGAAGGTCGCCGCCGCGCTCGTGCCACCCGGCGTGGTGACCACCAGCGGGATCGCGCCGGCCGCCCGGGGCGCGAGGGTCACCCGGATCTGCGAGTCGGCCACCTTGACAAACGGGACGGAGATGCCGTTCGCGGTCACCTTCGTCGCCCCGCCGAACGCGGTCCCGGTCAGCAGCACCGTGGTGGACTTGGTGGTCGTCCCGGTCGGCGGCGTGACGGCCGCGACCACCGGGACCGGCGGCGCGAGGTAGCCGTACCGCGCCGCGGAGCCCAGCGCCGACAGGCCGCCCGGTGCGGTCACCTGCAGGTCGACCTCGCCGGCAGCGTGCGCCGGCAGCGTGGCCTTGAGCTGGGTGGCCGAGACCTTCGTGAACGGCACCGACACCCCGTCCAGCGTGAGCTTCGTGGTGTCGCCGAGGTTCGCCCCGGTCACCACGACCGGCGTGGACACGTACGTCAGCCCGGTGCGGGGCGTGACGCCGGTGATCGTCGGCACCGGGGCCTGATAGGTGAACGTGCTGCCGCCGTTCGCGCTGCTCACGCCGTTGGGGGTGGTGACCTGCAGGGCCACGACTCCCGCCGCGCGCGCCGGCAGCGTGACGTCGAGCTGGGTGGCCGACACCTTGACGAACGGCACGGTCACCCCGCCCGCGGTGACCCGGGTCGCCCCGGCGAGCTCCGTGCCGGTGAGCGTCACCGGCGTGGTCTTGTTCGCCGGCCCGCTGCTGGGCGTGACGGAGGTGACCGCCGGGGCGGGCGGATTGGTGTACTTGAGCTGGACGGTCTGGGTGCTGGTGCCGACGGTGTTGCTGACCGTGACCGCGACCGGGCCGGCGGCGTGGGCCGGGGCCACGAAGCTGAGCGCGGTCGCGCTGACCCCGCTGGCCGGCACCGTGCTGGTGCCGACCTTGACGCTGGTCACCCCGGTCAGATCCGTGCCGCTGAGGGTGACGGTCGCGCCGCCGGTCGTGCGCACGCTGTCCGGGCTCATGGCGCTCACGGCGGGCGCCTTGGCCGGCGGCGTGGCGGGCGTGCTGATCCCGGCGACCGTGTACGCCGCGATGGCCGCCATGTTGATGAAGCCCCAAGACAGCTTGGCGTCGCCGGCGTTGCCCCAACTTGTGCCCCACGAGTTGCGGATCCACACGCCCTGCGCGTCGTAGCCGTACGCGGTCAGCATGTGCCCGCCGAGGCTGGTGCCGCTGAGCGTCCCGTAGAGGGAGTGCTGCCCCAGATACATGAAGTCGCGGTAGACCGGGATGCCCAGGGCCACCGGGCTGCCGGCCGCGAGCGCCTGCTTGATCGCCGTCTGCGCGCCGGTGCCCTGGTTGGCCCCGTTGAACAGCCGGGCCCAGCCGGCCACCCGGTAGTTCTTGGCGTTCGCGATCTGGGCCGGGGTCGGCGGGGTCTGGTAGTTGGTCGTGCCCTGCCAGTAGTCGTCCTGGGTGTCGACGCCGGCGGCGGCCGCGTTGGCCAGCACCGAGTCGGGGTAGAGGCCGGCGCTGGGCGCGCGCCCGGGCTCGACGTTGCGCATGTAGAGGAAGAGCGGGGCGTACGGGGCGCCGACGCCGCCGGTCCGGTTGGCGTAGTACCCCATCACGCTGTAGGCGATCGTCCAGGCCACGCAGCTGCCGATCTGGCCCTGATCGCCCGGCTTCGGGGCGAACTCGCGCAGGTCGACACTCGCCGGCAGGGCGTCGGTGGCGTGCAGGCCACCGTGCAGGACCCGGGCCGGGGTCCGGACCGTGCCCGGCGCGTAGCCGCCGACCGGGTGCGGCAGCCGGGTCGGTGCCGCCACGGCGGCCGGCGCGCCGACCGGCAACGCGACCAGGATCGCCGCGGCCGTGACGAGCCAGCCGCGGCGCAGCGCGTGGGGGATCCGGCGCATCCGTGCTCCTTCGATCGAGGGACCTCCCCCATCGGCAGCCGGCCGGCCGAGATGAGCGGTTCCCGATCAAGCGGCGGCGAGCGCGCGGATCCGCTTGTCGCCCGTCCGCGGGCCGAACGACTCGATCATGATCGGCGCGCCCAGCTCGGCGCCGATGGCCGCGGCCCGGTCGCCGGGCCGGTACATCTCGCCGGGCCGGGCGCGGGACAGCAGCGACGTCAGGCCGGCCTGATAGCCGAGATCACGAAACGGGCCGGGCACGATCCGCTCCCAGCGGGCGCCGTCGAGCTCGTACGAGGTGCAGACGCGCAGGCCGGGGTCGGCGGCGTCGAGGTGGGTGACCGCCAGCGCGTCGACCCCGCCGGCGACCTCGACGGCGTACCGGTGGGCGACCGCGTCGAAATGCCCGACCCGGAACGCGCCCTGCCACTCCCCCGCGCCGTTGTGCCGCTCGGGCAGATCGAGCGGGGCCTCGGTGACCAACGGCCCCGGCCCGTGCCGGGTCGTGTAGCTGCGTACGACGCCGAGTCGCAGGAAGCCGTCGCACAGGGCGGTGACGTTGTCGAAGGTCGTCGTCGACCAGGTCGTGTACGGATGCCACCCGCGCCACTCGTCGAGCAGCACCCCTTGCGCCCCCTCGAAGACGCACGGCCCGGCGCTCAGCAACCGGCCGAGATAGCCGGAGTCCACGATCGACACCGCCCGGCCGAACTCGGTGAACGCCGTGACCACGTCCTCGAGGGGCGGGGCGTCGAGCGGCCCGTACGCCGCGACCAGCTCGTCCCGGAGCCGGGCGAGCCGCCGGCGCAACCGGGCCGGCGAGCGCACGTCGCCCACCCGCGGGGCGTCGGCGTGGCTGAGCGCGTACTCGATGGTCTGTCCGACGCCCAGGCCGCAGGAACCGTGCCGGGCCCCGCCGCGCCGCCGCTCCCGCACCCGGTTGGCGGCCCGGTGCCAGACCGTGCCGAGCAGCGCGTCCTCGTCGACGGTGAGCAGCTCGAACGGGTTGCCCAGCGGCGCCGCCTCGGCCGCCAGCGCCAGCGGGTCGACCACCACGAACCGGGACAGGTGGGTGGGCACCCCGTGCAGGGTGCCCGACCCGAACTGCGCGAAGGTGTGGTGCCGCCCGCCGGCCGTGATGACGTTGTGCGCGGCCTGCGCTCCCCCGTTGAACCGGATCACCGCGGTGACCGGCCCGGCAGCGCAGAGCGCGTCCACCACGGTGCCCTTGCCTGCGTCGCCGTAGCCGAGGTCGACGACCGCGACGTGCTCCCTCACAACCGCTCGTTCCCCGTCGCGGTGCCACTCACGTCGAGAGAAGATCGCACCACCGCGCCGCGCTTCAGCGGCGCGAGAGCCTTGCCGACCGTCGCGCCGGCGGTCGAGCCCAGCGTCGCCAGGTCGGCCAGGCCCTCGTCCAGGTCGATCGAGTCCTCGGCCAGGCCGACGGTGAGCGCGATCGTCTCGCAGACCGCGTCCAAGTCCTCCAGCTCGATCACGTTCTGCCCGAGCAGCCGCCGCCAGCGGGCCAGGACCTCGGCGTCCCCGCCCCAGCCCGCGTCGGCCGGGAGCAGGAAGTAGACGTCGAAGGTGCGGCGCAGCTCGGCGATGATCGCCTCGGTCGAGATCGGCTCGGTCAGCTCGTCGCCGATGAACTTCTTGACCTCCTTCGGATTCACCCGCGGGTAGGGCATCTCGTCGCCGATCAGGAACAGATAGCCGCGCCGGCCGCGCTGCGCCATCGAGTCCAGCGCGGTGTGCCGGGCCATGAAGTACATGGCCAACTCGTAGGACTCCGTCTTCTGCCCGCCACCGCCGCCCTCGAGCACGATCCGGGCCAGGTCCTCGTCCATCCGGTTGTCCGACTCGAACTGCCCGACCTGCAGCGGCACCCGGTCGCAGGTGGCGTCGCCGACCGCGCCGAACATGATGTGCGGGTCGCTCGCGTAGCCTTTGCGGGTCAGCAGGCCGAGCAGCTGCGGCAGCTTGGTCTGCAGCGTGCGCGGCACCGACCCCATCGAGCCGGTCACGTCGAACAGCACCGCGATCGGCGTGCTGCTCGGGTGCTCGGCGCTGTCGCGGCTCTCCCGTACGGTCACGCCCTTCGGGTTCAGCGCGGCGTGTGCCGCGCGGGCGCCGCTGTCGCTGTAGGCGAAGGCGCTCGTTCCGCTGGCGGCTCGGTAGCTCGCCGCGGCGGAGTAGACATCGGTGGACCAGCGTCCGCTTCCCATTTCTTTCCCCCAGTCAGATGGTGAACGGCCGGAACTTGCGCGGGCCGAACAGCTTGTCGATCAGCTCGTCGAACTCGGCGAGCAGCCGCCACGCGTCCTGTGGCCGCATGCGTGGCGCGTCGTAGAGGCAGCCGTCGGCGAAGCGGCCCAGCGCCGCCGGCAGCTTGGTCTTGATCAGGCGCCGCATGGTCCGCGTCGCCAGATAGATGTCGGTCGCGCTCGTCGCCGCCCGCTTGCCGGTCACCTCGGGTGGGTAGTCGGCGCGGTGCTTCGCGACCAGCGCCGGGATCCGCCCACCCGGCACGACCGAGTAACACCAGTCGATCAGCACCAGCCCGTGCTGCGCCGGATGGATCAGCACATGCTCGGGCAGCACCGCGCCGTGCACTATCCCGGCGCGGTGCGCCCAGCCGAGCCCGACCAGCAGCCGCCGCCACATCCACGCCGCATCCCGCGGATCCACCCCGTCCGGATAGGCGTGCGCCACCGCCGCGAGGGACACGAACCCGCGTTGCCGCGCGAGCACGTTCGCGGTGCGCCGCACCCCGGTCGCCGGATCCTCGTGCGTGAAGCTCTCGATCAGCCGTGGCGCGTAGGCCCGGTGCTTCGCCTCGCCGTCGCGTTCGAGCGTGCCGAGCGCGAGCGCCTCGGCCGCGAGCAGGTCGTTGTCGCCGGGCCGGCGGGGCAGCTTGAGCAGCGCCGAGTCGCCGTCCAGCGCGTACAGATTCGCGATGTCGCCGGCCTCGACCAGCGCGCCGAGCCGGTAGCTGGCGCGCTTGGTGGTCAGCACCGGGCCGCCGCCGGCCCAGAGGGCCGAAAGACGGGCGAAGGCCGCCGTCGCACTCGAGCTGCGACCCGCCGGCGCGACATCCGGATGCACGATCTTGACAAGCATTTTGTACGCGAGACCGGGATCCCGTGGCGCACCCGCGATCGCTGCGAGCAGGTCGGGGAAGCTGTCGGCCGCCGCGATCCGGTGCACGGCCTCGTCGAAGGTCACCGTCATCGCACGCCCTCCTCGCGCGCCGGGCGCAGCAACGCCGGATGCAGCAGCCGAGCGTCGCCGGCCCGATAGAGGCGGGGCTTGGGGCCGCCCCGCTCGCCGCCGCGGGTCGTGGTCTCCCCGGTGCTCTCCACGAACCCGGGCACCGACAGCACCTTGCGGTGGAAATTGCCGGCGTGCAGCTCCTCGCCCCAGACCGCCGCGTACACGTGGCGCAGCTCGGCGATCGTGAACTCCGGCCCGACGAACGCGGTGGCCAGCGGCGTGTACTCCAACTTGGACCGGGCCCGGTCGAGCCCGTCGGCCAGGATCGCGGCGTGGTCGAAGGCCAGCTCGCCGGCCTCGGCCACCGGCACCCAGGCGGCGGCCTCGGCGTCACCGCCGGCCCGCGGGTCGGGCAGGCTGGGCGCGAAAGCCAGGTAGGCCACCGAGACGACCCGCATCCGGGGGTCCCGGCCCGGGTCGCCGTAGCTGCGCAACTGCTCCAGATGCGCCCGCTCGAGCGCACCGTCGCCGGGGCCCAGCCCGGTCTCCTCGGCGAGCTCGCGCAGCGCCGCCGCGTCCAGCGTCTCGTCGAGCACGAAGCCGCCGGGCAGCGCCCGCCAGCCCGCGAACGGCTGGGCACCGCGCTCGACGAGCAGCACGTGCAGCACGCCGTCGCGGATGGTCAGCGCGACCACGTCGACTGTCACAGCGACCGGCGGGAACGCGCTCGGGTCATAGCTCGCCAGGAACTCCCGCTCGGCCGCCGACTGCTCGCGCATGATCACCCTTGTTGTTCTCGATTTGAGTATTACTCTGTCTGAGAACAACCTAACGCGCACCGGCCCCGAGAACAAGGGCTGGGCCCCGGCGGCATCGCCGGGACCCAGCTTTACTCCAGCCGCCCGCTTACCTCACGTAGCCGGCCTTCCTCCGATGACCGGCTCCGTCAGGCGCTGGCGAGCAGCCGGCCCACCTCCGCGGCCTGGTCGCCGAGGACGATCTTCAGGGCCGCCGCGGTGCCGGCGGCCGATCCGTCGCGGATCGCGGCGAGCACCGCGGCCGCGTTCTCGTCGGCGGTCGGCACGTCGATGTCGAGGGCCTTCTGCAACTGCGGCAGCGTGGCGATGATCTTCGCGATGTCCTCGTGGTCGGACTTGGCCCAGTTCAGAATCGTGCCGAGCGCGGTGCCCGGGGCGACGGTTTCGCCGTTGCCATGCCAGATGTCCTGCACCCCGGGCCAGCTCACCTGCGGCTCGCCGTCCGGACCGGGGACGATCTTGCCGTTCGCGTCCTTCTTGGGGCCGGGGTCGAAACCCATCGCGTAGTAGCCGATGTTGCCCCGCAGCCACTCCTTGACGGCCTCATTCTGAGCGGTGATCCACTTCTTGTCGGCATCGCTGAGACCCACGAGGTCCTCCAGGTGATAGTCGGCGTCGGCGTTTTCGTCGGCGCTCTGGTTGTAGGCACCCGACATGTGCAGGTGCTCGGTGTGCGGCGACGGCCCGGTGTAGGCCCGCTGCGCCCAGCCGGAGCTGGCCGCCCAGATCCGCCGGTTGAAGATCAGATACCGGATGAACGACAGCTTTCCGGCCCGCGCGAGCCGCACCAGGTGCTGGACGATGTCCTCCATCGACACGTCCGGATTTCCGGTGTCGGAGTCGATGTCGATAGCGCGGACTTCGTTCTTGCTGTCGCCGTCCTTGTACTCGGCGTTCGCGGTCCGGTCCGGGTTGTGGCCGCTCTTCTCGGCCTGGTGCGCCGCGTCCCCGATAACGCCGTCGGACTTCCGGTCCCGGTTCGGGAACGTCGCGTCCATCTGGTCGCGGAACGCCTGCAGCTGTTTCGTCAGCACCCATGCCATCGCGGTTCTCCATTCGCCGGTCGGTTGGTGCGGGGGGGGTCCCACAGAAGCCGGTCGCGTCGGTGCGCTGCGTCGTCGGCACAGACAGTGGTGGTAGCGCCGGACGCCCTCGACTTTCATCGCAACGAATGTGCGGCCATTACGTGACGCTTCCGCTTCGGGACGGGCCGTGTGCGGCACCGCCATCGGCCGGAATCACGACGAGGCGCAGGTCAAGCGCACTCTGGAGGGACATCTTGCGGTGCCGCGCTGCTCACAAGGAAGATCAGTCTTTGCTCACTTTCTGTTGTGGTCACACCGGATCGCCGGGCCGCGGGCCGGCCCCGGGATCGCCTCGGCGGCACATTTCCGACCGCCGGCGGGCCCCGCGATCCGGGCCCGGAAAATGCGAAAGTCCGTCGCCCGAATGGGCCGCGACCGTTGCCGGAATCCGTTATCGGAAAGGGACTACCCGGTCGCGAAGGTCAGGCAGTCGGCGAGGCTGGCGGCGCCGGTGATCGCCGGAGCGTGGCACTCGAGGTGGGTGCCGGCGGTCCGTTCGGGTGCATCTGGTGAACCGCTGGCCGGGTTCATGCTTTAGTGCCGGGTTCCGGCATGTTCGGCGGCTAACCTCGGGTCCGTCCGAGCCCGTGCGCCGCCCGTGCGCCGTTCCCAGGAGGTCCCACCGCATGGCCGACGCAACTACCCGCGGCCGGCGGCCTTTCTGGTTGGCGACGGGCGCGGTGGTGCTCGTGCTGCTCGGGCTCGGTGCGTGGCGCGCGGTCGACACGATCGCCGGGGAGCCGACTCCGTCCTCCTCGTCGTCCTCGGCCGCCGCCTCCAGATCCTCCGCCACGCCGTCGGCGGCCATCGCCGGTGCGGCCAAGTCGGCGCGCAAGCTGATCGCCCGCCCCCGCACGGCCGGCGAGTGGCCCGGCGCGAACGGCCTCTCCGGTGTCAACGGCGACCCGGTGCTGGACGCGGCGCACGTCAAGTCGTTCTGCGCGGCGCGCGGCCGGCCGTGCAAGGTCGCGCAGACCTACACGGACCGCACCTCGTACGAGACGATGACCAGCGGGACGAGTTGGACGTTCACCTTCTTCGCCGACTTCGACGGCGCGCTGGTCATCTCGCAGGGACTGGTGCCGCAGGGCGGCGAGGGCGACTTGGCCGGCTGTGCCGCGGGTGAATTCAACTCGTACTGGCGCGATTTCGGCAATTTGATGGTCAAATACGGCCGCGGTGACTCGGTGGTCCGGCTGGGCTGGGAGTTCAACGAGCGCACGATGGCCTGGCGGGCGACGAACACGCAGACCTGGATCGCCTGCTATCGCAACGCGGCCGACAACATCCGGGCGGCCAACCCGGAGGTGCTGTTCGACTGGACGATCAACGGCCATGGCACGCCGGCCGCCCTCTGCGACGGGCTGAGCACCAACTGCTACCCCGGCGACGACTACGTCGACATCATCGGCATCGACAACTACGACCACTACCCGTGGGCCTCGTCGCGCGCGGTCTTCGACCGGACCGCGGCCAAGCCCGAGGGCATCACCTGGTTGTATGACTTCGCCCGCAAGCACGGCAAGCCGTTCTCGGTGGGCGAGTGGGGCGTGGTGCCGACCGGGGACGCGGGCACCGAGAACCCCAACTTCGTGCGCTGGATGCACGACTGGTTCGCCGCACACGCGCCGAACCTCGCCTACGAGGCGTATTTCTCCGACTGCGGCGCCGGCGGCGTGCAGTCGAGCCTATTCCGTACGGACGCCGGCTGCGTGCGCAATCCCCAGTCGGCCGCGGTCTATCGAACGCTGTTCGGAAGCTGACGTACTACGCAATTCCACTCAACTTCGTCACTCTGGGCAATTGCTTGGAAACACCACGTTACGCTTTCCGCGAGACGGCCCACGACGATCATGCGCGGGCCCAACCCATCCAACGATGCGGCTCATTGAGACCGTAGGAGGACCTCGCATGCGTACGTCCATGTCCAGAAACAAATCCCGGTGGTTACGCGCCGGGCTAGCGGCGGGGGCCGTTGCCGCCGTTGTGATCGGCTCGGCAACCCCGGCCCTGGCCGCCGCAGTGACGGTCACCTTGAGCGCGACCACCGGGCCGAGCGTCGGCGGTAACACGCTCACCGCCACCGCGGCGGCCAGCTACCTGAGCGGCTACACGACTCCGGGAGCGTCTTTCACGATCCCGGCCTGCCCGGGCACGTACAGCACGACGCCGGTCACGCCGACCGCCACGGTCGGAAACGTGCAGGCCACGGTGGTGAAGAAGCTGTCGAACACCAAGGCCGCCATCACCGTGCCGAGTGGCGTGGTCACGGTCGGATCGGCCGCCACCACGAAGTACAACGTCTGCATCTACGGCACGCAGACCGCGGGTAGCGCGCTCATCGGCACCGCGACGTACACGGTGGCGGTGGCTCCCACCGTCACCAGCATCAGCCCGTCCAGCGGTCCCGCACAGGGCGGCAGCACGGTCACGATCACCGGAACCGGCTTCCCCACCGCCAGCGGCTCCATCACGGCCAGCATCGGTGGAACCAGCCTGCTGAGCATCACGCCGGTGTCGGCCACCAGCTTCACGGCCGTCACTCCGCCGCACGCGCCGAGCACCACTGCCCTGACCTTGTCCATCGGAACCACCGCGGGCACGCTCAACAAGACCAGCTACTACACGTACACCAACGGCATCGTGATCGGGCCGAACACCGGGCCGAACACCGCGGACGTCGACATCGACGTGCAGGGGGTCGGCTTCCTGAGCCTGGACTTCACTACGACGACCGGGGCGACGCCGAACGACACCAACGGACACGTCTATCTGACCAACGGCACCTACAGCGCCGTGAGCAGCAGCGGCAAGACCAACGGCGAGGTCACGGAGTGCGTCGATGTGATCGTGGTCAGCGACACCGAGCTGATCTGCACCCTGACACTCACCCAGGCTCTCAACGCCTACGGCCTCGGTGTTGTGGCCGCCCACGCCAACACCACCCGCACGGTGACTGATGCCGTCACTGCCACCAGCACCACGGTGACCTCGGCGACAGCCGCCTTCACTTCGGCCGACATCGGTTCGACGATCACCGGCTCGGGCTTCAACGCCAACACCTGGATCAGCGCGGTAGGCAGTGCGACTTCCGTGACGGTCAGCGCGGCGACCACCGCGACCGCAACGGGGGTCACCATCGTCATCGGCGGCCCGCGAACGGTAACCACCGGTACCTCGGCGACCAGCGGCAGCACGGCACTCGCCAGCACCGCGCTGTTCCTCGCCGCCGACGCCGGCCGGACCATCACCGACACCACCACCGCAGCCGGCGCCGGTGCCATCCCGCCGGGCACGATCATCGCCTCGTTCGGCACCACCTCAGCCGTGACGCTCTCGCAGGCCACGACGGCGGCCATCTCGGCCGCGACCTTGACGATCGGCCAGCCATATCCGGTGACGACCGATACCTACACCGTCACCGTGGTCGACGACGGCGCCATCGGCGCCACCGTTTCGCAATCCATCGTCTCGAGCGGTGCCACCTTCACCGTGGCCCCGTACTGATCAGGATTGCCTGACCAGCACACGAGGC
>Ga0307512_10006699_pt1 | contig 11594 bp, 10 predicted proteins | sample 14_EM_MG_FD_200267 | JGI IMG/M metagenome (GOLD analysis project Ga0307512, IMG submission 200267) | Populus trichocarpa ectomycorrhiza microbial communities from riparian zone in the Pacific Northwest, United States - 14_EM | ecosystem: Host-associated > Plants > Roots > Unclassified | place... | reverse complement strand
GTCGATGTTTGCCCACGTACCAATTTACCAGGCGCGGTGGTGATCCCGAACACGTGGTAGGTTCTATTCTCTCCGCTCTTTGACCAACTTCAGCTCTTCTTAGGGCAATCTTGCATGACCCCGCTCCCTATCCCGAGCCAGATATTTTCAAACCGGAACGATTTTTGAACGCAGGTGGAAGTTTGCGCGATGATCCTACGTTGATATCAGTGTTTGGGTTTGGAAAACGGATCTGTCCTGGAAGGCACTTCGTCGATGCATCGTTGTTTATTTTTATCGCTTCTTTGCTCTCGATTTTCAACATGGAGAGTGGGAGAGACAGCGGGGATAAACTTTCTGATTACACATATACCGGCGGCGCTATCATAAGGTAACTGTCCGATAGTTTCTCAGAGGATCAGAGGGCCTGACAGCCCTTCTAGTTTTCCGAATCCGTTTCCATGCTCTTTCGTCCCCAGGGATAAAAGGGCACGAGAGCTTATTCTTGCAGATACCATGGCGCGTTGATTTATGGGCGCAATCTGTTTCTCTCATGACTGGGACTCGGATACAATTGACCCGCGTGTCGCGAATAGATTCACAACGCCAAGAAATTTTTCTTGATCTTGGAAGTAGCTATTTAGATCGGAAAGCCGTCCAACAAAGGAGGAAAAGCTAACATGGTCTCCCATCAGTTGCGAGACCACCGAGGGGAGGTGAAAAGCGGAATACTTAGGAAGAAATTTTTTTGTGTACTGAACGTACTGTACCGGTAGCAGGGTTAGAAGGATGGAAAAATTTTCACCCCGAGTCTCCGAACTCTCCAGCCTGCACAGCGTCGATTTCCGAAAAGAAAGAAAGATCGGTGTGTATATAATGATCGAGGAGTTGGAGTGTACGCAAACAGACGTTTATCAGGTTTGCTCATAGACATACATTGCGGGCTACATGAAGGAGATGAGTACATAAAAGACATGTAGCGACGTCCTCAACAGAAGTTCCGAGGGGGTTTAATCGCCGTCATAAATCACCGCGCCATGGTATGAGCAAGAATAAGCTCTTGTGCCCGTCTATCTCTGGGAACGAAGGAACATGGAAACGGATTCGGATAACTGGAACGACGATTAGCGTTCCGAAAATTTACAAAACAAACAATCGAACAATTACTTTGCGAGAGCGCCCGTATACGTGTAAGCGGAGAGCTTGTCCCATCCATCCCTCCCTTTCTTGATGTTGAAAACTGAGAGCAAAGACGCGATTGACATAAACAACGTTGCGTCCGCAACATGCTTTCCAGGGCAGAGCCGTTTTCCATACCCAAACACAGATATAAGCGTAGGATCGTCGCGCAGGCTTCCATCTGAGTTTAAAAATCGTTCCGGTTTGAACATATCTGGCTCGGGATAGGTGGCGGGGTCATGCAAGATTGCCCTGCGAAGAGCTGAAGTCACTCAGAGAGCGCAGAGTATAAAACTCACCACGTGTTTGGGATCACCACCGCACCTGGGAAATTGATACGTGGGCAAACGCTGTAGCATATTCGTTCTGCAATCAGGACTCACCCTTCGGTATGAAGAAGCCTTCATAGACGTCATCTTGTGTGACTGCATGTGGAACACCTGCGAGTGAGAATGATATAGAAGTGATGCTGGTCTAATATCGCGCGAGGAAAGCAACTGAGGAAACCCACTAAGAGGAGCGAGAGGGCGCCATCTCAGAACCTCCTTACACACCGCGTCAACAAATGGCAACCTGGGACGATCCTCGAAAGTCAGAAGCCGGTCTCGTCCTATCACAGAGTCAAGTTCGTCCTGTGCCTTCTTCTGTGTGTCAGGATAAAGTAACATTGCCACGAAGAATGACTTCATGACCCCAATGGTCTACAAGATGATGTTAGGCTTCCATCGACCGCGGGTCTCGGTCTGCTTGTCGGCCGACTTACGGTGTCGGTCCCAGCTTTTGGGAACAATTTTCAACAAGTTCTAAATATTGTGGTAAGCACTGACCTGAAAAAATCGAGCCTAGAACACCGGCAATCATTTCCTCCGCCCTATCGTGGTCCGGTCCACTTAGATTCAGGGTTCCCAACTCCTGAAGATTCTCGAGAGCAAGCGAGAGACGTGCCGTCCCATTGAGCTGAAACGTATTTTACGAGGCATTTATAGGTCATACTACACCGAAATGAGTAGTTAGTTACCATGCTTTCCTTTACGAACTGGATCGGAGGATGCAGGACCTGATTCCCAAGTTCACGACCTACGCGGGCTAGTGGTTTATAGCTGAACCACGGCAGCCACTCGGGGACGTGGCGTACTGAAAGGTATGTGCTCAGTTCATCTGCTATGGATAAAGAAAAACTACAGACGCAGGGGAATGGAATTGATGAGCAAAGCACCCGGAAGAGCCATCTCTATCCCAAACTGGTTCAACCTTATGGCGGAATCGACCATTCTATCATCGCTTCCGTGCACTTCATATCCATATGTCACAGCAAGGATCAACTCCCCCTGAAATCTGAGTATTTGGTAAATAATTCAGCAGCGTAATGCGAGCCAGAGAGACATCCTGACAGGTCGATATGAGACTCCCACTGGTGAGGGGTTTCTAGTAGCCGGGAGAGGAATACGTGTGTCCTCGCCTGGATGATCGAGCGATATGACATGGTAGCGCCTGGGCGTAGGCCCCGTTCAAGCATCCTACGTCCTTGGCGCCAAGGGTCGTCGCTTCTTGCGAATGTCAGGATCCAATGATCCCATCCCATCCTGATCGAGGTCAGCCAAAAATTGAACACTGGATGCGGAATTCAAGCACATACATCTCATGGATCGGGAGGACAGGACGATCGGAATAAATACCTGCGCGCTTTTCGAGGAGATCCTTGGCAGCGTTGGCGGTGTTCAATACGACGATGACTTGCCCGAAAGTGTGAAAAGACAAGACATCCCCTGTCGTCTCCATCAGAAAAGAACATCTGCCAAAGAAGAATCCGTGCCATATATTTTTGAAAATTGAGAGTACGCGAGCCAGGAAAACTTATTTGGGATGTCGAAAAGATTGCCGATGATTGGCCAGGGTGGTGGGCCAGGGGGATAGGGTCGTCCTCCACGTCTTCGATGGTCACGGATCGCACGGATTGCAGCGAGAGATAGTAGGGCAACGGATAAGTTGACGATGAAGGTGAGATAAGTCATGCTCTTGCTGATAATGCCAGTGCCAGTGCCAATGAAAGCTAGAGTCAGATGAACCAGAGACGGAGACCAGTGCGGGGCATATTCACCAGGGCACGGCAGGTCGAGGATTTTATAAATACCACAGCCCCACTGATCTCCGTGCTTCCATCTGTAACTCGGCCCGCTGTCTGATGTCTCGTAATAAGATGACTGTACATGTGAGGAGGACAAAGAAAGAGCAAATGAGCCTCACGTGATGCTTTGAATGTCGCCGTCCAAGAAAGCTCTCGTGTTCAGCTACCTCCGCTGGCAGGCATGTTGATAGGACTATGCACAGTTGCGCACTGTAATTCTTTAATGGTGAAATGCTCATTCGAAGGTGAACGTCAACGCTGGACGAAAAGAACCACTAGGGTTAGGGGCTGTTGTATTAGTCATCGAACTGATTGCGACAAGTCACGGTCGTGTGAGGTCCTCACTCACTACTTCCTTTCTCCTTCGTTTCACCGTAACTGTTAGCTCTATCATGGTCTGCCCCAAGTGTGAAAAGGTATCGTTTCTGTACTACCTCTCGTCGTCCACAATGTGCTGAGCCAACATAGAAACTCTCCAAAGTTGCGGCACCTGACCCATTTCAATCGACCACGGCGAGCATCAAGGACGGTTCTCGCAAGATCGGCGAGAACAAGCTCATTGGACGCCCCAAGCCCCCAGGAGTAGGCCCGAGCTCTAGTAGAGGTGCTTCTGCTACGAGCACGAAGAATCGCTATAAGGTGCGTTTGCGGCAATATTCCCTGGCTTGCATGTTCTGATTTCCTCATAAACAACAGCCGTACGCGGGTAAATGTAAGGACTGTAAACAGTCTGTAACGCAAAATCAAGCGAGATATTGCCATGGTGCGGTCCTTTCGTCTCACACCCAGCATAGCCTTCATTATTCACTGACTCGACGCGGTGATGTAGGGTGTGCGTTTAAGAAGGGAATTTGCTCAATATGTGGGAAACAAATCCTAGATACTTCCGGGTACCAAATGGTAAACAAGTGACCCGGCTTCGCTGTCGCAACGGCCTTGCATTTGTATAACCTATTAGTACTGCTCTGCGTGTATGTATAATCCTTTTTTTTTTTCGAGTTTGCTCCATGCTAGAACACATTCACATACATACCTTTAGGCCGCGATGAAGCAGCGAATCATGCGGAAAGACGAGTTAACTTGCAGGATATATATCTCCTTCAATCCAAGCCCACATTCGTGTCTTCACGCACTGTGAGTGAGGGGATAACATTCGCATCAGCACTTGTCCATAACTCGCGAAGAAATTGGTTCTACAATAAGCTCTAGTTATAATGGGTCACCAATCAGTGTTCTTGTATCTAGCACTAGTCTATAGTATACACGGATATAACGTTAGCGATAGCATGTTATGAAAGCTACAAAGAAAGCAAACGACAGAATGAAACATTCATGCCAGAGTTATCCTGGCGTAGATATACTGGATGAATATCACTTAATCTACCTTTCTCCCAGTCCTTGCTTCGTAGATGTCGACGTCTATGGTGTCCTTCGTCAAGAATCTCCAGATGTACACCGTTTTTGACTGGCCATAACGGCGAAGACGCCCGATCGCCTGAGTCTCGTTCGCTTGATAGATCTCCTGTGTCAGGGCGAGCAGGGGCGAAAGGAAGATCGCGTGATTAGCGGACGTCAAGTTCGCGCCCGAGGCGCTCTCGTCCATCACGTTCAGCAGCAGCACGCGCTCCTTACTGTCGTTCTGGAACTTTTCCAGATTCTTGCTCTTCTGCGCGGCAGTGCCCTTGATCTCGAGGAATTGGATTTTGTTGGCAGTGAGCGCTTCTGTGACCTTTTTCATGAGGTCGGCGAACTGGATGAAGATGAGGACGCGTTCGTCGGACGGGATGCGTCTCCTATGGCCATGGTGTCAGGGCGACCTTTACATTCCCACTTGTGCGGAAAACGGCGGTACGTACCTGATCAAGTGCATAACCTTCTCGAGCTTCATCCCAAAATGCTTCCCCTTACCATCGCGCTCGTAATCGTCAACTCCGAGCGTGTCGCCTTTGACGATGTTGAGAACTCGGGCGGCCGCCTTGCATCGACCCGAACGAGCGTACACGCACGTCTCGCTCTCGGCAGCAGCTTTGACATCGTTGTAACAGCCAGCATGGCCGCAAGACGAAAGGACTGCGATTTCTTCGAGAGGAACGCGCTCGCGGCCGCACTCGGGACATGAAACGACAGGTGGTTCACTTTGCTGCTTCTGGAGATCTCGCACGATGGTGAAGTACCGCAACGAGCGCACGCGCCCGACGAGTTCCTTGGTCAGCCTCCGAATCGTGTGCGTTTGCTCTCGGTGCTGCCAGATCGTGTCCTTGCGCTCGCTGTCCTTCATCTTGCGACCCGAATTCGAAGGCCGGTGTTCTCCAACGCCCGCAGTATTGAGCAGCTCTAAAACGAGTTTGGTCCCGTCCTCGTCGCCGACGCCTTCGGTGCGACAAACTCGCACGTACTCTCGGAACATGGACTCCTTGGGCTCATCGTCCAGCCGCTTGCCGATCTCCTTCTCCTTTTCGAGCGCCGCTTTGAGCCTCTTGACAAGATCGTTTCGGCAGTCCTCGAGCTGCGATTTGCGTTGCTTAACGATGACCTCGCACGCCTTCATCGCATTTTCTTTGTTCGACGTGTCAAGTTCAAAGTGGGAGCAGCGCTTGAGGAGTGCTTCTTCGGCCGTGCTGGCAGTCCAAAGACGTCAGCATCTGGTGGCTAATTCATAGGGATGCAGTACACACCTACTGTCACCGAGGGACTGTGCGACTCGCTTTTCGCGATCGCTGTCGGTCTTCTTCCCCCGTTTGATGGTCATGTCCAAGGCGCGTAAATGATGCTCAAGCTCAAGATAAATCGCGCGCTCCGCGGCTGGTAAGGAGATCTTTTCAATCTTTTCCTCCCAGGGAATTTCATCAATCTCGGCGATGTTCTGGTAGATGATTCAGTTTCGATAACTACCAACAAGATATAAATACGCACCTGACGGGCGAAGCGGTCCAAGAACGTCTGACCGAGCTCATGGCGGTGAGCGTGCCAATCCAGGCTGTGCGTTTCGCGGAACGAGTGGAACTTCTCGACGGCTTAGGAGACCTAATCAGACTCCAAAAAAAGTACCATCAGTCACTTATCGACGTACCGGTTTGTTCTTTCCGCCGTTTTTTGATCTCGGGGGACTTGCCTTCGTTGTCGTCATCGATTCCGAGGTGCAGGTTGAGATGAGCGGCAATCGTCTTGACCGCGGCAAAGTCATGGATGGGAGGTGTCCCAGACAGCACCCAGTGTCGATCGGCGGACAACTGCGTCACCAAGGTGTGGATCTTGCCGTCCAAATACGTGTACTCGTCGACGACCTTACGAGCCCAGTGGAACATCTCCAGCGGGGGGCAGCGCATCTGCTTCCAGTCGCGCTTCGCCGCACCGCGTAGCTTCCACGGATCCTTCGCCTCACGCAGCTCCTTGGCCTTGGGCTTATCCTCCTCAACTCGCTTCCGCTTCTTCGATTTGGAGGAAGAGGCCTCGGACGTAGACATGGGCTCGTCCAAGTCCATCGCGTCTCCGCTCTCCGACTTCCCAGCCTTTTTCTTCGGCTTCGCACTCGCTTTGGGCTTGGCCTTCGGCTTTGCGCGCGACTTGGCTTTCGGCGCGTCGGAGTCGTTGCCATCGGAAACTTCAGCAGAATCATCCTCATCGTCCTCATCCGCGTCATCCTCATCCGCATCGTCGGAGTCCGAGACGATGAAATCGGGAGATTCGGAGCGACCTTTCTTCTTGGAGCCACGTGCGGCCTTGGTTGGCTTTTCCTCCTCACTATCGGAGTCAATGTAGACGGCCATTTGCGAGACCTTCCGGCCGAGGCGTCGAACTGGCTGCTCATCGCCACCCTCGGATCGATCATTTTCATCGGATGACGAAACTTCGATAGGTTGAACCTTCCGACTCTTCTGCTTCTGAATGTCCTTCAAGGTAGGAACCTCGACGTGACTGAAGACCAGAGCCCCAGAACTCGACCTTGGCTTATCGCTCGTCTTTGACTTCGGAGCGGCCGGTATCACTGCGGATTTTCCTTTCGCCTCCGGGACTTCCTGAATACCCCTTATGCGCTTTGACGGTCGCATCGCCTTCTCGGCCTCCTCGTCTGTTTTAAAGTTAAAACACAAGTCATAACTTGGATGGAGCAGACTTACCTTTCTTCCGCGCTGCATGGATGGCGTCCATGACGCTGATAGACCTATTTTTGCGCAGCAGGTCGACTTGCCCCTTTAACGTTTCAAGAGCAATTTCAAGGCGTGCGTTGAAGTAGCGACCCTCCGATGCTGGAAGAGAACCGCCAGCAGCGATAGCCTCAAGATTATCAAGGTAAACGTTGCTCTTGAAAAGATTGGACGCGACGACGACAATGTCCGCCTCGAGAATCTCCTCGATGGTGACGGCGTTGAGATTGGATGCGGTTATGAGCGTGACGACCTGCATCTTCGCCTTGGGCGAGACGAACTTCTTAACTTCCGTCGACCATTGACGTGTAAGATGAGGAGGGACAACCACGAGAGTAGCCTTGACGCGAATTTTGCCAGGAATTTCCCCGGCGCATTCCAGTTCGCGGGCGACCTCCTTACGCGTACAGTCAACCAGACCGAGGGTGATAGCCGTCTTCCCGTAGCCGACCTGGTCAGCAAGGACGCCCCCACGGATGTACACGGGCTGTTGGGCACGCCCTTCGGCACGCCAACCCAACGGCTCGAGTATGGCTTCCGAAACCTCCTCTTCGATGAAGGGCGGCGCATCGGGCTTCTCTTGTTCCAACATCCAATGCAACGAACGTAACTGTTCCACGCGGAGAGGAAACTTCTCAAAGTGAGGGGGCTGTTGGTGCTGAGGGTCAAGTCGATTGCTCATCAACGTAAATTTCGGCAAGATGAGCTTGACAAGAGGCTTGAAGTTGGTGTCCAGACGCCAGGACAAGCTTGGTTTCCCCTTCCTCCCTGCTGTGGGAAGACGAGCAAAGGCACGATGAGTCAATGACGCAATGTTCACGCCAATGCGGACGGTCCCAACGCCGTCATCATCCAACTTGAGTTGGGCCACAAACGGCGCAGGACGATGTTTCAAGCGGCGTTCGTACTCGCCAGCCTCCGCGCTGTCTTCGACTGCCACGACCTTCTTCCCCTGTTTAATCCAACGCAACGAGGGGGCTAGAGGGGCACATCGCTCGCAATTTGAATGGTCCTCCGGGAGCTCGACCTCCTGCCACGCAGTGAAGGAACCATCCACAACTTTGATACGTTCCAGCAACCACGATAAGGCACGGAAAGTGGCACGCTCGTGAATTTGTTCGACTTCTTGCCATGTACCCTTTGGCCACTCTGGGCCGGCTTGCGAGTGAAGAGGGACACGAGCGACGAGCAAAGCGTTCGCGGACTTGCAAGCGTCCTTGTTGACTAGGATGTTGGGGTTATCCTGAGGAATGGAGTAACGTGCTCCCTGGACATCCGAAGGCTATAGATACAAGTCGATATAAGCGACACACCTACAGATATAAAAACGCAAAACGTACCTTGAGACTGACACCATCCGCAAAAACGTACTTCTGGGGGACAACGCAGGAGACCCGTTGAGGACCGTCCTTGCTGGATTGCCGCCACGAAGGTTGTAGACGAGCGAAAATAGGACGTGTCTCCTGGTATTCGAGTCGGCGAATGCTGGTGGAGAAGACGAAGGCATCATCGGTCGGCTTTCCAGAACGGATCGGGTCAAGAAGAAAGAATAATGGTGGGAGAGCGGCGTCCTCTTTTGTCGCGATCTTCTTATGAAGCGCATTGTTCGCAGTCCCGCATTTGTCCAGAAGTACGTAGGTTCCGGTGATGTCGCGATCGAAGTGAACGACGTCCTCGGGCGGAACCGACACATCGAGTTGAGAGAAAACGGTGGCGTCAAGGAATTTTGGGTCTTGCAAACCGAGTTTTGACTCCCACGAAGGTACTAGTTCTCCAACGCCTTTTATGGATATCTCCAAGGAAGTCGTCTGCGGCAGTGCCACTTCCCACCGACCGTTTAGAAGTGAGCCGTCACAAGCGAGACGAGCAGCGGGATACATAAGCAGTTTGCGAATTTCAGCGTTGGCGGGCTCGCTGGGGGACGGTTTGGCATAGAAGAGCCATTCCGAACGTTGTGGGTGAAGACAGAGCTCCACGACAGCTTTCGTCGACTCGTATGTTGCGTACCACAACTCTTGTCGTTTGAGCTGGACAAAGCGCAATTCCGGACCCACGGCTTCAACGACAGCATTTCGCCAGATCTCCCAACGCTTAGATGGGATCGCTGCGCCGAATTCCTGCTTCAGCGAGTTCAACAGTTCCTCTGTTATACCGGATAGCTCGAGACACATGGGTAGAGCGGATTTGAGGTCACGCTCGAAGGTAGATGGAGGCAGCCTTGGATGGGCTTTGACATCGATCGGGCGAGCGTTGTGCTCCGGACGGCCACCGCATTTGATGCAAGCGGTAAATCCACAATCATCACAACGACGGACCTCGCGCTCGGTCATATCCTTTCGTCCCTCGCACGTGCAAAATCGCACGCTCTTCATAGCATCTGCAAGAAGGGAAGAGAGAGGCTGTCCCGATGTCTTGGAAATACCGAAAGGCCTCTCTAAGAGCTGATCTTCGCCGACGACGTGATCTTGCAAAGAGTCGGAGGGTGGATCGACTTCCATGATGTCTTCGTCGATCTCAGTAATGCGCGTCCCGTGTTTCTCCTCGTATGTCCTCTTGTCGTGGCCAGGGGTCAAGTATTTCATCGAAAGAACTAGAGCGACGAGGATTGTCGTTCCAACGACCGTTGTAGACATGGCGTTGCCGGCCAAATCAGCGAGCTGATCTTCAGTTTCACGCGTAAGCAACAGCTCGTCTATAGGAAGACCTTGTAAATGGAGCGCCTCTAATCCGACCATTGGTCCACCGCGATTAGTGATATAGGGAATCATGGAGGGGGTGAGACAGGGTGAGATGCCAACACGGTTGGAGCCAATGGAGCGATCCACATTTTGCGACAAGTTCCATACTTGACTGAGAGAAGAACGCGTCAGAGGCAATACGGAAGGAGCATAAAATACCTTACCTCTTATAGGCGGGGTCGACACCTTGCACGGCTGATCGGAGTAACGAAATATCGATAAGATCCCAGACGCGTTCGACCTGCCCTTGAACCCAGTCTGCCCAGCCATAATCAAGCATCTTGACGGCGCCACCTTGTGAGAGATAAGTAGGGGTATGACGCTGAAGCGATGACACCACCACATACCTTCATCCCAGTTCGTCAACGGACGCTTAGCTCCAAGGGCCTCCTCCAAGCGAGTGCGTTGATGCCGAGATTCGCAACGACCCCAGTCTGTCCGACCAGTTTTGCGGTCCTGCGCATTGTAGCTTTCTCGTACGAGTTTCTCCCTAGCCTGGTGGATACGAGGGTCGTCGGAAGGTAAAAGGAAGGCATCGAGGGTGCAAGACGCGTCACGCTTCATGGATGCCATACGATCCGCCCATTTGTTTGGAATGCCGGAAGACTGCGCGTTGACCGCCATCATATAGCCGCGGGTGCGGGTGTGAGGCACGTAATAGGCCTTCGTATCTAGGCGAATCGACTTTGCACTGTACTTCGCATCCTCGAATTTCTTGACAACGGTCTGCCAAGGAGCGCTGCAGACGTTCTCCAAGATCACGATTGGAGGCCGATGCTTCTTCACCCAGTTCAGCATGCCGTGAAATGTCCTGCCGGACTCGCCGCCTTGATCAATTTCCTTCTTTTCATTGTTGAGATTCGAATAGTCCACACAAGATGTACCGGCGATAAGGACATCTACGTTACCGGGGACGAAAGCTTTGGCACCATAAGCCGTGTATCTATATCACGGTTAGAAGGCCCGATTAACGAACAAAAGAACACCGTGCAACGCACGCATAATCGTCACCCAGTTCGCATACATCTCTAAAAAGGAGTGGTGGCTGAAAATTTCGCTCGATGTATGCCTGTTTGAAGGGCACAATCTCACAAGAGAAGACGTGCTCCACTTCGATGGTAGTACCGAATTTCTCAGTCATGGCACGACTGATCAGATTGAGGGCAAGAAGAGGGGATTCTGTCCCAGAGCACATTGTCGCAACGCGCAACTTCCGCCCCTCGATGTGCTCCGCCAGCGCTTTGACCTCAGATAGGCGGGAAACGATGTCGAGGAAGATGTCGGGTAGACGAGAAATGGGGGGCAGGGACGAGTCTTCTGGGGAGACGTACTTTTCCCTCTTACCCGTTATACCCCCTTCGTCGTCTTTCTCCTCCTCTTCGTCGATGTCGATGTCCACAGGGCATGAGGCGACCTCCTCTGTGGAGG
>Ga0307512_10006698_pt1 | contig 11596 bp, 13 predicted proteins | sample 14_EM_MG_FD_200267 | JGI IMG/M metagenome (GOLD analysis project Ga0307512, IMG submission 200267) | Populus trichocarpa ectomycorrhiza microbial communities from riparian zone in the Pacific Northwest, United States - 14_EM | ecosystem: Host-associated > Plants > Roots > Unclassified | place... | reverse complement strand
CGAGGGAACGGTCGGGGTCCTGACAGTTCCCTTAAAAGGCTATGGATATTCGTCTAGATGGGAGTGTACACGGTGTAGCCTTATGGACAGTCACCCAATTGAAAGACTGCGTCTGACCCTGCCATCTTTACGTCAAAAATTCATACCTCTATGTGGAAGAAGATACATACAGGAGTTTACATGTGACAGCCGCTGGAAAATGAATGAGCACTGCTCGCTTCAGGTCTGGATTAACGCTATCCCCGGTTCAGGACGGCAGTGCTTGTTTATTTTCCGCATATATGCCACTGTAGAACGTAACTCCTGTGTTCAACACAGGAAAAACTGTGCATACTCTGATCGATGGTTCGCAGCCGGAATTTCCCTATCCTGAAGGCTGACCACCTATTTATGTTGCGTAACCCACCGTTACCGCTCTCTCACACAACGCATATCATTCCAATCTCCCCTCTCACCGCTACCTCATGTCCTCTAAACGATCATGTTGGGAAATATACAACAAGTAAGTTCCAGCAGCGCTCCCACTAAAACTTGAAGTCGATCTGTCTTAGGCAAATGTCTCAACTTAATAATGGGGATGCCTTGTGGTTCGTTGCTCGGTCTTCCCTTATGTATCCCAACTGAATCTATACGGCCATAGGGAACCCGCCCCACTCCACTACTTCAAGCGAATTCACCCAGGCGACGTTGGCTATATTCGCAGAGGCTGTTTTCATTTGTTGTTCTCCGCCGGCCGCCCGCAGGGCGAGAGGCGGTTAGGCGTCCATGTCCCTCGCTCTTTCAAGCAGTTGGAAGTTGGTCCGATTTTCAACACCCAACCTCGGTTACCTGGCCATCTTTCCACGAACAGCGTGCGAGAAACCCGAGCCCGTCTCGCTCCCTCGACGTCTCCCGATCCGTATGTTCGTTCTATCCCATCAGTTTCCTCCAGTATTTCATGTGTGCTCCAGGATTTTGGAACCCGGTTCCAGCTTCTCATTCCAACTCACGGAAGATCAAGGTGCTGCTCTTGTGACCAAGTATCTCACCCACCGTGAAGACGTTCAACTGGCGGGAACTTTCGAAAAATACGCCAAAGACCACTACGACTCTTGGGTAGCGTTTGCCCGCGAGACTGGACACGGGAATGACGTAAAACCAGTCCTCGTCACCGGCGTCGATATGACCAGAGATTTCGCAATGATGTCTTATTCAAACAACGACGATAATCTGATATCCGAGTTCACGACTTCGGCTCCTGGGGCAGGCTCCGTTTGGGGGACATGGCGCACAACAGGATCGGTTAACACAAACTGTGGTCCCTACCTATCTCACCCTCCATCTCCTACACAAACCATTGACTCGTCCTCTTCTGGCACCGGTCACACGTCAACGATTCCGGATGAATATAATCAATGTGTCTTTGTCCGGTACTATACTGTGCGCAAGAGACTGGGGATCCCAAGGGTCATAAGAGCCGCTGCGGGTCCCCATGATCTTGGTCCGGGAGACCGTGACAATGAGGAGTCCCTGCTTGAGGAGCAATACGACTCAGGCTCAGACTCCGACTCAGACTCAGATATCGCGTCGAGTCTGTTTGACGATGACGATGACGACAGCAGCTCAGTCAGTAGCGTTGAGTCTGAGTCTAACATCGCTATCCACAACACTACTCCTGTGCGTTCTTTTCCATGCCGTTCTGCACTTTTCGCGAGTTCTGAATGACGGTGTATAGGACGAAAGGGGCGATTTCGATGAAGTGGCAGATTATATTTTCCGGGTGAGTTGGAAGCGAGTGTTAGAAATGTCAAGATGCCCCTAATCCCCCATGTTAGAATTCTGATGCAGATTCTGTGCTCATTCATCATCGAGACATCGCGCTACTGCGTCAGGTGAGGCACACGACTATAGGGATTTCCAAATGCTCATTTCTCCATGCAGCCGGGAGACAACACAGACCTGTATACCCAACTACTTGAGAAGCGGCCAGCAATAGCAGTAGATGAAAATGGGGGTTCGTATTTACCATCAGCAGGTTGCCCAGGTGCTCACAGTCTGGTTAGTGGGAAAAATCGTGCCCGAGCCTGGGCCCTCGACGAACATATCTTCTTATGATCCCCTTGGAATTACCCAACCTACTCTCTCGTCCACTCCCAGCAAAACCGAACACGGTGCGACGAACGAGATGGGATCACCAGAACCCCAATCTTCCCCACGTCTAAATTGGCCTCAGCAGAACGTTTCGCCCAGTACCCAGGAAGTATCTATTGTTGTTAATCCTTCTATCCGGGAACGCGCGCCCCACCCCCCCCCTGGCGAAAGTTATGAGGGTGCCGATTCCGTGCAGCCGAGGGAGAACTGGAACATAACTGTGAGTACATTTCCCCCTTATCTGTGGTACGTCAATAACATACCTCTCATAGATCCCTCGAACAATTTCACCTCTTCGACGTCATGCAAGTCCAGAAAGCTTGAGTGATACAATTGCACCCGAAAATCAAACTATGTGGGACTTAGTCACACCTAGTATGGGGGGGCCCAACCAGGATGCCCCAGCCCCTAGCACGCCAATTCCTTTCCTGTCCCCGGGTTGTGACCAACCAGTGTGTACACGTCTACTTCCCCTTCCCGACGAATTAATTGATGCGCTGGCAGATATGGTGTAGCCCCGCAGCGGACGAGTCCCATCCTTCGTACCTGTCCTCAAGCACGGAGCTCGCTTACGACCTCTTTCCCCCCTATGCCAGTGTAGAGTGGGGAGGATTCACGGATTACGGGGCGGCGGGTAGGCCCTACGAAACGACCATCGGGGCTTGCCCGCTTTTCCAGGATTTCCTGGACCCGCTAGTTTTCTCCAATGAGGTCGATGTATTGGGGAACGCCTATATTTCACCCCATCCTCCAACTGACATGGCGGGGGACCAAGGGGCAGTACAGGTTCCCGAGGAATTACTACCAGTAGGCGTCAACAGCTTTGAAGTCCAACGTCCAAGCAGAAGGGGTTGGTCCGTGTCGCTAGACGGCAGGCATCCAGGGAAGCGAGTCAGATTTAACGTGCCGGAGAGTCTCGAAGAGCAAACCCAGGTCAGTCTAACAGGAATTGGTCTTACTCGGAAAGGGATTGTAACCGCGGCTGTTTTGGATGGCCCAGGCTATTAGTACACCCTTGCCCCCCTATTTCACCAGCTGGGTGCCGCAGGCCGCATACCAATCACAAGATCCGGACTGGCGACCTCTACCTCCGATCCACTTCACAGCCTTGGGGGAAGGGGGAAGGCTCGAAGGAATCAACCTCGAAGATGTCTTGGACAATCGTTATCGTTGCTTCAGACTGGATGTTCGTTCCGACCCCGTGTTCGAGGATGAGAGTATCAGGAGTACTATCCTTTGCAGGCTAAACGTATGTGGACACTTCCACGATGGCTCCCATCGCTTTCAGCCCCTTCTCCATTCGCTCATTTTATTAGTTCGCGGGATACCACATGTCTGAGCACAAGGCAAGACGTCAGGTACGACTAGCATGTTTTTCCACGCTCCGGTCTTGGACCAAACAACAAACAGATCTCGATAAAGAACCACAAGACACACGACCGAATTACTCGGCAGGAATTGGCGCACGATGTCGCCAATGTCGCCAAGTTCGTCAAGGACTATCTCGAAGTGAGTAAATAACGAACCCCATCGTTCCCTCGACTGATTCTGCGTTCAGAGTGGTGAAGCTCCCTTCCATATCCCATTCGGGGACATGTTCCTCACGAAACTTCATCATGTGGCGCGCGAGTCCTTGTGGCCGGAACTCTGGTATATAGTTCGCCCTTCAGCTAGCTCCTCAAGTGGTTTCTGTAGCTTTACACCCACCGTCTTGTCCCATTCGGGGACATGTTCCTCACGAAACTTCATGTGGCGCGCGGGTCCTGGCAGCCAGAACTCTAGTACAGAGTTCACCCGTCCGCCAGCTCCTTGAGTGGCTTCTGTAGCTATACACCAGTGTTGCGCCTGTCATCGATATGTCAGTGACACGCGTAACTTAGTGACGATTCGAAGATGCACCGAGTCATGACTTAACTATGAGCGACTTTCCATGGCGAAATGTAAAGGTTTATGGATCTCATAAGGGAGCCACTACCCGAGATTTATTGCTGCAATTTCGGGCGTATGGTCATTCAGATTTGGATAGACTCTAAACATTATTTGCACGGGTTCTCCTTCGCCTCTACCCCCGCCAGGGGCGAGGCCCTCTTGTCAACACACGAGGAGCGGTGTAGTTTACCTTCGATTAATTTCTCTCACGTTTTTAATCGCTCGATTTCCAACGAGGACCAGTTCATGCATAATGCTACGGCAAAAGAACGAGGATATAACGTGGGAGTTGGGATAGGGTTCGGGGGAGACATATGCCAATACCCGTTTGACCCTCAATTTAGAGAATTCTAACTCCCAAACGACACAAACTCACATAAATCCTAAATCGCCAGTTTAGAGACATCAATCTGAACCCCAGACAACGGTCGGGGTCCTGACAGTTCCCTTTTCCGGCAGGATATTGCAAATCCACTAAAAACGCCATGGAAAGTAACTCATTCAATGAACAACGTCAAACCGGGCCCCCCCCGTTGCCGCGGGGACATTCACAGCGATCAGGGCGAGGTTTGGTCGACATCAGCTCAAAGTATGCCTAGCGGGAAACTGAGAGTTGGTATCCAACATTGCTGAATGTTATCAATACCTTGTCCAAAGGGGGACAATGATATGTCGTACGTCGCGAAGAAATCGGGGTTACACTCTGATGTACACTACAGTAGTCGAAATCGCTCGTGGAAGATGGAGCATATTATGATGGGATTGTGGATTGAATACGATGTGTAATGATGAGAAGAAAGAAAATAGAACGGAGAGAACGAAGAAAAAAAATGCAAGTACGGTACACAGAAAATCGGAAAGACACCAATAGTCCTTTCGTATCCAGCGAAGAAATCGCGAAAACCGCCCAACCTCTAACATGTTGGTGTATGATAGATCTCGAGGAGGGGATGCTAATTCGTGGGGGAAGGAGAACCGCCCGTGAACATGGCCTTGAGAGTTTGATCGTTCCTCTTCTGTCTCACCCGATCCGCCTCCTCAGCTCCTCCCGTCATCTTTAACTTCTTCCCGCCAACGAACCCAGATAGCTCAGCCTGGAACTCGTCAGATTGACTCGCCTTCTCCTTCTCCCTGCTCTTCTCGTTCGCCGCGATCGCCTTCAGCCTTTTCTCCGGATCGACCGAGCCACCCCTGATCTCCGCCAAGACATTGCCCAACGACCCGGGGTCTGCCTCTCCAGTAACCTGTCTCGCGAGTTGTCTCGATCGTCCTGCTGCCTTCCCAGCCCCACTGCCTCGCAGAGAGATAACTTTCTCGACGTGCCCGTAGATCTCCAAGACAGCTTTATGATCTTCTTGAAGGTCCATCAAGAACTCTTCCTGATGTGACAGGAATTGTTGTTCCTCTACGATCAGTTGGAGTTCCTCCTCCCATGTCTTCTTCCACATCGGTTTGACGGTCGTGATGTGATCCTTAAGGCTAGTCAGCTCATTCGTCAGAGATTGGATGTCCCCCTTGATGGCTTTCAGGACCTGCGGCCTGGGGGAAATGTGACGCTTAAGCACATCGTCTTTGACGCTCTCGACGGTATCCTGGAGTTCCTCCATCCTCGTCAGCACGTTCTGACTCCTGGTATCCAGCTTTGCCTTGCCGTCTTCAATGTACGACCGTGCTCCAGAGACCTTCGCAGAGGCAAGCTGCCGAACGGTCTGTGTCTGGTTGCGTAGTGAACCTAGGGTGTCCTTGGTCGACTTCATGAATTCGCTGTATAGTTGTCGCATAACTCCGAGATCCCGACGAAGATGCTGCACCTCATCGAACTGCGTCCTCAGATCTCCTACGATCCGCGTTGTCACTTCGCTGCCAGCAAAGGAAGTCAAGGACGCTCCGGTTGTATGCGTGAACACGGGGGTAGTGGAAGATTCGGGTAAACCGTTTGGCTTGGGAGAGGCAAAGGGCCCATCAGTGTAGATCTTGGATAACCGGCCCGCTGCCCTCTGGAACTGTTTATCTGTTGGTCGAGCTGCGGTGGGTGATGGTTCATCGACGAATGGTCGACCGACGATGACCGGGGGATTTGATGCTCGCTGGCTATCCGCGACGATGGCCCGCAAGTCCTTGATGTCGTTCGAGAGGCCAGATATCTGCGTATCGATATGTTGTTTAATCTGGTCCAGAGCTATGTACGAAAAATGTCATCATAGGCGGGTGATAAGGTCGATATCCTGAACTCACGTTCGATGTTGAGGGACAAAAGACACCTTTCTTTGATCTCGTCCATGTCCTCTAACTCGTACTGTATCCCACTTGACCCATCACGAATGTAAATTGCAGGGAAGGTGTCCATCCCAGGACTATAGGAAAACTTGTCCATGAACAAAACCCGCAACATCGCCATCGTCAGCCCAGGTTCAACCGTCGCCTTCTTCACGTCCCTTCCGACTTGCATGAACACGGTGAACGGTTGATTTGGTGTAGGTGGTTGCGGTTTAGATGAAAGATTGGCTTGTGTCTCAGACTGTGTATCACTCGTGACACTCTCTTCTTTCGCGGAGTCGGCCACAAGAACGGTGGGTAGCGGAAGTGGGACCTTTTCATCCTGTTCCTGGATAGGCGGTTGGCGAGTCCTTCGTGTGGAACGCTCCCGTTTTCTCGGGGTGGCCGGACCAGGACCTTCCTCAGCCTCAGTTAACACGGCCAATTCCCCCGGCGTCAACACTGAAGAAGAAGCAATCATGGATTTCCTGTTCCCCGCACCACCTATTCTGCTTCCCGTCATCTTCGTGATGTTGTACGTCGAGAAACGTTTCGACGCCCGTCGTTCGAGAACATCACTTTGTTTGAGGGCAGCAAGGGAGTTGGCAATCGCGGGGGCGGGCGGTGGCTCGTGACTTGGAGGTTCGAAGGGAGGGGGTTGGATCGGTAATTCTGGAGAAATGGGACCATCTCCCCGATCTGGAGACCCCGGAATATCATCGACAATGACCGAAGGAACGACCATTGGCTTGTCCACGAGAGAATAACGTTTCACAGTCGCTGGAACTACAGGAGATTGCTGGAGTGTTGGGGCAGGGGGAATGAACGGGGAGGAGACTGAACGGTTGGTCGACATCCCTGAGCTCGTTGATCGCGCGTCGTCGTCGTGGAAGGGGTGGCCATTCGTTGAAACGTGTCGTGATGGAGGGGTAGCAGAAGGGGATCCAAGACCGATATCCCCGAAGCTGGGAGTTTGGGAAGGTGTCACGAACCCGCCGACAAAACCACCGTCATCGGATTCTTCGACCAGGGGTGGACGTGGCGGAGAATCGATGCCATGTATGGAAGGATTTCGTCTTGAAGTGATGGTCCTCCCAAGAGAAGAACCGGACGCGCGGCCGGCCTCTAGGTTGTTTCGATGGAGGCTTTTCTGTGAACTTGTCGTATCACGACGGGAAGAGCGGACCGACGATCGACTCTCATGGCGAGAGTGGCCGCTGGCGTTCGACCGGTGTTTCTGTTCAGACACGATCTTCCGATATACCGTCTGCTTGCCGCGCAGACCCTGTAGTAAGTTCGTGATGATCTTCCGTACGTCGGGCAAGTAACGTTGGAGGCTTTCGGGCCGAGCGTCTTCCGCTAAACAGGTCTCCAGGATGTTTCGCAGATCTTCGGGGACAGAATGGAGTTCTCTATCAATCGTGAAAGGGTTTTGGTGGCGACGGGGTTTGAGTTGCAAAAGGGAGGGGATGGAACAATGGGGAACTTACTTCATCTCAATGTTGTAGGCGGCGAAGGCGGCCACTGCCGCGTTGAAATCGTTCCCCAGCCTCACGTACACATCACTCACATCCATATCGGTTATCTCTTGTTCACTCCATTTCGTAAGAGATTCCAGCAAGGCTTTGATTGATACCAGGAGTTTCGTGACGGCAGACTCGACTTGGGGCTAAACGTGAAAGTTCGGAGATGAAAAAAACGCGGAGAGGTTAGTCGACCACGAGTTAGAGGTGAATATCAGACCCCGAAGGTATGAAACACGTACGTGGTTTCCGGATCTCACGCCTCGCTCGCTCCTCGGATCCATTGTAGGGGAGGGGGTCGGCGTGTCCTGTGGATCGACCTGATAATGGGGAGCAGCCATCACCTAACGAGGAGATATCTGGGGAGGAGGTCGGTGGCTTGAAGTTTAGGAGGTATACACCTCGCTGATTACCCTTTGCCTCGTTGGTCCTGAGCGACCAGACGACGGTTTAGGGATAGGATGGAGTTGATGGACACTGAAGAGGACTGCCGAGATTAAGCGCTGCTGTACAATGCCAGTGTGCCTTTCGGGCGTCTTTCTCACGGTAACTTGCAGCTCGGCCACGCCGCTTCCTGCCCAATTGTCTTCATTACCGCCCAGTACCGTTTCTGTTTTGGGGTGGCTGCTGAGGGCTTACGTCGTCTTGAGGGAACCCACACTTCAAAGCCGATGTACCTAATCTTCAAACTGATTAGATTCCGTCGGAAAATCGATCAGCATGGTTGTCGAGGGCCCCAGTTCGATTACTGAAAAGTCAGGTCAGATTTGCGCAATGCGGTTTTTTTGTTCTGAAGAGTCTGCACTATCCAGATTCGCCGTCAGGGTTCCATACGTGTGGAAGTGCAAGGGTGAATGCCATTCCCCCAGGGGGACCCGAACCGACTTTGAGGTCCGGACAAGCTCGTGCTCACAACCTTCCGTGTTCGCCCCGTCTTACCACGGATAAATGTGATCATGGGGATAAATAGCTATCCAAGCGCCGAGTTTGGCGGTGTGAAGCATACAATCCCGATAGAACACAGAAACGAATGATAACCATAACTTCTACACTTCTGTGATCTTGCCGTCGTCTTCATCCTCATCATCCACCTCAACAACCCCGGAATCATTCTCAGTCTGGGGGCCTTCGTCCCGCTTGAGTAAATTGACGAGCCGTTCTATGTGAATTGAAACCTAGCGGTGGTGTCAATGGTATGCATCGACTGTTGCAGGGTGACAAGCATAGTACCTGTTCTGCTGTCTCCTGTAAATGGAGGGCGCGGATCACTTCATACGCCCCGTTGTCTCTGAGATAATCGCGTCCCCAACGTGTAGCGCATAAGAGGAGTAACGTCTCGATATGTGTAAGTCGAAGGGCTTCGTCTGGTTCCCGCCTCTTGTCGGGTGGAAGCAGTTGCAGCGAAGCAGGGAGCTTATCAAGGTCCTATACAGTGAGTTTTGAGGTATCAGCAGAGATTACCTTCCCCGATCGTTCACAACCTACATCCAGATTAAACTCCTCAGGAACAGCCAGAGGCAGTAAAACCGCGGGCAGCGCATCGATTCCAGGCGTCTCCTTAGTCGAAGGAGGAACAGCGGCCCGTTCCGTCTCTGGTAAAAGCATGGCCTTGTGGGCGGGTGCATGAAAGGCACAATTTCTACCAGAATTGAGTCGGTCATCCCCTCCAAAAAATGTACCACTCCCTCACTTTATGGTGGAATCGACGCCTCCTCTCCTAATCTTATCCTTGTGTTCCGTAAAAACAATCAATTTCGCTAACGGATACTCCAGAGGCGAATTTTGTTTCAGCGGTTTCGAAGGAAACGGTGTTAAAAAGAAGGATCGGCCAGGTTGTGACTACGCAACTGTCAGTGATAAGCTTAGGAACTGACTGATCTACGAAGCCAACCGTGGTAATGTTCGCAAAGACGCTGGCCAGGAAGTGTAGCTGTCCCTTGCGCTTCCTCTCGTCGAGCTTTTGGTTCTCGTCTACAAGCGCACCTTCAACGAATGCGTCCACTAAAAGAGGCATAGCAAGGGCTTCCTGCGAGTCGCCTTGAGGTGGTAACGGCGATGTTCCCGACCTGGATTGGACTGGATAGAACGACTCGGGGTCCTTGCGATCTGGAATGATCGGTACTTTCATAGAAACCAAGACCGAAGTGACCGACGCTGAGACAGAGAGGTTAGAAAGCAACATGGTCGCAAGATCAGCCAGCGTCGCTCGTGGGTTCTGGAAAGGGACGATAAGTCACTTCAGGGACAACACCCCAGAACCGAGGAGACTGGTACCAACGAGAATATAAGACACAAGGAACTGGAGGAAACTAGTATCTGAGAGAGCCGAAATCATCATTGGCGAGTCCGATAAGTTTACTAACGCCCTGAAGGCATCGTGAGCGATCGCCTGGTCAAATTTTTCCCGTGTGAGGCCCCGACAGGATTGAAGGACTGTAGGGATCGATTTACGAGTTGATCACGACACAGAAGCTTGAGGTCTCTTATGACCTCTGATTCCGGTTGTTTTCCAAACCCACCGCCTTGCAATCCTTTGAAAAAGATAGATCGTAGAGGAGCTTCTTTCGGTGTGTGGCCGAGCAGATTCGACAATGCGATCTGCCTGGCCTGTGGATTGCGGTCATGCAAAAACCCCAGTAACTTTTACCTCATCTTTTCAGCACATTGTGCTCTCAACGTTGTCGGATGAACGAAAGAGGACCTACCTCCGATAGCTGTGATTCCATTTTTTGAGCGATCTTGGATGTCCAAATTAGGAGATGAAATATCGCTTACATAATAAGCGCTTCTTTGTCTTCCGACGACCACTCGACCCGTGTGTCCCAGACGGCGTCGGTCCATTGTCCACTCCTCGCCACCGTCGACGTCGATGGCCAACTACAACCTCACGCGTCATGTCGACGACCTCCTGAACGCAACTCAGGACCTTCCCCCATCCTTCACCGTCCATCTCAAGTCGGCCCATTGGTGTCTTAACAACTTCAATGCCGGAGCAAAGTTCGCTTATAACCACCAAGTGGCCGTTCGTTCATTCCCCTCACTCTGTCCCCCGTGACCTCACTGACGCGTCCTGTGAAGTCTTTGTTGGACGATATCCGCGCGCAACGCATTCCGGTGGATCTGCTGGAATTGTTCGATACCGAGAAGGTGCCATTCTACGAGGGTTCGTCGCAAGCCATAATCCACCCGCAGCACTGCTGACGCTCTGTACCTCCTTGATCAGGGCACCTGATAGTAGAAATTAGGGATCACCGCCCGGACGACCAGCCTGACGTCTTCACGTCTCACCGCGTGTTATTACAGCCTAATGGAGAGACACTGTACACAGATATCTGTCGCATGAGCCAGAAGTTGGAAGGTTTTTGGTCGGACCAGCAGGCTCTGGAGGTCGAGGCACGGATCCTGGTATGTAGATCATCACGCGCCAGGTCGGTTGTCTAATCTCGCACAGATGTCGACAGCGCCTCCACTGTGTCTCGATCCCGATCCACATTTGACTCGGGCAGTGAACAGCATTCTAAGAGTATCGGTGCCGACCGCTCCTCCTTCTCTCAAGAGGAAGGCTTCCGCTATGGACCCCGAGGAGACCGCATTGGAGAAAGTCAGACGTGCCAAGATTATGCAATTCATGAAACCCCCCACCACTCGTCCACACAAGTCAGTCTATCCGCCTACATCCGCACCTTTGTGTCTGACCATTTTCCAGTTGGAGAGTATTAGAGGCTATTCAACGACAAAAGATGGGCATAACCGCCACC
>Ga0307512_10006695_pt1 | contig 11598 bp, 10 predicted proteins | sample 14_EM_MG_FD_200267 | JGI IMG/M metagenome (GOLD analysis project Ga0307512, IMG submission 200267) | Populus trichocarpa ectomycorrhiza microbial communities from riparian zone in the Pacific Northwest, United States - 14_EM | ecosystem: Host-associated > Plants > Roots > Unclassified | place... | reverse complement strand
TGGACCGCCAGGACGACCGCGAGGACCAGGGCGATCAGGAAGCTGGGGATCGCGGTGCCGAGCACGGCGGCGAACTGCACGACGCGGTCCACCCAGCCGCCGCGCAGCGCGGCCACGGTCCCCAGGGCGATGCTGAGGATCAGGGCGATCAGCATGCCGACGAGGACGATGGAGAGCGTGACCGGAAGAGTGTTCACCAGCGACTGGTTCACCGAGTCGCCGGTGAACCAGGACTGGCCCAGATCGCCGTGCACGGCCCGGTCGATCCAGTGCCCGTACCTGACCACCAGGGGTTCGTCGAGGCCGAGTTCATGGGCCTTGGCGGACACCTGGGACGGCGAGGCGGTCTCGCCGAGGATGTTGCGGGCCACGTCGGTGCCGGTCAGGCTGAGCAGCAGGAACGTCGCGGTGGCCACGACGACCACCAGGACGACACCGGCGGCGATGCGCCGGAGCAAGAAGACAAGCACGGTCAGTTCCTCCTTCCGCGGGTCGCAGCGGCCTTGCCGCTAGCTCGTTGCCGGCGCGAAGTTGTAGATCGGCGGGAAATTGATGCCGGGCTGCGGTGTCACCTTCACGTCCTTGGCGGTCCCGTAGGCGTTCACCGTGGGGCTCCAAGGGGCGTCCCACGCCTGGTCGACGACGTACGTGTTGAGCTTCTTGAGCAGCGAGGTGCGCTCGGCGCCGGTTGCCTTCGAGATCTGGGAGATCAGGTCGTCGGCCTTGGGGTCCTCGTACTTGAAGGGGTTCCAGGTCGCGTTCTTGGTCAGTTCCAGCTGGACCTTGTCCCACGAGGTCGGGGCGCCCAGCTTGAAGTAGGACAGGGCGTACTTGCCGGAGAGCATGCCGCTGAAGATCTGGTCGCTTGGCAGGTTGTCCAGCTTCACCTTGATGCCGATGTCCTTGAGGGACTGGGTGAGGGCCGCCTGCTCCTGCGGGAAGAGGGCGGACAGGTCCGGCATGGTGACCGAGAAGCCGTTCGGGTAGCCGGCCTCGGCGAGGAGCTTCTTGGCCTTCGCCGGGTCGTAGGAGTACGTGGAGTTCAGCGAGGCGTCGTAGCCCTCCTCCCACGGGGCGAACAGCTGTGTGGTGGGCTCGCCGAGTCCGGTCTTGGCCGTCTTGATGATGGCCTGCTTGTCGAAGGCGTAGTTGAGTGCCTGGCGGACCTTGAGCTTGCCGAGCGCGGGGACGATCTTGCCGGCCCGGTCCCAGATGAACAGGCCCTCGATGTCGCCGGGTTGGTAGGTGACGACGTTCAGGCCGCGGCCCTTGACGGTCTTGACGCGGCTGAGGCTGAGCGAGGCACCGTCGAGCTGGCCCGAGAGCAGGGCGTTGGTACGGGCCGTCGGGTCGGCCAGATACTTGATGACGATCTTGTCGTACGGGAAGGCCTTCGCGTTCCAGTAGCCCGAGGTGCGCTTGTAGGTGTACGTCTGCCCGGCCGTGGTCGCCGAGGTGTCCAGCTGGTACGGGCCGGAGCCGACGGGAGCCTTCGGGTTCTCCAGTGACTTGGGGCTGGCGATCATGCCGGAGACCTGGCCGAGGGCGGGGAGCAGGGCGGCGGTGGGGTGGCTCAGCTTGATGGCGACGGTCCCGGCGTCCACGGCGTCAACGCTCGCGATGTCCTGGATCTCGCCGGCGGCCGTGCCCGTACCGCTCTTGGTGTGCAGGAGGTTCTGTTTGACGGCCTGCGCGTCGAGCGCCGTGCCGTCGGTGAACTTCACACCGCTGCGCAGCTTCAGCGTCAGGGTGGTCTCGGCCTTGTCGTACGTCCACGAAGTGGCCAGGTTCGGAGTGGGCTCGTTCTTCGTGTTCAGCCGGATCAGCGTGTCGTAGACCGGCTGGTAGTACTGGGCCTCGGGGCCCATGCTGGCCTTCGCGAGGTCCCACGGCGTGGCCGTGACCGACTCGGAGATGGTCAGCGTCTTGTCGGCGGCACCGGTCGAGGCGGCGCCGCCACAGGCCGCGGTCGTGATGGTCAGGAATCCGGCGCCGATGAACGCCGCTGTCTTGCGCATGATCTCTCCATCTGTTCCATTACCACTGTCTCCTCGGCTCCCCCTGGTCGTCCCGCTCCCCGGGTGTGAACAACCAGTCATTCGACGTTCCGAGCCCGCGGGTCACCGCACGTACTTGGCGGCCCACTCCCCGCACCGTCGGACGCTTTCCTCCGGGGTCGGCTGGGCCCCGCGGTCCACCTCGATGATCAGCCAGCCGTCGAAGCCGTCCGGGAGCGCGTCGACGAAGCCTTCGATGTCGGCGTTACCGTGGCCCGGCTCCGACCACAGGCCGGCCTTCACCGTCCTGCGGTAGTCCCAGCCCGCCTCCCTGGCCCGTGCGGCAAGGTTGAGGTCGAGGTCCTTGATGTGGACGCTCGCCACGCGGTCGGCATAGTCGCGGACGAGCTGCGCGGCGTCGGCGCCCGCCCAGGCCAGGTGGCCCATGTCGGGACCGAAACCGAGGACCGAGGCGTCGACGGTGTCGAGGACGAAGCGGGTCTCCTCCTCGGTCTCGGCCCAGGTGCCCACGTGCGGGTGGAAGGCGGGGGTGATCCCCTGGGCGCGGATGATCCCGGCCGTCTCCGCCAGCAGGTCCCGTACGCGTTCCAGCCGGTCCTGGTCGGCGTCCTGGCCGACCGCCGGGCGGGCCACGCGTACCGCGTCCTTGGCCATGCCCATGGCGAGGAACATCGTGGGCACGCCGAGCTCCGCGTGCTGTTCGGCGACCCGCGCGGCGGTGTCCCGGTACTGCTGCCGCTCGGCCTCGTCCTCGGTGAGCCGTACGGGAACGTAGCCGGGCGCGGCGCTGAGTCCGTGCTCGGCCAGCAGCGCGGCGTACGCCGAGGCCGTCAGGTCGCCGGGGACGTCGCTGTGCACGGCGGTGATGCCCGCGTCGCGGATGACCTCCAGCCGGTTCTCCAGCGACGGCGCGAGGGTGGGGTCGATCCAGCCTTCGGGGCTCGCGACCCACTGCAGGGGGTTGATGGCGAGACGGTCCTGCCTGATCTTCATGTTCTCGGGTCCTTTCAGACTGTGGAGCGAGGCTCGGGATCAGTGGGCGTAGCGGGGCTCGGGGCGCTCGCAGCTGCTCTCCAGCGCGACGACCCGGTTCTCCTGCTGCGCGATCTCGAAGCTCGCGAGGACTTCCAGGGTGTGGAAGGCGAACTGGGCGTTCGCGCGGTGCGGCTCGCCGGCGAGTGCACCGACGAGATCCCGTACTCCCAGGCCGCGGCGGTGCTGCTCGGGTGTGCCCACGGCGCCGAACAGCTCGGTCACCGGAGTGAGCACCTCCCAGTCGCTGTCCTGGTGGCGCTTGATCCGTACGTCGCCGTCGAAGAAGTTGGGGTTCGGCAGCGCGAGCGTGCCCTCCGTGCCGTAGATCTCGATCCGCGGCAGCTCGGTGTCCCAGACGTCGAAGCTCATCAGGACGGTGCCGATCGCCCCGGAGGCGAAGCTCAGCACCGCGGACGCGTGGGTGGGCACCTCGACGGTGATCTCGTCGACCACGCGGTCGGGACTCGTGACCTTGCGGGTCTTCGCGCCGATGCGGGTGGCCGCGGAGAGCGAGTTCACCGGGCCGAGGCAGTTGATCAGCGCTGCCAGGTAGTAGGGGCCCATGTCGAACACGGGCCCGGCGCCCGGCCGGAAGAAGGAACGGGGGTCGGGGTGCCAGGTCTCGGCACGGCTGGAGCGTACGAAGGCGGTGGTACCGACGACCTCGCCGATCAGCCCGGCGTCGATCGCGTGCCGCGCGGTCTGCACCGCGCTGCCCAGGAAGGTGTCGGGAGCCGATCCCAGCAGACGCCCGCTGCGCGCCGCGGCTTCGAGGATGCTCCTGCCCTCCTCGACGGTGACGGCGAGGGGCTTCTCCGCGTAGACGTGCTTTCCGGCCTCCAGCGCGGCGATGGTGGTCTTCGCGTGGAACTGCGGTGGCGTGATGTTGATGATGATCTCGACGCTGTCGTCGGCGAGAAGCTCGGTGTCGTCCCCCCATTCCGGGATGCCGAATTCGGCGGCGGCCTGCTTGGCGCGGGCCGGGTCGATATCGGCGACGCAGACCACTTCCAGCTCCGTGAAATTACGCAGACCTTCGACGTAACGGCCGAATATGTTGCCCGCGCCCAGAATCCCGATGCGGTGCCGCGTGTTCTCCTGAGCCATGAATCTCCTGCGCTTTCTTGTCAGTTGGGGGGTGTGTCGGTCGAGTGGCGGGGCACGGCCCGTCAGGCCACGATCAGTGGCCGCAGCGTGCGGTGGGCGATCTCAAGGCCCGTCTTGACCTTCTCCTCGGTGCCGCTCCACACGGGATCCTCGTGCTCGACCGAGAGCGTCCCGGTGAAGCCGTTCTCGTACAGGGCGTCCACGACGGCGTTCCAGTCGACCTGGCCGCGGCCCGGGACTCGGTAGCGCCACCAGCCGTTGTCCCAGGGGTCGTCGCGCCCGACCGCCTTGCCGAAGACGCCGTAGCGGTCGATCGCGCCGGGCAGGGTCTCGGCGTCCTTGGCCTGGGCGTGGACGATCCGGTCGGCGTAGGGCGCGATGGTCTTCACCGGGTCGACGCCGATCCACTTCAGGTGCGACGGATCCCAGTTGAGGTAGAGCCCGAGGGAGAACATCCACTCCCACAGCTCGGGCGAGTAGGCGAGGTTGCCCGGGTAGCCGTCCGGGTGCCAGCCCTCCATCACACAGTTCTCGATGATGATGCGTACGTCGCGTTCGCCCGCGTACTCGACGAGTTCGGGGAAGATCTTCTCGGCCTCGCGGAGGCTGTGCGCCACGGGCTGGGTCCAGTCGCGGCCGACGAAGGTGCCGACGTACGGAACGTCGAGGGTCGCCGCGGCGTCGATGACCTTCTTGAGGTGGGCGTGGATCTGTTCACGGCGCCCGGCATCGGGGTGGAGGTTGTTCTCGTAGTACGCGAGGGCCGAGAGCTGGAGGCGGTGGCGCTCGAACAACTCCCTTGTCTCGTCTGCCTGTTGGGTGCCGAAGTCGGCCACCGGCAGGTGTGCGGCTTCGAAGTCACGGCCGCCGGTGACGGGCCAGGCGGCGACCTCCAGGGCCTCGTATCCGGCCTCGCCCGCCCAGGCGGCGATCTGTGTCAGGGAGAGGTTCGGGAGACAGGCTGTGAGCATGCCGAGTTTCATACGGGGGCCTCCTGGCTCTCGTGGTTGAGGCTCTCGTGGCTGAGGACGGGGCCGTCCACGCTGGTCCATGCGAGGGAGCCGGCCGACCGCAGCACGGCTTCGACGAGCCGTGCCGAGCGCAGCCCGTCCGCGCCGGTGGGCAGGCCTTCGGGTGCGCCGCCCTCGATCGCCGTATAGGCGTCGGTGACAAAGGAGTTGAAGCAGTCGGCGTATCCCTGGGCGTGTCCGGCGGGCAGCCGGGAGAGCCGCCGCTGCTCGGCGGAGCCGTGCTGCGGATCGCGTACGAGAATCCGTGCGCCGTCCTGCGCTCCGAGCCATGCGGTCTCGGGATTCTCCTGGTCGAAGACCGCGCTCCCCTGAGCGCCGTCGAGTTCGAACCAGAGCCGGTTCTTGCGGCCCGCCGAGACCTGGGAGACCGTCAGCGTGCCGAGGACACCGTCTTCGGTGCGCAACAGCACGGCGGCCACGTCCTCGGTCGGCCGGTTCGCGAACGTGGTGCCGATGCAAGCCGTCAGCTCGGTGAAGCGGACTCCGGCGACCCACTCCACCAGATCGCACCAGTGGGATCCGATGTCGGCGAAGGCCCGCGAGGGCCCGCCCTCGGCCGGATCCACCCGCCAGGACGTCGCGTCCTCGGCCAGCAGCCAGTCCTGGAGGTAGCTGCCGTGGATGAGCTGCCACGCCCCGAACTCGCCGCGCAGGCGGCGGTCGCGGATCTCCCGGACGAGGGGGTGATAGCGGTAGACGAAGGGAACGGCCAGCAACAGCCCGGCGCGCTCGGCCAGTTGGGTCAGACGGTCGGCGTCGGCGGCGGACGTGGCCAGCGGCTTCTCGCAGATCACATGCTTGCCGGCGCGCAGGGCCGCCTCGGCCTGCCGGACGTGCAGGGCGTTGGGCGTGCACAGGTGCACCACCGTGACGCTCTCGTCGGCGAGTACCGCCTCGAAGTCCGGATACCGACCGGGTACGTCCCACTCCTTGGCGACCTGTGCGCTGCGCTCGGGAGTCGATGCCACCGCTCCGGCGAGGAGGCCCCCGGCCGAGCGGATCGCCGCGGCGTGTACCGCGCCGATCATTCCGGTCCCGACCACGACCGCCCGTAGGGAACCACTCACCGGTGCACCTCCGCCGTCTTCCGACCGACCGCGGCCTGAACGCCGCGTTGCGCATCACCATCGTTTAGTTCGACGGAGAAGCACAAGAGGCCCCATTTAATTTTCTACAAGGCCTAAAATCGGCCAAATCTCGGGTCTGCGCCGAAACGATCTCGTCATGATCCAGACATCCTTGGCCTGAAGACCTTGTTGACGAGCGGAAGGTGACGTCATTAGGGTCACTGGAATGCATAAAGGCGACGGATATAGCGAGGAACACACCGCCGGGACGGCCCCGTCCTCCCCGGTGCCGGTCGCGCTGCGCAGGGTGCTGGATCTCGTGGTCTCCGGTGAGGCGACCAGCCGCGCGGAGATCTCCCGGCGCAGCGGCCTCGCCCGCTCGACCGTGGGCCAACAGGTCGACCACCTCGTCGCGCGCGGCATACTCCAGGAGCTCGAGAGCAGGGAGTCGGTCCGGGGACGCCCGCCGCGGGTCCTGACGATCAGCCCGCAGGCCGGGACCATCGCCGTCGCGGACATCGACACCCTGTCGAGCCAGGTCGCCATTGCCGATCTCACCCGGCGGGTGATCGCGCACGAGACCGTGGACATCCGGATCGACGCCGGCCCCCGGGCGGTCCTGGACGCGGTGACGGAGCGGCTGTCGAGCCTGCTGGCAAAGCACGACCGCGACCCGGACCGGGTACGCGAGACGGTGGTCGGCCTGCCCGGCCCCGTCGACTTCCAGCACGGCTGTGCGGTACGTCCGACCGGCATGCCCGGATGGGACAGCTACCCCGTCGCCGAGCACCTGCGCACCGCCTTCGGCTGCCCGGTCGTGGTGGACAACGACGTCAACCTCATGGCGCTCGGCGAGGCCGGCCAGGCCACGGCGGACACTCCGCTGCTGTGCATCAAGATCGCCAGCGGTATCGGCGCCGGGATCATCACCGCGAACGGTGACGTGTACCGCGGAGCCGACGGGGCGGCCGGCGACATCGGCCACATCCGGGCGGTCAGCGGCGGCGATGTGCTGTGCGCCTGCGGCAACATCGGCTGTGTGGGAGCGCTCGCCTCCCACCGGGCGATCCTGCGCAGCCTCGGCATTCCCGAGGCGACGGGCGAGGACCCGCTGCACGGCGCGCACGAACTGGCGCTGCGGGTGGCCAACAGTGATCCGCCCGCCCTGCACGCGCTGCGCCAGGCCGCCACCGAGATCGGCGAGGTGGTGGCGATGCTGGTGCACATGTTCAACCCCCGCACCCTGGTGCTCGGCGGCCCGCTGAGCGAACTCCGCGACGATCTGCTCTCCGGCGTCCGCGCGGTGGTCTACCAGCGCGCCCTGCCACTGGCCACCCGCAAACTCACCATCACCACCACCCAGCTCGGCGCCGCAGCCGGGATCCACGGAGGGATCGCGCTCGCCACCCGGGACATCTTCAGCCCCCCGGGCATCGCACGGCTCCTGGCGAGCGAACCCACCTAAAGGCTCCCGGCGCGCCGGACCACGTAAAGGAATCCCCTACACACTCCAGCCAACTCCCAATTGTCGGCCCGTTCCTGGCGCGCCTAGCGTGAAGGCACGGCGGGATCGAGGACCGCCCGGCAATGCGAGGAGTTAGTCCCATGACGCAGTCGCTGGATTCCCCGGCACCGGTCGATTCCGACGCCCGAGCAGCCTTCGACCGCGTGCTCTCCCAAGTGGCAGAGCGGCGCGCGGAATTCGAGGAGAAGCGCCACGTTCCGCGGGACATGGTCGCCGAGTTCAAACGAGCCGGCCTCTACCGAGCGGGCGCCCCGAAGCGCTTCGGCGGCGACGCACTGCCGCCGGCCGAGTTCCTGCGGCTCATCGAGCGGATATCGGAGGTCGACGGATCGGCCGGCTGGGTGGCCAGCTTCGGCTCGTCCCTCGTCTATCTGGCCGCGCTGCCCCTGGAGACCCAGGCCGAGTTGTACGCCGACGGGCCCGATGTGGCCTTCGCAGGCGGCCTGTTCCCGGTGCAGCCGGCCGAACTCGTCGACGGCAGGTACCGCGTCTCGGGCCGGTGGAAGTTCGCCAGCGGCTGCAAGGGCGCGGACGTGCTGGGTGTCGGCATCAAGGCGAGCGGGGACAAGGCCGGTCAGCAGAACGCCGGTCGTCCGCTGACCGCCGTGATGCGCCCCGAGCAGCTGGAGATCGTCGAGAACTGGGACGTCATCGGCATGCGCGGCACCGGCAGTCACGACCTGGTGGCCGACGGAGCGCTCGTCCCCGAGGAGTGGACGTTCGTACGCGGCGGGGAACCCACCGTCGACGAACCGCTGTACCGCTACCCGACCGTCCCCTACGCCGCCCAGGTCCTTGCCGTGGTCGGTCTCGGAGTCGCCCGCGCCGCACTGGACCAGGCGATCGCCGGCGGCAGCCGCGCCGGATTCACCGGCGCCCCGAAGCCCGCCGAGCGCGCCACCTACCGCATCGCGGTGGGCCAGGCGGAAGCCCAACTCCGGTCCGCACGCGCCTTCTTCTACGAGACCACCGGCGAGGTGTGGGCGACGGTGGAGGCGGGAGATCCCGCGACCCCCGAGCAGGCAAGTCTGCTACGGCTCGCCTCCGCCCATCTCGCGAAGACCTCGTTCGAGGTCGTACGCGCCGCGTACCAGCTCAGCGGCATCCCGGCCATCACCGACGGCAACCCGATGCAGCGCTTCCTGCGCGACGCGTCCGTCGTCCCGCAGCACGCCTTCCTCCAAGAGGGCATGTACGACGGCGCCGGCGCGGTCCTCATGGGCGTCCAGCCCTTCCCCGGCTACCTCTAGCCCTTCCCGGCCCCCTCCGAGCAGCCCTTGTCCGGCCATCCCCTGAAAGGCGGGAACTCCACCATGCCCCAGTCCGGCGACAAACCCCTGCGCGTGCTCTTCTGCATCGGCGTCAACCAGAACTTCTTCGATCTGCCCACCGGCCAGGGCAAGGCGGTCTGGGACGGCTTCACGACCATGCTCTCCCAGCTCTGGGAGCTGCCCGGCGTGAGCGTCCTCGGCACCATGGACGACGACCAGCATATGGTCGGCCCCTCCGGCTCCTGGCCCTGGACGTCGTACGTCCTCGCCGACGTGACCGACCAGCCGACGGTGGCCGCGGCCTGCAACCTCTTCCGTACCGTCCAGGTCGGCGAGCACGGGCTGTGGCGCTACATGAAGATCGAGGCGCGCGTCGGCCGTCCGCTGCCGGAGCCGGAGGTGACCCGATGACCGTGTCCCCGGAGCTTCCCGACGTCGCCTCGCTCGTCGAGGACGACCGCGTCGCCGGCACCCTCTACACCGGCCCGGAGCTGTTCGAGCTGGAGATGGACCGGATCTTCCACCGCACCTGGGTGTGGGTGGCCCACGAGAGCGAGATCGCCAAGGCGGGCGACTTCAAGACGGCCTGGATCGGCCGCCGTCCCGTCATCGTCAGCCGCGACCGCCGCGGCGGCATCAATGTGCTCCTCAACCGCTGCCGCCATCGCGGCGCCAGCGTCTGCGACGTCCCCAAGGGCAACGGCAACGGCTTCACCTGCCCCTACCACGCGTGGTCGTACGCACTGGACGGCACACTGCGCGGCATCCCCTACCCCGAGGGCTACGAGAACGTCACGGAGAAGAAGGACCTGCCGCTGCAACGCCTCAAGGTGGGGACGTACGCGGGCATGATCTTCGCGAGCTTCAACGACGAGATCGAACCGCTGGAGGACTTCCTCGGCGGGGCGCGGCTGTGGATCGACCGCTTCATGAAGCAGGGCGCCGGCTTCCCGATCAAGGTGCAGGGCGAGCACAGGTTCCGTTTCCAGGGCAACTGGAAGATCCAGCTGGAGAACACGACCGACTGGTACCACTTCCCGATCGTGCACCGCTCCTGGATGTCGTCGGTGGACGCCGAGACCGCGAGCATGCTGTCGATCATGACCGACGAGAGCGCGGTCACCCACGCCCTCGGCAACGGCCACAGCGTCTCCGTCTCCGTCGCCGAGCACGTCGACCTCGATGTCGACGACGGCACCGAGAAGCTCCAGGACCGCTTCGGTCACGTCATCGAGGAGCTGTCGAAGGACCTGCCTCCGGAGCGCGTGCGGCGGATCGTGCGCTCGCTGCACGGCGCGGGCTTCAACCTCAACCTGTTCCCGAACGTGGCCATGTCGATGTCCTTCTTCCGGGTCCTGCGGCCGATCTCGGTCGCGGAGACGGAGGTCCGGCATGTGGCCCTCGGTCTGGACGGCGGCCCCGAGATCGTCAACCGCGAGCGGCTGCGCATCCACGAGCACTTCCAGGGCCCGTTCGGTTTCGGCAGCCCCGACGACGCCGAGGCCTGGAACCGCGTCCAGCGCGGCGTGACCGGCGGCGTCGACATGCCGATCCTCGTGAACCGAGGTCTCGGCCGGGAGAAGCCCAACGACCTGGGCCAGCCGACCTCCCACGCGACCGACGAGACCGGCATGCGGGAGGCGTACGCGATGTGGAAGAGGATGATGACCGATGTCAAGTGACGTTCTCAGCAAGGCAGTTGTGGATGCCGAGCTGCCGCTCGACGATCCTCGTGCCCTCGCCGCGCTCTCCCTGATCTGGCGCGAGGCCCGCGTCCTTGATGCCAAGCGGTACGAGGAATGGGACACGCTGTGGGCCGAGGGCGGCGAGTACGTCATCCCCATCGACCCGGAGACGACGGACTTCGCCGGCTCGCTGAACCTGGTGTACGACGACGACCGGATGCGCCGGATGCGCATCGAGCGGCTGACCGGTGGCTTCTCCATCTCGGCGACGGCCGCGGCCCGTACGGTCCGCACCGTCTCCCGCTTCACGGTCGCCGCCCGTGACGAGTCCGAGGATTCCATCGAGATCTGTTCGGCGCAGGTGGTCGTGGGTTACAAGCGCGGCGAGACCTTCGTCCTGGCGGCCGATCTCACGCACCGCGTCAGGTTCACCGACGACGGTCCCCGGATCGTGCGCAAGGTCGTCCGTCTGATCAACTCCGAGGACGCCGTGACGGCGTCGGGGTTCCTCCTGTGAGCCCGGCAGGGTGGGAGGACGACCAGCCGCGCGTCGCGCTGGTCACCGGGGCGGCCCGCGGCCTGGGCGCCTGTATCGCCTCCCGGTTCTACGACCGCGGCTACCGCGTCGCCGTCACCGACCTGGACGGGGAAGCCGCGGCCAAGGCCGCTGCCGCCCTGGACCCGACCGGGAATTCCGCGGTCGGGCTCGGTCTGGACGCCCGTGACAAGAACGCGTTCGTACGTGTACTGGACGACCTGGTCGCACGCTGGGGCGCCGTCCACGTCCTGGTCAACAACGCGGGCCTCTCCAAGGTCGAGGCGCTGATGGACATCACCCCCGACAGCTTCGGCGCGGTCG
>Ga0307512_10006693_pt1 | contig 11601 bp, 13 predicted proteins | sample 14_EM_MG_FD_200267 | JGI IMG/M metagenome (GOLD analysis project Ga0307512, IMG submission 200267) | Populus trichocarpa ectomycorrhiza microbial communities from riparian zone in the Pacific Northwest, United States - 14_EM | ecosystem: Host-associated > Plants > Roots > Unclassified | place... | reverse complement strand
CTTTCTCCCCCCCCCATTCACAGCTCTAAGCAGCGATGAATCATGGATGGCAGCTGCAGTACCAAGACCTTCACATCCGGCTTTATCGCCAAATGCTGGGCTGGGCGTCGACCGATTTGGCAATCGTTGATTGGGGCGCTCGTTAGTGCAGTGGGCGAGGGGTCGAGATAAAATATGAAAGCAAGGGGGTTTGCACTTTGATATGCGGGGTGAGGAGGGCGAGACCACTCATAGAACCTTTGGTGCGTTTTATGCGTCGAAACTATCTGTGTTGATGACTTTTCCTCCCCTGTTGCAGTGAGAGCATCCGCCATCCACCATTCAGAACCCAGCGTATAAGATTGTTCAGGATGTCTTCGGGAGACGCCGAGTCGCAATCAAGTGCCGAAAATCATTCCCCGTTCCAGCAATCCCCCTGGAGCTTTGCACAATCCCTCTGTGGGCCTCGACTGGTATCGCCCCACATTGGAGCAGTCAAACACTCCACCTGTGCGATTAACGCGGGGCCACGATTGGCATGTTCCAGTGGCCCGAAAATCCAGCCCTGCCCACTGGCGAAGCACTGTACCCGCCTTGACGGGCGCTGGATCGCTCTTGCAGGATGGTAGTCAGAGTGCTGCTGTCGAGCTGGTCGAGGCGCGGCACGAACTCGGGCGATAGATCGTGCTATTGCCCCGCAATGCGAAATACTGGGGGCATTTCTGGGGGCTTGAGCCGTCGCAGCGCGCTTTATGCTCTCGCGGACAATGTGGTTGTTTATCAAAGCAAGCACCCACACGTTTGTCGGCTGCCCGTGGATGCGCCGAGCGGCCTGTGTCTTCGCAACGCGCTGCCGTTGGACGAGGATGACCCTTAGGCACGGAAATCCGACAAATGCAGCTACAGGATGCCTACATATGTACTCCCACTTTTTGTTCACCTGCGAAAACTGCTTGTTCTGCGCGATCGACAGCCTTTCTTGCTGCAATCACTCAAATTTCTCCCCCATCACGCGGACATAACGGGGTTGCACACAGGAAGCGGTGAGCGCCGCCACTCATCAGAGGCACCCGCACCATTCAGAGGCGCCCAGCTAACCAGTCACTGTACCGCGCGCAGAGTTGCGGCGCCTTCGCTGATTGGTGTTTGGCATGCGCCCGAGAGTGCCAGTTTTGCGACGACAGTGGAGAGAAAGAATCCACGTCAAGCGAGTTACATTTACGGCGTTTCTCTCCTTTCGTGGCTTCAATGGCAGTGGGAAAGCGGGTTTGTTCCATTGGGCTTTTTTTCTTTTCGGCCGCGCTGCCGGAGCCGGGGTTTCTCCCAGTTCTCGGTTACTGGTTCACTTGTTGGCGGCGCTGCGATGTGGTTTCCCCTCTTCCCCCTATATTTTTGCTGGCTTTTTTTTTGCTGGCTTTTTTTTTTGTTGGATGCGCTTTGGTGGGATTGTTGTGTGTTTCGAATTTTGGTTTTGCTTGGCAGACTCAGTATTGAGAATTCGACCTTGTCAGTTTCTCGTTGCGGTGGGAAGTCCGTGCTCTTGGTGGTGCGAGTGGATGGTCGAGCAACTGTGATTCATTCCCCTTTCCCCGGAGCAAGCAAACAAGCCAGCAGCAGTAACCGAGCACATGCGAATCGCTGCTCCGGCCACCCGCGCCGGTGCAGCGGTGGGGGCTGCGCTGTGTGGCTGCTCCTCCCACTCGCCACGAGCGAGAAACGGCATCTGAGTGCGACGATGGTGGTCAGCACTGGCAGAAGGGCCGGTCTATGCAGACAGCCTCGCCAGAGATGCTGCCGCAGATCCGGCGGTAATCGCTGGGTGCCCAACTCACTCGCTAGCCCAGTACCGATACCGTCGTAATTTGCAGGTGTCGTGCACCCCTGGCACACAAATTATTGCCCCAACCTCGCAAAACAGAACGGAAGCAGGCGGCCAACCATCCCCCACCCCCACTACAGCGACACGTCGGCTGTCGAGAAATCCATCCACCACTTGAATATCCGGCTGTCTGCGATGGTTCTTTTTTCTGTCGAAGTGATTGTGGCACTGGACACTCTCCAGTACCTGCCCGTCGCCGACTGCGACCATCATGGGCTCGTCGTTGCTCCCTTCCTTCCGCCCTGGGCTGTCCCGCGGATACGGCGTGCACCAACGAAACAACCAGATGAAGCGACAAAAAAAAAGGTGGAAAGAAGGAAACCGCCCCCCGCCGCCATCAGACTCAGATTCACCAGAGTCAACCGAAGAGCGTGAGGAGAAGAACTGGAAAATTTCCTGGATATCCGCCCCCAGGCCCTCTGCCTCCCGTCTACCCTCTTACCACTTATGAGTTCACGCGCTGATTCCTCTTGATCCCGTCACCCTCAGCCGTGACTAGGAGGCGTCACCGCAGGTCCGTGGTGGCGGGTAATCCAAGTTCGCAGGCCTGCACCGTTCCTCCCACTTGAGATCTCGAATCTTCGGTCGATCCTCGTATCTCCCCATCTATCTTCGCTACTCCACCCGCCACAGCCGCTTCCATTGTGGGAAGTTCCCGAAGAAAGACTCCGCGTCGCAGCCGTGTCGTGGCACCGCCAGCGCTTCGCTACAGGCTGGTCTTTCCTCCACTGGAGGTACTGTCCGGCGAGGCGGTAACCTGACTTCAAGTTAGTAGCGCCCCGAGACAGGTAGTTTGTCCATCCCCTGCGATATCATGTTCAGCGTGGCGGATGGGGAGTTTAGTCCAAACTGGCGGTCGTGCGGCGCGACACTGAGTTTGTCGGGGTCAGGTGCCGACGGGCAACGCGGGTTGTGGGCTCCTAAGATGCGGACGGAAAAGATGGTGGGACTCGTGAGTTTGAGTGGCGCCAACTGGCGAAGGCCATCATCGGGAAGGAAGCCGCAGCGAAGCAGACTGCGGAGTGGGCCCTGCCTCCAGGGCTCTCTATCATCACGGACTGCTCGCGAGCGGATGGGATCAAGGTTGGCTATGCAGTGACAGCGCAGGGGATAGCAATGGAAGGGCGTCAACGATGATCACTAGAGAGTCTATGTTGCTGAATGTGCAGCCATTGCTCGCGCACCTGTCACTTCCGTAGTTGAGTGATCTACACTGTCGCGCGGACAGCAGTGCTCCGGAAGACTTCGGGCAGCGTGGCCTCGGCCTGGTGAACGCCCTCGAGCCAAGCAATCGCGTTGTCGCACTCCGTCGACGACAGAACTCTGATGGCGCCTAGCCACCAATGAGGTTTTCCCAGAAGTGAGAAGACAGACGAATGGACCCAGCTGCCTGCGAGCGAACCCAGGGTTCCCAATAATCCGACCGGTTCAGTCCGAGGTAAGGATTGAGACGGATTAAACGGTATGGTCCCAGAAAATATAGGACTATCATGACAAGGTCTGGGAGACAGAGGACTGGACGGTTCATAGGGCCCTGCAATCGAACGAGTGATATCTACGATGCTACAAGAAAAGTAAATTGTGCGTGCGAATGAAGCCCTGCAAGACAGATACGCCCAGAGAGCTACGAGTAGGCGTGTCGGTAACCCGGTGGGAGGTCATGAAATTGTGCTGAATTCATCTGAGTCGGGTGGCAGACCGGGCAACAAGTGAGCCTTGGTGATGCTTTTCCTTTTGTGGGTTAACTAATCACCACCATCCCGCCAAGTGAATGAAAACTGTACACATACAGGAGAGCATCGAAAAGAGAGACAAGAGTATTTTAAAATTCTGTTGTTCTTTGAAGAGAAGGTGCAGCTGTGTATAATTTCCGGTTGGCACTTCAGTTTCTGGAATACGAGCTACAACTATGGCTGCACACAAATGTTGAAAGGTTTTTGGTCACCAATACTACAACAGAACAAGGCTGGCACCAGGCCGCCGTCGACAAGGCCAGGGAGGAGAGGGACAGGGTAGCTTCGGAACCGGAGGAAATGGAGGGGGTCATCGTGACGCGGGAAGAGGAGGACGAGGTGGAGGAGTGGAGTGACGTGGAGGGCGTGGAGCAGGAAGGCCTCTTTGTGTCGCGGCACGCTCCGGAGCCCGGCATGCCAGTCGCAACTCCGGCGCCAGAGCCGGAGCCGCGGAAGAAGGAGAAGGGAAAGGCGAAGGAGAAGGGAAAGGAAAAGGAGAAGGGAAAGGCGAAGGAGGTGCGGATTGCCGTTCGAGCGCCCGCGGCGCCGGTTCGGTCGATTCTCAAGCATCCGGAGACGGTGGCAGCAGAGAAGGCGGTGAAAGAGGAGATGGAGACGGAGAAGGCTGCGGTCCGGAAACGGTGGGAGGCAGCCGACTTCAGCGAAGAAGAGCGCCAGGTGTGCGGTGGGTCGGCCAACCCCCATCAAAGCCCTGGACACCAACGACGACGACGCGTCGGAGCGCGCCACGGCGCGGGTGGCATTCCTGGTGGGGATGGGGGCACTGGAGGAGCATGGCAGAAGCAACACTGCCAGCCGATGGTATCCGTTACCGCGTCACAAACAGTAACAGCGCGAGGGCTCGGCCCAGCGGACTGAGGCCAGCAGCGACAGCAGGCGTCACCGCAGGCGCAGCAGCAAGTACCGCGGCGGGTACGGCAACAGCAGCTACAACAGCAACAGCAGGGGAACTGGGCACAGAGGGCTGCAGCGGCTGCGGCCCTCCCTCAGTCAAACCGCAAGTGGGTCAGCCGCAATGGCAGGCCAGAGCGGGAACCCGCTGGGTTGGAACCCATCAAGTGATCCATCGCGGGACGAGCGGCGGATCGTGTTCGAGCGGGCGGCAGGTGCGCGGCAGATCAGCCCAGCGGTGGCGACGAGCGCGGCGGCGTTTGTCAAAATCACGCTCCGAAAAGTGACGCCCACCCATGTCTGCACGGAGGTTCAAAATCTCGAGCCGCGAAAGGCTCTTGACCCCAGCGTGATAACGCACTTTTGCAGGGATGCTCCTTCGGTCCAAAAAGGAGATCATCGAAGCTGCGCGTCGCGCCGACACGGCGATCATCAACGTGGTCGCCAACGAGACCTGTGCGGAGCTCAAAATCCTGGTGCCCTACCCGCGATACCGGGAGGAGAAGGGGCTGGCAGAGCTACGGGAGAAAATCGAGGCTGAGAGCGTCGGCGTCGTGCTGCCTCCGTTCTCGATGAGGTAGATGCGCTCCAAGATGGTCATCGAGGAACATTTCCAGCGAGGCCGCCTCCCACTTGGGAGACTCGGTGGTGTTCAAGCAAGGAAGTGGCGCAGATGCTGCTCAAGGAGTTTTTTTTTTGTTTATTCATTACTCGCATGCGACCTATCAGATCATGGCGAGGTTATGTACAGTCCGTTTCCTCTCTGCCGTCCGCGCAGTGGCGGCACGTTGCAAGCTCTCCTCTGCCCTCCGCCCAGGCTTGTCCCAAGAAGAGGTGGTTCGCACCAAGGAGATTACAAAAGAGAGAAGAGCGAGTGAGAATGACAAAGGAAAGAACAAAGGGCTGCTCAAGAAGATGTGGGTAGCCGGCAACAAGTTTCTATATTCCCAACAGGGCTGACACATTATGCAGCGTCTGCAGCCAGTGGGGACACTCGGCGTTCGGATGCAAGAAGGGTGCCCCGGTCTGCGCCAACCTGCGCCAGCCCCCACCGGACAGAGGGTCACAGGTGCGAGGTCGCAACCTGCGGCAGAATCGGAAAAGTCTACGCGCATACTGCAATGAAGTGCCCCAACTGCGGGAGTAGCCACCCTGACCCGATTGAAGCATGCAAAAGCTGCCTTTCTCCTTGTGTCCCTCATGGAATCCATGAACAACACTATTGACAATCTTCAGACGAAGAGAGACCTTACTTTTGAAGTTGTTCACTCCAGACTGCTTGACCTGGGTGCTAACCATTCTCTTGGAAACAAGGGAAAACACATATCGGGTTGAGGCTAAAAGAACAAACAACCAAAAGAGTGCACCCGGTGCAAGAAGCGAAATTTCAACGCAAAAGGACATACCTGGCAGGAATGCAACAAGCTGAAGGTAAGCGAGAGGAATGGTAGGCGTACAGAGGAAGGTGAGAAAGCTTGATTTGCCTCACAAGAGATAACCAATGAAAACCCCTCTACTTTTGCCACCACCTTTGTGGTATGTTCGACTCTCACCGATTTCATGGTGGCTTTGTCAAATTTGCAAATCGATCCAAGGGAGAAATCTCCGGAATCGGTATTGTTTAAACTTAAATGTCATCTACCTGTAGGACGGATGGAGCTTGCCATACTAAACAATGTTCTGCTGGTACCATGACTCAGACAAAATCTGCTCACTTGGAGGTACGTGACAAAGAGGAGATTCGGTATGATTGGAAAGGATAAGGATATAAAATTGCAACACAATCAAGGAACGGATGTTCTGTGCGCGAAGGAAATTTGAGAAGTGATGTTATGCAATTAGTTGACGATGTTGCATGTTTCTCATCGCAAGAAGTATGGCACCAACTCCTCGGTCACCCCTCCATATAATAACGCAGAAACAACAGTCTCTACACTGATGCTTACCTTATTCCAAAGCTACCCAAGAACTTCCACTGCCATGCCTACGCTCCGTCAAAAAGCACCCATTACAAACCAACAGCAGGTACTGGGTGCAACAAAGCTACCAAACACTTTGAATTAATCCACACCAATTTGAATGGAAAATTTAAGCTCTATTGATCGGCAAACACAACTATTATATCATCTTTACTGATGTTGAAACCTGCTACTCAGCAATCGTATTTCTTACCGGGAAATCCTACGCAGCCTCGGCGGTCAAAACTTTCGTTCACCAGATTGAGAAACAATATGATGTAAAAATCCAACCATTCCAACACGATATGGGGGGAGAATATACCAATGATGAACTACAAGATTACTACGAATCCAACGGAATCATTTGCGAACTTACAACAACCTACGCACATGAATCCAATAGAATCTCCAAACGATACAACCAAACCATTATCACAATGATGGGAACAATGAAGATCGATATCACCTCAAAATTCCTTTGGGCTGAAGCAGCTACAACCAAAGTATGCGTCAAAAGCCGGTTACTCCATTATCGATTGCCACATAGGAAACCACCTCATGAGGCATTATATGGAAAGAAACCGTCAATCAAACGCCTCCAGCCATTCGGGTGCCAATGCTATGTGCCTATTCCAGAAGTAATCCAGCCTTCTGGGGGTAGGCTCTTTGCGGGACCGATTGGAGGAGCGCACCGTGAAACAAAAATTCTCCATTAGGAGCGTGTACAAGCTTCCAACGCTTCAAACTCCTCTAAAGATAACTTCCTCTGGGGAACAGGGGGGTGCCTCGTGATAGGGGTTGCAACGTTTTTTTTTCCGGGAACAATAAGGAAAAACTGCCCACCAACGCAGACACCCAACGTCTCCGTTTAAAAGCCACGGCCTGTGAATCGGCGGCAACTCCCTACTGCAAACGATTTCACTGTGTGTAGACGATACTTGTGGCGTGGTGACAATGGCGATAACCATCTTTTGTTTACACGCAGCATTCCGTTGATCTACTGGAAACCCCTACTGGAGATGATTTCACTGTGTGCAGACGATACTTGTGGCATGGCGACGCCGACGTCTTGCGTTTGCTGTACTCTACAAAGCGTTTTGCTTCCATTGCGAAACCACTGCTGTACACACCACTCTCAACCTGTAAACCCAATATTGCACGTACCAATGGTTGCACTCCGGAATGCTAACGATTCTGAGGTATTGCTATTTAGCACATGATATGTGGCCTCATTCCCCTGAGAAAACTCCATATTCTTTATCTCTGACAGTACCTATCCATTCATTAGCTGTCATTGCAGACATGGTACTGGTCAGGAGGGTAGGATGTATGCCATGAGCCACAGGAGACTCCAGCCAGTTAACCTACCACACAAATCCGGCCGGTGAATCCGGCGAGCTAAACCAGCAAACCCAGCGAGCAAATCCAACGAGTCCAGTAAGCTAATTCAGCGACAGCGAGTGAATCCGGCGAGCGAATCGGGGAAGAGAACCCAGCGAGGGAATTGAGTGCGAGAAACCTCAAGCGAATCAGCGAGCAAATCCAGTGGGCAAAACCAGCGAGACTCCAATGAGCGAATCTAGAACGAGAATCTGCAAGAGAATCAGAGAGAGAATCCAGCGAGAGAATCTAGTACGAGAATCAGCAAGAATCAATCAGAGAATCCAGCGAGCGAATTAGGGAGGAGAATCCACCAAGAGAATGCAGTGAGCGACTCAGGGAAGAAAATACAGCAAGAGAATCAGCAAGAGAATCCAGCGAGGAATCTAGTACGAGAATTAGCAGGAGAATCAGAGAGAGAATCCTGCCAGAGAATCCAGCTAGAGAATCAGCAAGAGATCAGCGCTAGAATCAGCAAGAGAATCAGTGAGAGAATCCAGCAGGAGAATCCAGCGAGCGAATCCAGTGAGCGAATCCGGGAAGAGATTCCAGCGAGAGAATCTAGTATGAGAATCTGGAAGAGAATCAGTGAGAGAATCCAGCCAGCAGATCAAGGGAGGATACAGAAATAGAATCAGCGAGAAAATCTAGTATGAGAATCAGCAAGAAAAACAGCAGGAGAATCCAGCGAGTAAATCCAGCAGATCCAGCGAGTGGATCAAGCAAGTGAACCCATTCGAGACGGAGGAGTAGGTAAGAAGACAAGATGGTTGACAGGATTCGAGGTCAGCCAAAGATAATGGCTAACATTGGTATTGCTCGGCAAGATGGATACGTTGTAGCGCAAAGAAGAAAGAATAAGAAATGAAGGAATAGGGAGTGCTAGCAAGAAGGCTATTCGTCGCTGTTTGCTAGTGACCCTCGTTGAGATGTGGGTGGCGGGCAACAAGTTTCGGGCCCTACCGTACATCCCAGACAAGGCAGACACACTGTGCATCATCTGCAGCCAGTGGGGACACTCTGAGTTCCGGTGCCAGAAGGGCGCCCTAGCCTGCGCCATATGTGCGGGGCCCCACAGGGCACAGGACCACAGATGCAAGGTCGCTACCTGTGGAAAGACAGGGAAAGTTTGCGCACACACTGCAATGAAGTGCCCAAACTGTGGCGGTAGGCACCCAGCCCAGGATGCGAGGTGCAAGGCAAAGGCGGCCGCCATTGGAATTGCCAGAGGGTGGCGCGCAGCCACCCAACGGCCGGAGACCAGGGAGGAGCCAGAGTGCCAGCGCAACCCAACCTTCGCACCCCAGATCGAAGCGCTCGATGCCGGCGGAAACCCAGTGTCCCCGGACTGGACTGAAGATGAGATGGATTTCTCGGAAATGGAACCAAGTGGCACCGCCCCACCCGTAGCCGTCTGATGGCGAACCCACCAGTAACCCGAAAGCTGCTGGCGCTGGAGCACAATTGCGCTAGGGGGGCCAGGTCCTGGAGGCGGTGTTGGAGTCAGCGGTCAGAATGGGAGCGGACTTGGTTCTGATACAAGAGCCGAGAGGAGAAACAGAGAAAGATAGCACTAGATCGCACCCTAGCTTCACGTTCATAAGGGGCGCTGAAGGAGAACTAGCGAAGTGCTGGATAGCAGTCAACTGGGCATCACGCTGCAGGGTGACCGAACTGAAGGATATGACGAAAAACAGCAGAAATCATGTGCAGGTAATTGAGGTCACACCACCGGGCAGGCCGACAATCACCATTGCCAATGTGTATGACTAATGGAGAGATGGGGTAAGACCGGCGCAACGTGCCTACTGGGGTGCTATTGCGAAATCAGCCCAAGTGATAATAGCCGGTGATATGAACGCCCACAGTACGGTGTGGAATGGGAGAGCGACAGGACAGAAGAACGCAGTCTTCTGGGAAAAGCTCATTGAAGAGGAGGTATTGGTGGTGTGGAATACTGAAGAAGCGACAAGGCTGGGCAGCCCCAATCACTCCATCATCGACCTGACTTTGTCTTTGCCAAACGTGGAACTGAATTGGAGGATCGCTGGGGAGAAAGACACCACCGGATCGGACCATGAGGTCCTTGTCTGGGAGGTACTTGGATAGGGGGCAGTGGGAGGAGTCAGCAAGGATACTACTGGGTGGAATATCAGTGGGTAGACAACAGTGGGTAAAGCTGGAGAAGCGCGAGAGGTAGTGGAGAGAAAAAGGACGGAGGCAAGGGAGGTTTACCTCTAGGCAGCCAGCCGGACCCCACTCCTCAAGGAAAATAGTACAGTAGAGAGGTGGACGCAGTGGCAGCTGGATTGAAAGAGGCAATGACAGGAACGCTGGATGAGCTGGCAAAGAAAAAGAGGTGGTGTTCAAGATCAAAGCGTTGGTGGTCGGAGGACGTCAAGCAGCTGCGGTGTGAGCTGGGAAAAGCCAGGAGAGAATTTAGGAACCGTTCAGCCAGCATTAGCCGCTTCAAAGAAGCAAGACACAACTTCCGGAGAGGCACCCAGCGGGCCAAGCGGGAGTGCTGGAACCGGTTTCTGCAAAAAGCAAAGGAAATGATGTCTGGACAGCGACGTGATACACGACGCCCAGAATCGACAAGGTCAGACAGGCCCTAGTTGATGAGGACGGCAACATTGCAGAAGGATGCCATGAGCGAGAGAAAGTCCTACTGGCTACCCACTTCCCCAAGGCACCACTGAGCGACTACACGCCTAAGGAAGGGGGAAGAGCCTTTAAACGAATCAATGCCAAAGTGGTCGGGGGGCTTCTTGAAAAGGCAGCCAACCCCTCAGCCCGTGGAGACGACCTGATTTTGGTGGGAATCCTCAAGATCTTCTCGGAATAGGACTAACAGCGGATGGTACGGCTAGTCAGAACCTGCATCCGACTCGGCCATCACCAAGATCTCTGGAAGACAGCCAAAGGAATCGTTATTCCAAAGGCTGGAAAGCCTGACTATACAAGGGTGCAGGCCTACCAGGTAATCTGCCTCTTGGACGTCATGAGCAAGCTAGTCGAGCGGACAGCAGGCTACCTGAGCGCCGACCACATGGAACGAAAGAAGTGGCTGCACGAAGGACAGTACGGTTACCGCAAATGCTCGTCATGCATTGACACGGTCGCAGTGCTTATGAACCAAACCCAGCAGGCGTGGGGAGAAAAGAAGATAGCGGGAGCATTATTCATGGATGTCAAGTCGGCATTCAACAATGTCAACAAGACACACCTGGGCAAATGTATGGAGGCACTGGAGCTGGAGCCGGACCTCATCCAATGGACAGACAGCTTCATGACCGGTCGACAGGTCAAGCTGATACTCGATGGCGAGACCGGGAAAGCCAGCCCAGTTGATAGGGGAATTCCGTAAGGGTCGCCAGCGGCCCCAATTGTCTTTGCCACCTACCTGTCAGGCATCTTCGACGAGGTGGAGAGCGCAGTACCGGGCGTCAAGGGTCTTTCCTTTGCGGACGATATCAGATGGTGGGTGAAAACAGATAACGAGGAGGAGGTGGCGGCAAAGCTGGTGGAAACGGCAGCTGTTTCCCTGGACTGGGCAAAGGACAATGGAGTGGCTTCCAACAGAGGAAAAATGGAAGGCGTTCTCTTCCAGAAAAAGAAGGGCACCACAACATTAACAACAGCCACCATCCGGGTGGGAACGAACGACATCCCCTTTAACTCAGAAGCAACACGTTGGCTAGGCGTATGGCTGGACTCCCAGCTCACACTAAAGAAGTATCACGCGATTAGGCTAAAA
>Ga0307512_10006691_pt1 | contig 11603 bp, 12 predicted proteins | sample 14_EM_MG_FD_200267 | JGI IMG/M metagenome (GOLD analysis project Ga0307512, IMG submission 200267) | Populus trichocarpa ectomycorrhiza microbial communities from riparian zone in the Pacific Northwest, United States - 14_EM | ecosystem: Host-associated > Plants > Roots > Unclassified | place... | reverse complement strand
TGCTCCCGGCGGCCCTGCCGGCCACCGCGCTGGGCGAGGTGAACGGCTGGCGCTCGAGTGCGCAGGAGGGCATGAAGCTGATCGCCCCGCTCGCCGGCGCGGCCCTGTATAGCTGGCGCGGCGGCGGGGCGGTGACGGTCCTCGCCGCGACCATGCCAATCCTGGTGGCCGGCCTCTACGCCCTGGTCCGCCTCGACAAACCCGCCGGCCGGCCCGGGGTTCCGGAGTTGCCGGGGCGTGGGCTGTCTGTCCTTTGGGGAGACCCGGCCATCCGGGTGCCGGTTCTCGTGGCGGGAGTCTCGATTGCCATGTCCGGCTTCGGGAGTTCCGCGGTCTACGCCACCGTCACCGATCGTCTCGGGCTGTCCGCGACGACGATGGGAATCCTGGCCAGCGCGCAGGGCGCCGGCTCGATCGCGGGCGGGCTCGGTGCCGGCCGGCTGCTGGCCCGGTTCGGCACGGTGCGCATCGCGGCGTGCGGCGCGGCTCTGTTCGCCGCCGGCTGCGCGGTGCAGAGCCTGGCCGGTTGGCCGGTGCTCGTCGCCGGGAACGTGCTGATCGGCATCGGCCTGCCGTGGACGCTGATTGCCGGGGTCACCGCCGTGCAGACCAACACCCCGGACGCCCTGCTCGGCCGGGTGTCGGCAACCTCGCTCACGGCCATGTTCGGCCCGAACGCCTTGGCCATTCCGCTGGGCGCGGCCGCGGTCCAGCTCGGCAGCCGGCCGCCGCTGATCGCTGCCGCCGTCGTCTGTCTCACTACCGCTGCGCTCGCGGCGCGAGGGGGTCGGCCAGCGAGCACGACACCGTCGTGGTGCCGTGACCGGGCCATCCGGGCGTCGACCGGCTGGGCTGGGCCTCGTTGGGGCAACCATTGACCACGCATGGCTCGCCGTTCAGGCCGCGATCCTCGGCGGGGCGATGCGGTTCAGGTAGGCGTCGATGGCGGCCGGGTTGGTGGCTGGCGCCGCGCAGCCGATGTAGTTGTCCGGGCGTACCAGAAGCAGGGTGGGGTTTGTGATGTCGTAGGCGCGGTGGGCGTGACCGTCCGTGTCGACGAGGGTGTCCGGCGCCGGGGGCGTGCCCGGGGCGGCGATGTGGACCACTCGGAGCCCGGGGCAGGTGAGCTCCGGGGCGTCGAAGGCCAGCAGGGTCGGGTGCGGGCCGCGCAGCACGTCGAAGATCCGGACCGGGCCGCACGGCGCGTCGCTCGCCCGGTCCCCGGCCCGGAGCAGGCCCGGGTTGGGGCGGTGCTCCTCGGCCAGCGGGCCGTCCCGGTAGGTCAAGGAGAGCTGGCGCAGCACCGGGTCGTCGCGGCGCATTGCGTCCTCGGCGCCGTCGACGTGGCGGTTGTGCAGCTTCGTGCTGATGCCGAGCACATCGGCCGCGACCGGCAGGCGCTCGGCCTCGTAGCTGTCCAGCAGCGTGTCGTCGCCGGTCGCGAGTTTCCAGCCAAGGTTGTAGGCGTCCTGGATTCCCGTGTTGAGACCCTGGCCGCCGGCCGGCGAGTGCACGTGCGCGGCGTCGCCGGCCAGGAAGACGTTGCCGACCCGGTAGCGGTCGACCATGCGGATGTTGGCCCGGAATCGCGAGCTCCAGCCGAGCCGGGTGAGCGTGACTCCCGCGGGCAGCAGCGCTTGCAAGGACTCCCGGGTCGGCGCCGGGTCGTCGTCGGGAGCCGTGAGCTGGAAGTCCTCGGTGCCGGGCAGCGGGCACAGGCCGAGGCGGAAAGGCTGGCCACCGGCGCCGGGCCAGACATGCCAAGACCCACGATCAAGACCGGTCAGGCGTACGTCGGCGATCAGCATCTGGTGGGTTTCGTGAGTCTCGCCGGCGAAGCCGACCCCGAGGGCCCGCCGAATCGTGCTGCGGCCACCGTCCGCGCCGACCACGTATCGGGCGGTGACGGTCTCGCCGGTGCTGAGCGTGAGGTGCACACCGGTGTCGTCCTGGGCCAGCCCGGTCACGCCGACGCCCCGCTCGACCCGGCCGCCGAGCTCGGCCAGCCGGGCGGCGAGCAGCTCACCGGTCCGCCACTGCGGGACCATCCACACGTTCGGGTACGGCACGTCGGGCGTCGGCTCGTGCAACTCGTCGATCCGCCACTCGAGCTCCTGGCCGTCCGGGCGGTGGACCTTCATCGGTGGATAGAGGGCGCCGTGGGCCAGGAATCGGTCCAGCACACCGAGGTCGTCGAGGACCTCCAGGGTGCGCGGCTGCAGGCCCTTGCCGCGGGAGCCCTCGAACGGATCGCTCGAGCGTTCCAGTAGGCGATGCGGCACGCCGCGGCGGGCTAGCTCGATGGCGAGGGTCAGTCCGGTAGGCCCGGCGCCGACGATGACGATCTCAGTGAATTTCGATTCAGTGAACATGGATTCACCGTAGGGTGGCTGATAGCCTCGCGTCAAGCACAAAGGCGAAACGGGAGGTCACGATGGCGGTGGGCACCGGCGTGCGCAGGCAGCAGGCGGCGCAGACCGAGGCCGAGCTCAAAGCCGCAGCGGTACGGGTGTTCGCCCGCCTGGGCTACCTGAACACCAAGATCACCGACATCACGGCCGAGGCGGGCCGGGCGACGGGCTCGTTCTACACCCACTTCGCGAGCAAGGAAGCGCTCCTCGAGGCGCTGCTCGCCGACCTGCTGGCCGAGGGCGACGCGTCGGCCGTCGACGCCGGGCACAGCGACGACTTCAGCGACCGTGCGGCGGTCCACTGGCACGTCGCGGCGTACTGGAACTTCCACCGCGCACACAGCTCGATCATGGTGGCCCTGCAACAAGCGTCCATCGTGGACGAACGCTTCGCGGAACGCAGCCGGCAGATGATCGAGCCCGACCTGCACCACATCGCCGACCACCTGGTCCACGCCCGCGACGCGGGCCTGCGGCTACCCGGCGATCCGCTGGTGGTGGCGACGGCGTTCACCCAGTTGGTCTCGACCTTCGCGGCGACCTGGCAGTCGGGCGCGGGCCCCGACCTGGGCCGCCCGCTCGACGACAACGAGGCGATCGAAACCCTCACATCGTTCGTGTACGCGGCCATCGGCGGCCAGGCGTAATCACGCGGATCGGCGCCGCTGCGGGTGATCTTGCTGGGCCCGAACGGATCTACCCGTCTCGCTGATCTTTCCTACGCTGGTCGGGTGACCGAACGCAGGCTAGACGTGCTGGTGGTGCGCTGGTACGAACGCACCGACCACTCACCAGAGGTCGTCGCGCGCTGGCTCGCCGCCGCCCGGGAGCATCTGCCGGAGGCGGTGCCCCGGCGATACGGCGACACCGAGCCCCTCCGCGGCCGCTTCGACCAAGCCGGCGAGCCGGGCCTGGCCCACGCCTATGCGCAGGCCGACACCCTTCTCCTGCTGAGCGGAACCCCGCCGGTGTTCCACGCCTCGCTGGCCGCCGCCGGCCGATTCCGCGGCCCGGTCGGCGTGCACTCGTTGCAGGCCGAGCTGGACCCCGCCGACGAGCGGGTCCGCCGGTTCGCGCTGGCGCTGACCCACCCCGGCACGATCTACGTCTCCGCCTCGATCGCCGGTGGCATGGTGCTCGCCGGCCGCACCCTGTACGGGCCGCCCGAGAATCCCGAGGAGCCGTACCTCGCCCCGCAGGGAAACTGGCTCGGCCTGCCGCCCTCGCCGCCGATCTGGTGCTGGTTCGGGCCCGGCTACGCCCGGCTCGTCGCCCGGCACGTCACCACCGAGCCGGTCGCGGCCGGCCGGTGGTTCACGGGCGGACCGTGGGTGCCCGAGCCGCTCCGCGCCCGATTGGACGAGGTGGATCCGGCCCGCCGTCCCGCTCCGCGGATGCCCCGCGAACAACGTCGTTCGCCGCTGCGGTTCTGGTAAGCCGGGGCCTGGGTCGCGGTGGAACCGGCGCAGCCCGGTGGGCGTCGGAACGGGATGCGGACGATGGCGGTGAGACCGTGGGCGGTCGTGATGTCGGCGGCGTCTGCGGCGTTCCTGCTTTCTCTTGCGCTGCCGTGGGCCGAGGAGTGGACCGGCCGGCGAACAACCGGACTGGCGGTGCTTTTCGTCTCCGACAACTACCGGCCCCATCTTGGTGTGGTTCTGCTGGCGCTCTGGGGCACAGCGGTGGTCGGCGCCGCGCGGGATACCCGAGCCTGGCGGCCGGCGACCTTGGCTGCTACCGGCGCCGTCGCGATCTGTCCGGTGTATTACGCCGCGGCGATCACCCGGATGAGGGGCACCGCGTTCGGCCTGGACGAAGCGGGAAACACCGCCGAATGGGCGATGCAGGGCAGCGTGACGGCCGGATTCTCGGTAGCCGTGATCGGATGTGCACTGCTGTGCCTAGCGGTGATCATGCAACGCCGTCCCATGGGCCGCGGCAGGCCCTCGCCCACGCCATAAACGCAGGCAGCCGATTTCCGTCTCGCCTTGGAACCTCGACACGGCCGCACCCTCAGGAGAAGCGAACGCCACGCTGGGAAAGTTCCCGTGCGGCGCGAGCGAGTAGCGACATCACCGTGGCTGAGTTGTGCTGCAGATGCCAGTGGGCGCCGGCAAGGGCGCGCAGCACCGTGTAGAACGGGACCAAGGCCTCGAAGGCCGACAGCTCGTCAGGGCTGGGCTGGTAGCCGGCCATCACCCCCGCCGTCAGGAGCGGATCGGCGAGATGGATGACGGCCAGGTCCATGGCGGCATCACCGCTGCCGAGGTCATGAAGGTCGATGAGTCCAAGGACTCGAGTGTCGTCGACCAGGATGTGCTCGGGGCGACCGTCGAACAATATGAGATCACCGCCGCGACCCGCCAGCAACCGACGCAGCGTCCGATGCCATCGGCGCAGCTGAGCCTCCTGCTCCCGGGTGCCGCCACCATCGGCTCGCCACCACTCGACGATGCCGTCCAGCCACTCGGCGATCCACGCGTCGACTGTCGGCTGGCCCGAGTATGGCGGCTTGGCGCCGAGGCCATGAATACGCCGCAGGACACGTCCAGCATCGTGCTGAGCTTGCAGGGCACTCCGCGAAGTCAAGGCCGTCCCCTCCGTCCACGACAGGACCAGGACCTCGACCGCGCTCGGGATGTGCGCGAGCACCTGGGGCACCCGCAGTCCCGCGGCCGCGAGCCGGCTGATCGCAGCCACCTCGGCTTCGAAGGCACCCGAGGTGACATCGGCCTTCAGCACGATCGGACCAATTTCGGTATCGACCCGCGCCACGATCCGCCCCGCCCGAGACGCCAGCATCCGGGCGTCCGTGGGGTGGTAGCCGGCCCCAGCCGCCAAGACCAGGGGGTCAAGGCGCATGACAGGGACCTCCCGGCGTTTTCCCGCGTTGCGACGATCATCGAGCCTCCCATGCCAGCGGCGATTCAGCCGACCCGCATGGGCGGTTGATGGTCGGGCCGTCAGAGGAGGCGAATGGTCAGCGACACCACGGCGCCGAGCGCGTAGGTGATGAACGAGTAGGTCGTGACCGGGTAACGCAACGCTCTGGTCCGGATCGGCAACCACATCGCGCTTGTGAAGGCCAGCATCACCAGGGCGAAGATCAGTCCGACCAGCACGGTGTCGAAGGCGGCGTAGGCGACGACCGTGAACGCGAACACGACGGCGTTGACGAGCAGCGACACCATGCCCGGCCGTCGCGGGTCCGGGCTGGTGTTGAGCCGTTCCGCGATGACCGGGACGGCCGTGATCAGGGCCGCGCCGGCGAAGAACAGGATGTTGCCGGTGTAGAAGTCGTTGACGAACAGGCCGCCGCACAGGTCGCCGACCGGATGATCGGCGTCGCACGTCGCACGTCGCGCCGAGCAGGTAGGACGCCAGCTCGTGCAGGCCCTCGCCCGCACCATAAAGGTGGGTGCCGGCGGTGAAGAGCGCCGTGAGCCACACCGCCGAGCGGCCGGGCAGGGCTTTGAGATGCCCGGAAGTCTCCCAGAGCAGCAGCATCGCCAGCACGACCGACGCCAGGATGAGAACCGCGGTCTGGATCAGCTGATGCAGGCTGAGAAAGCCGTGCGGCGGCAGCACCACTCGGGTGGTCTGGGAGAAACGCTCGATCGTGACCGCCAGGACAACGAGCGTGTTGAGCCAGAAGATACGACTGATGGGGTGCACGCTCGCCATTCCTTGTGCCTTAACTGCGGCTTCGTCGGATCCCGATCGTCCCGGGCCGGAACGGCTCGGCACGTCATGCACATCGGCCGAACCGCGACGCGAAGCCACACTTAGGCGCAACTATCGGGCAAGGCACTCCTACTTGATAAGCCTGACCGATCTAGATTGCATACACAGCCGCATGATCGAGCGGGGCGGTGTCGTGGCTAGGGGGCGGCTGCTCGCAGCGTGCGGAGCAGGAAGCCGGGCAGGGTGAGCTTTTGGCCGCCGGTCTCCGCGGCCACGTCGATCCGTTCGATATCCGTGTCGGCCCACTCCGGCTCGCCGAAGGCCGCCCGCAGAAACTCCTCGGTCACGCCCCAGCTCTGGCCCGCCTCGAAAGACACCGCCAGCACGAAGACGGTCCCGCCCGGCGCGGCAAGACCCGGCAGGAGCGCGAGGTAGGCGTCGGCCGCGCCGTCGCCGCGCCGGATCAGGCTGTGCAGCAGACCCGAGTCGAATACCGAGTCGAACGGCGCCGACGGCAGCGACAGTTCCGTGGCGTCCCCGACCTCGAACTGCACCGTCAGGCCCTCGCTTGCGGCTTTGCCACGGGCCATGTCGATCGCGACCTGCGAGATGTCTACCGCGGTTACCTCGTAGCCGCGGCGGGCCAGAGCGATCGCCAGATCACCCGCGCCGCAGCCGATGTCGAGCACCTTCGGGCCTGGCACCCGGTTGTCGAGCACCTCCGCGAGCGCCGGCTGGGGACCGCCGATGTCCCAGGGCGGCCCGCCCGAGTCGGCGGCGGCCCGGTAGATCTCGTCGTAGTCGGTGGCGTAGGGCTCGTCGGCTTTGCGTGCGGTCATCGCACACCCCTAGACAAACGTGCGGTCATCGCACACCCCCAGGCAAACTAGTTCGCCGGGATGAACCGGAGCTCAACCAGCGCGGTCATGGTGCCGGCCCAAAGCGGATTCTACGTCCCGGGCGGCTGAGCGGCCTGCCGACTCGACCGCCTGCACACCGCGGGTGCCGGCATCGCGAGCTTGCGGCGGCTGCTCTTTCCCGTACCCCTTCGCGGGCCTGCGTCTCGTCGGCTGCTTCGCCAGTTCGCGGCGGCCGCGCGAATCGATAGGTTTGTTGCTTGGAAGATCACCCTGGCGCGCGGGGAGCGCGGCGCGGTGCGATCATGGCTGCGTGACGAAGCGGGTGGCGGTTATCCATCCCGAGGCCGACACCGGGGCGGTGGAGCGGTTTCGCCAGCGGTGGGATCCGCTCGGCGGGGCCGTGGCGGCGCACGTGACGATCGTGTTTCCGTTCGAGTCGCAATACGGTGTCGCGGAGCTGCGGGAACTGCTGGCCGGTGTGTTGCCGAAGCCGTTCGCCGTGCGGCTCGGGGCGCCGACGGTGTGGGAGGACGAGTATCTCTTCCTGCTCGCCGAGCGCGGCGGTGCCCAGATCGCCCGGCTGCACGAGACCGTGTACGGCATGCTCAGGCTGGCCCGGGCGGAACGGTTCGTCCCGCACATGACGGTGGGTCGGCGGCCGCCGGGCGCGGAGCAGGACAAGATGCTGCGCGCCGCCGACGGGCTGATTCTCGACGGCTGGGCGCGGGAACTGTCGGTCTACCGCCGCGAACCGGACGGCCGCCGGGTCCACGAGTTCACGGTTAGCTAAGTCAACGTCGAAAGATCAAGGCCCGGATCTGGTACGCCCAACCGCGCGCCAACAGCTTGTACAGGTCTGTCTTGCGGGGCTCGTGGTAGATGACGAAGTCGTCGAACTTGTGACGCCCGGCTTGTCGGCGACGGAGGCGGCCGCGTCCCGGATCGCGATCAGGTCGGCGCCGGTCAGCTGGGGCGCCCGCTCGTCGGGTTGGTACTTGGCGCCGATCGGATAGGAGTGGCCCGGCGCTCGCTTCATTTCGACGTGGCAGCCGAGCACATGGGTCACGGGCCGGGCGGCGGCGAAGTCGACCAGGCGCTCCAGGGTCGCGAGGTAGGCCGCGAAGTCGAAGGCGAACAACCGGCCGGGCAGGATGGTGTCGCCGGTGAGCAGGATCGCGGTCCACGGGTCGTAGACGGTGATCGACGCCTGGTGGTGCCCCGGCGAGCCGAGGATTTCCAGAACCCGCCCGCCCAGGTCGAAGCGCACCGCCTCGGCGGGCCAGCCGGCACCGAAGCCGAAGAAGGACCGCACGGCCGCCACGTCGTGGGGCACGACGGTGGTCGCGGGCCGGTCGGCGAACTGGGCGTCCGCGGCCACATGGTCGTTGTGCCCGTGAGTGTGCGCGACGACCAGCTCGTATTGCGCGCGGGGATGCTTGTCGAGCCAGCCCGCGATGAGCTGGTCGACCGTCGCCCGCAGCGGGAACAACTCGGCTTGCGCTGTCGCGCCGGTGTCCAGCAGCAGGGCCCGGTCGTTGCCGAACAGCAGATAGATGAACGGGGCTTCGTAGTTGACCGACTTGCTTTGGCGCAGGATGACGGTGTGCTCGTCGTAGTGGTGCACTTGAATCGTCGGATCGTGGGCTCGCCGCCGGGACGGTGCACCGTGGATCCACGTGACCTCCAGCGAGCCGGCGACGGGCGCCCCGCTCACGAAGTCGACCGGGTCGTCAATCGTCGGGTTCATTCTCGCTGTCTCCCAAGTCGTGGACCGGTAGCGGCGTTGCGGCCAGGAAGAGCCGGACGTAGCGCTGCCCGGACCGGGGCTGCTGGCCGCCGGTCGACGCGGCGGCGAGGTAGGGCTCGAGGAGCGCTTTCCACTTCTGCTTGAGCTCGGCGGCGTCGTCGGGGGACAGCACGGCCAGTGCGGTCACGATGCCCGCCTTGTCCTGCCATTCGACGCTGTCGCCGTCCTCGCGTTGCATGTGGTCGAGGATCGCCTGGGTTTCCCGCTCGACCACGACCCGTTCGAGCTGCTGCCGGACGAGCGTGTCGCCGAGCGCCGCGACCCGCACCCGCAGTCGCGGATCGGGCACCTGCCATTGCCGTTCACGCCGGTCGGTGCCCGGCCCGGCGTCCTCGACGAGGCCGTATTTGGCGAGCTGGCGGAGGTGAAAGGAGCAATTCGCCTGGGGTACGCCGAGGACGCGCCCGCATTGGGCGGCTGTCGCCGGGCCGCTCGCGGCCAGCAGCTCCAGCAGATCGAGGCGCAGCGGATGAGCCAAGGCCCGGATCGCCCGCGGGTCGCTGATCTCCATATCCCAAAGAATACTTTGGGATATGGAGATGTCAACGACTTCTTTGGCTTCTTCCGGCGCGGTTAGGGCGTGACGAGGCGTTCGGTCCAGGCCCAGACGCGGTACGCCAGGTCGGTGTCGAGGGCCGCGGGGCTGGGCACCGTGGCACCCTTGGCCTTGAAGTACGCGCCCGTGGTCCCGGCCAGTTCCGGATCGGTGGCCAGCCGCACGACCGGGGCCGCACCCTGTTCGGGAGTCCGCTGGAACGCTCGAGCCGCCTTCAGGAACAGCCCGAACGCGCCGGTTGCGTCGCGGCCGAGACCGGTGCGCACGAAACCCGGGTCGGCCGCGTTGACGGTCACCCCGGTGCCGCCGAGCCGGCGGTCGAGCTCGCCCATCGCCAGCAGGTTGAGCAGTTTCGTGGTCGCGTAGGTGCGGGTCGGCGAGAAGTCGGTGGCGAGCCGGTCCAGGTCGACGTGCCGCACCGTGGCGTGCGCCGACGAGGTCACGGTGACGATCCGGGCCGGCGCGTTGCCGACGAGGTGCTCGGTCAGCAGCCGGGCGAGCAGGAACGGTGCCAGGTGATTGGTGGCGAGATCCACCTCGAAGCCCTCGGCGGTGATCTCGCGGCGGGGCCGGGCGACGGCCGCGTTGAGGATCACGACGTCGAGCCGCGGGTAGCGCCGGATCGTCTCGGCGGCGAGCGCCCGCACATCGCCGAGCAGCGACAAGTCGGCGATCAGCACGTCAACGTCGGCGGCGGGCACCGCGAGCCGGATCGCCGCGGCGGCCGCCGCCGAGCGAACCGGATCGCGCCCGACAAGCACGACCCGCACACCCTGCGCGGCAATGGCACCCGCGGCGGCAGCACCAATCCCGCCACAGCCCCCGGTAATCAGACAGGTAGACCTCGTCACCCACTATGTCTACTCCGGCTGCCCGGGGCCGGGGCATGCCGGGGAGTCGGCTGGCACTCGTCGACCTGCTCCGGACAGCCCGGTGCCGGGGCACGTCAGGAACCGACCTACTCCGGGCATCCCGGTGCCGGGCATGTCGGGAGTCGACCTGCTCCGGGCATCCCCGGTGCTGGGGCATGTCGGGAGTCGACCTGCTCCGGGCATCCCGGTGCCGCGGCATGTCGGGCTGTCGACCTACCGGGCATCCCCGGTGCCGGGGGAGTGCCGGGAGTTGGCGGGCACCGGTCGATCTACCGGCGGGGTGTTCCGGGGTTGGGGCTTGCGGGCAGTCAGCTGGCAGGAGTTCCTTAAACGGAATTCTGGTTGGGCTGGGTGCATGGTCGCTACGGCTCCTAGCCCTACCTGGTGTCGTAGCGCCCGCCCCGGTCTCGGCGGGAGCTGCGGCGCGCAACCACGCACGGACGCACGACCGGCCCTTGATCTTGATCTTGATCTGGCCTGGTTATCGCTTGCCTACGGCTTTGCGGTAGTCGTTGTTGAGGCGGCCGATTAGGGTTAGTGGGATCCCCTTTGGGCAGACTGTGGTGCATTCGCCGGCGTTGGTGCAGCCGCCGAAGCCCGCGTCGTCCTGGGCTTCGATCATGTCGAGGACGCGGGTGTTGCGTTCCGGCTGGCCCTGGGGCATCAGGCCGAGGTGCGCGACCTTCGCCGCGGTGAAGAGCATGGCCGAGCCGTTGGGGCAGGCCGCCACGCAGGCGCCGCAGCCGATGCAGGTGGCGGCCTCGAAGGCGGCGTCCGCGTCGGCCTTGGGGATCGGCGTGGAGTGTGCCTCGGGGGCCGCGCCGGTCGGGGCCGTGATGTAGCCGCCCGCCTGGATGATCGTGTCGAAGGCGCCCCGGTTCACGACCAGGTCTTTGATCACCGGGAATGCGGCCGCGCGCCACGGTTCGACGTCGATCACGTCGCCGTCTTTGAAGTGGCGCATGTGCAGCTGGCAGGTTGTGGTCGCGCGTTCGGGGCCGTGCGCCACCCCGTTGATCATCATGCCGCACATGCCGCAGATGCCCTCGCGGCAGTCGTGGTCGAAGGCGATCGGGTCGTCGCCGTCGAGGATCAGCTTCTCGTTCAGCACGTCCAGCATTTCGAGGAAACTGGCGTCGGGGGAGATGTCCTTGACGTCGTAGCCGACCATTTTGCCCTTGTCGGCGGGGCCCTGCTGGCGCCACACGCGCACCTGGATGTCCATTACTTGTAGCTCCGCGTGCTCGGGTGGACGTATTCGAAGTCGAGTTGTTCCTTGTGCAGCGTCGGGACTTCGCCGTACTCCCATGCGGCGACGTAGCTGAACTCGTCGTCACGGCGCAGCGCCTCGCCGTCGGGGGTTTGGCTTTCGGCTCGGAAGTGCCCGCCGGCCGATTCGCCGCGGTGCAGCGC
>Ga0307512_10006690_pt1 | contig 11603 bp, 17 predicted proteins | sample 14_EM_MG_FD_200267 | JGI IMG/M metagenome (GOLD analysis project Ga0307512, IMG submission 200267) | Populus trichocarpa ectomycorrhiza microbial communities from riparian zone in the Pacific Northwest, United States - 14_EM | ecosystem: Host-associated > Plants > Roots > Unclassified | place... | reverse complement strand
ACATCAGCAAATTTGGGAAGAAATTTCCCGCGATTGTGGTTCCCACAACCCGTCGTCGCAGTTTTGGGACCATCGCGCTCAATTTTCGGTAGTCACAAGGTTCGGGCAGGATTACCAATCACAGATAATATTTTGTAGATATTGTGGATTTATTATAGATTTGTCACAATTTGCTGACCAAGTCGCGACGTGATCGTCCGAGATTGTGAACCCCACATGGGGAAGAGGAGTTGGGGTTACCTCCATGGGTTGGGGGATTAAAATTTCGGGAGTAAACCATGGGCTTCTCGTTCGAAATATGCTATTCTTGGACTTCAGAGATTGCGGGAAGACGCAGCAGAGCCCTCGCAGTTGGGTGCAAGGTTGAGTTATTTGGTTGTGTTTGGCAACGGCCTCATCACCACCCAAATGGGTTGCAGGGCTGGAGATGCGACCAAACGGCTGCCAAGTAGAATCGTAGTACGTAGTGAAATATGCGTATTTTTATTACAAAATATGAAGTGTTTGAACCTTGGTGGCAACAACAACGAGCAGTGAATGATGTCTGGTCATTCAGAGTGGAATATTTACGGCTAAAACTCGGGCTCCTCATCACTGCTATACTCATCTTCAACATCCCCGCCGTCACCATCGCCAAGAGCGTCCTCGTCCTCGCTCTCGCTTGCCATTTCACCATCACCTTCCTTTCCACGATTCTCAACAGGCTGACCATCTGAATCACCTTCAGGTTCGTCATCGGGCACTCCAGGTGTTTCAGTGTCAGCGGTGTCTCCACCGTGACCAATTCCTCCACCTAGATACCGAACAAATATGTCCCGATCAACAAAGCTGTAAATATTTAGTCACAGATGCCGCATAGAGCGATTTAGTACACTTACATATTCACGTAGAAATACGACCAGTCCTCAAGTTCACCAGGAGTACGGGCAGAGGTTTCTCCTTGGTAAGGCATCAGTGATGTCGTTTTCCCATCAGCGAACGCCGGAATGAGATGACAGCCGCGAATGATGTGCGACGGATCCAGGAACCCAAACGCGTCGGCGTCGTCGTGGGGAACAAAGCCGATTTTCGGTAGACGAGCACGTCTAAACCCTGAGCGGTGGTCCGGATCGACACCTAACCAACGCACCCACAAGAATTCCATGCGCTGGGGGGATCGTGCTGCGGATTCTGTGTTCGTGTCGAACACAGAAGCATGGAATATCCCCAGTACCTGCGCATACCAAAACGGGTGAGCATCTTTTGTGGTTTCACCACTCTTAACCATAACAAATGGGTGTGTACGGGGGTTGATCGTATCCTGCTCGCGGCGAACGTCGTATGTTGTATAATTGATACGAAGGGTCTTGACCGAAAATATCTTGTTACCAATGATGCAGACCCGGCTGCGGTCTTCGTCTGTGATGCGGTCATGGAACTCCACATCTGAGTCCTGGCCTAGCATCCGTGCGAGAAGGTGTTGACGAAGTTTGGCAAGGAAGTCCTTTCAAGTTTGTGATTAGGGCTTATTCTTGCTTCGCAGTGTGGGAAACTCACCTTCTTTGCAGGATCTTCAGGGTGGTGGCGCAGAAAGTCTCTAATCTCAAGGGGAGAGTTCCGCGAGTGTGAAATATGGTGATGCAACTCTGGTGCCGCTGCCTCCAATTCCTCCGCATCTAATTGACGGCCAACTTTTGAAGCCCCCACCTCACTCGAACGGGCTTCACGGCGGTACTTAGTCGCAATTTGAGTGACCGCGTCCTTCTTGTTTGTGAGTATAAATAAACGTTTGACAATCCTGTGCGCAAATTCACCCTGTGGGAAATGAGCGCCCTGCTGCACGAATAAAAATTTGAGATACACATACCAGTTGCGTGGAGTACGAGTCAACGGTTCCGAAGAGTCGGATTGATTGGACGTAGTCTCCGAGAGCGTGAAACTTGTATGTTCGCAAATTGAGCACCTTTTTCAGGGGACCTCGTGGCCGGGTGCTGGTATCACCTTCAGTTGCAAGTGATCGACGTTTTCGAGCTGCGGTCTCGCTGGGCAACTCCACCGTGTTGAATGAATCCTTCGTTGTATCACGGAACGCTCGCATTTGTTGCCCCAGGATTTTCGTTTGTGCCTCAAGATGATTCAACGTTGATTCCGAATGCACCCTTAACTTGGCAAGGGCGTGCCATTTTGCCGCTTGATAAAGCAGCGTGAGCACGATGTCGTTGAATGGCTCGGGTAAAAGTCTATCGAAGACTGGTATAGAGCACTAGAACTTGGTTAGAGAAAGCGATGAAACCACAGTCACGATAAGGTGCTGACCTGCAGAATATCCTCAAAGTCACGCGCAGCGAGCCTTTTCATTTCCGACATGTTGTTCGAAAACTTCCGGATTGTACCTCTTCCGAACGTTGGAACCATACGAAACCTAACAACAAGAGATATATGAGCTGAATGTATTGATTATGAATCTGTGACTCTCACCGTCTGTTGAGCTCGGCTACAAGCTGGTTCTGACCAGATGAAGCAGCGTGAAGGACACGAACCATGTGTGTGAATAGGGTCCTCCACACCCCAAGCTCAAACTCGTGCATGAAATCAACGACGAGCATCATCGATACATTCACACCAGTACCGAGTCGTTCACAAAATGCATTCTAAAACAATGCAATTAGTTTGCAGAGAAAAAATTAGAGCGTGTTAGCAATAACCTTACCAAAGTTGGCACCAAAGACGTTGATTTGAGGGTTTCCTCGACAGCCACTCCTGTGATCGGGATGGCCTTCTCGTAGATGAAGGAACGGGCCATCACAACAAGATCACGCATGTATGTCCTCAACGTTTTTCGGGACCTCGAGTCGTTGTGCCGACCCATCAGGTCAAGTTTTGTCTTTGGAGTCAGGCATCTCGGACAAGGACACAGACCCTTGTCCCGGATTGTTGCCAACAAAACTCTGGTAAACGTGTTCAGCATGAATAAAAGAAGATCGGTAAAGAAAGGCACTTCTCAGGGTAATCGGCAGAGTAAGTGAAGAACCGTGGATAAACACGGCGTTCAACTCCATCGGCGCACTTGATAACTATGCCATACTTGAACGCGTGGACAAATGCATCGTCTAGAAGAAGGTTCCACACGGCATGGATTAGTTCACGACGGCAATGCGTCAGAATATCCTTCTGCTGTGTGTTCCACTTCTTATGGAACGTTGCCGCAAAGTCATAGAAGCAGTCAGGGAGCTATGTCGGGTGTGAGCGTTGACTTCCTGAATATTCCAAGCGACGTACAGATGGGATGTATGCTACGTGATGACAGGCACCAGAATCCATTTTAGCACGAATGTACTTTGACAGGTTGCCGAGCATCAGGTAGATGGGCCACAACTTTGTGGTGCCAAACTGAGCAAGGAGTGTTGCGTCGGACCAGAACATCAAAGCGGCAACAACTTTCTCGCGCCTACAATGTGGATCATCTGGTGGGAGCTCACCGTGTCGTTGTATGCGATCGTGTTCCTCGATGAACGCGTCCGAGTTGTAAACTTCGCTATAGACACGCTCGCTCTCAGAACTGCCAGGAGATTTATGGAATAACTTGAATGGGGAGAAATGGTAGTGGCAGGCGAGGGGATGCTGAAATGCGTTTTGGATAACTGAGGTCAGCGTTCGATAATGTAGACCGGGAATTGTGAATTTTGTGGGCCGAATATTCTTATCGCCTGATGGAACCTCGATTGAAACTGACGCCTTCTTGAAACCATCGAGAAGTGGAAGAGTTTTCTCTGATAAGTCGAGAAGCCGGTTCTCACGTCGAATGTTGAGTCCACGCAGGTCTGACGGATTGAAATCCTCGGCCTGCAGAACCTTGTCCACTAGCCTCTGCACCTCGCCCTCAGATTTTGACTTGCTTCCTGTATTTAACCACGTCATAAAACGATACACCGACATGTTTTGGTATGGCCATGGAGGCTCAGGGTGAACGAGTCCTGGGTGGTCGGAGGTGTGGTTAGGAAGCGGCTTTGCAAGATCATCATCAGGAACAATCGAGTCGGGATCATATGAGGGACGGTGGGCGTAGTTCCTCCAGAGCCCAAATGCACCCAAGATGGTCTTTAGCCCATCTCGCACGATTAGGAAGACCCTTGGAAGCTGGGGTGTGGGCTCGGCATTGGCATCAGGAGGGGAAACGATTACCGGTGGAGCCGATTGGGGTACCTTGTCGCGGAAGCGAGTAGGGAGTCTCCGGTTCCGGTTTGGACGTCCCATCACGGTGGCAGGTGCCGCATTACCTTGTGGTATCCGGGGTGGTTGATCCACGGCCATAGGTTCATCAATGGTTGAGGGGCCAGCCGTTGGATGATCGACCTCCATCGGTACATCAGGTTCAACGTGAACCTGACCCAGGTGGTCATGTAGAGGTACGGGCTATCAGATCAGCGTGTTAGTAATGGTGATTGTAACTTTAGGGTTCGGTGTCACTCAAACCTTTTGTTTTTTAATCGGATCCGGGGAAACAGGGAGTGGCCGTTTTGCACTCGGCAATCGGCTGTGCCAGGCCTTGCAAGAGCGTTGATGTCTGCTAAGTGACCCCTGGTTCTTCCAGTAACCCCCGCATACACACGTAAAGATCATCGTAGTGGCGGTGGGAGAGCCTTGGTTCTGAGCGAACTTACCCTGTTTTTATCCCAGGAATTTCCAATTCCCAGATCCAACGTTCCCACCCATGCTTATAAATTCGACTTTGGGAGAATGAACTAGAACATACCTCACGGCAGTGACTCGAAAGCCTCCGCAGAAGTGATATAAATGCTTCATCAGCAGGAACCGAGGTGCCTTTAACCCTCATCTTGTACCCACCTACCATGCCTTCCCCCAGCTCTCCGACCCATCTACCTTCCAATGGCAATGGCGCAGAAGCCCAGGAAACATTTGATACCCTGAAACGGAAGTATGACCAACTTGTTCGCAAGTCTGGAAGGAAACGGCGAAACCCAAGTAACCCCACTGTAGAAGAGCGGGCGAGAGGGATTCGGAAGGTGGCCAGTTTGTACGTGAACATCTCACCCCTTGTCGCAGTGGCTCTAGCCCAAGAAGAGGGTGGTGATTCAGATGATGACGAGGCGGTGGCAGAGGAAGAAAAGAGAAGACAAAAAGCTGAGTAAGCCGCGATCCCTTTCAATCGGTTGGCTGATCGTTGATATTGCCTCTGATCACTAGGAGGCACCGGCTGTATCGATCGTATCTCGCGGTTTGTCAACTTATCCCAGAGTTCCGTAACAAAACGGTTGAACTCCATGGCGACGAGCTCCTCAGTTATTGTGATTTGGTGGGTTAATATAAATTTTCTTGTGACATTCGTTTTCACGGTTTTCGTAGCTCAACACCACTGCTAACAATGCGAGAAGTGATGACGTCTACCGTTTGAAGGAGGTTGTCGTCGACTGGATCAATAATGCCACGCCACAACGGCTCTCATTGAATAAACAGGATCGGAGCGGTCGATGGCTGCACCACGATGCGACCGCTCGTTTGCTATGTCCCATCAACTATGACTGGGACGATCCAGAGTGAGTGTAAATGCTATGTGGACAAAAATTGGTGCTGAATCCCTAGTCCTAGTGTTCGCCGGAAATTCAAGGCTGGAGACCCTCAATATAACATCAACCAGAGTTTCTTCCATCGATGTCTTTATGACAATGAGGTTGGGGATCCGAACAACGTTGAATCTGGGTTCTTAAAGGGCCCCCTTCTTCTGAAAGTGTGTAGGTTTCACGATTGTTCAGCCGCGTGTGAATTTATTTTGCTTGACAGACATTCAAGCACATCTTTACCTCTCCGTCTTCCGCAAATGCTATTACAGACAGCACACAACCGATACAAAAACGCGGCCGTCTCCAGCCATCGCAACGGACGGTTGCGAATTTACTCAGCATGGACAATCAGGTCACACCAAGAGCTCTTGCATATGCCGTGGCGCAGGTTCGTTCTCTTTCTTGTAAGCAATTACCTCGACTGATCCAAAACCAGCTGATTTTCGCTCTGTCCGAGGCACCATATTGGGTACCGGAGTATGAAGGGTATAGATTCTCCGCTCTATACGACTTCGTAATTGATTTTTTCGAAGCTCCTGACCTTGGTCGAAAGGCCAAGGAACGGACCAAGACATTGCTTGCGTGGTGGAACAGGTGAGTTCTGATACAGTCTGGCATCTGTGATGTCTGCCGCCATATCTAACAGTACGTCGTAGGAAGGTTTTCCCGGTCTCCTCAAATCCTGATGGCGAATTGATGCCAGGCGATCAGGCCTCGCGCAGCCTGCTCGCCGAACAACGAGCACGGGTAGAGGCAGACGTTTAAATATCTAGGCTCAATATACATTCTCGATATGATTCAGTTGGTTGATTAGCGTAGTACAACACAATTTTATGACATTTTGCTTGCGATCTCCGCCTGTGTAAGAATCGTGAACCTGGTCCAAGTATTGTGAACCGCGCATGGAAATCGCGAACACGGTTGGAATATCGCCAACTAGGCCCGGCACTGTGAACATATCGCTAATCCCTCAAAATGTTATGAGCCGGTCACGATGCTATACCTCTCATCGTAGAACTCACGATGCATCGCGATCGACGGCAACCTGATCGGCTGGGTTTTTTGATGACTTAGAATATTCTGGAACTATCGTGACCTCCCACGATAAATTGTGAAATTCATCATGTTACCGCGATGTCATCGCGGTGAGGTGATCCCGGTACCCGGTCGTCGTTAGTCATCGTCCCACATTACGGGCATTATGGGCCATCGCGAGCGCGTCACGATGCCATGTAATTTCCTCACTGATTTGCTGATGCAGATGGGTGGTGAGCGTGGGAAATCCATGATCAGACCTGCTAGAATGGGACCGCCGCGACTGACCTTCTCCACTTCACCCTTACCCTCTTCTACTCCTTCGCCCTCTCACTTCAACCCACGGCTTGGCTCTTTGACATTGCGACGAAATGACGCCACAAAATCTACGATAAAGATTGACACGCCCGGTCTACTCACTACCGCGTCTAGAGGACTTATACCCCATCTCTCTCGTGACCATGTCAATGCGACAGTTGCCATTAGATGGGTGAACGTACCTTTCGAAACTTTGTGAGTTACGAATGATTGACAGTTTTTCAGGATGAGCTGACCTTTCTGTTAGCCTAGAACGCATACCCCCAGTGCCGATGACCCTTAAAAACTCTTCACACCCGTTACACGATTTCCTCAAGTATGACACATCGAAACATATCTTGTGTCTGCAAGCGAGGGACCCCGGTGATGGTAGGGATATGCCACCAAATGGGAAGGGCTATCTCTCCGCGTGGTGCGTTCGGGGTGTACGGAAGGTCCGCCATCCCAAGAGACACGACTACTGAACATCGAGCTAAATTACTTGCTTTCATCAGCTACACATCACTGATTGGAATTTGTACTCTTCCTCCACGCACCCCGACATCGTCATTGCTCTTTCGGATATACCTTTTACACCTCCACCCCATTCCCAAAAACGCATTAACAAGTCGCTGGAGCGCTCGACTCAGTGGCTGCTCGATGGCCTTTCCCCTGTGCCCCCGAACCCGGAAGATAGACCCAACTTGCTGGTTCACTTGACTGGAGGGGTCAACCCGACCGCTCGTCTGGCCTTCTCCCAAGCTCTTACCGAAACTCTCTTTGGTCCGGAAGCCGATCAAGTTCAGCCGTTGAAGAGCCTCGACGATGCTATAACTGGGTATACTTTCGACCTCGTCCCATTAAGAAAGGCCTTGAAATGGGATACGGAAGCGGACAATATCCTAGTGCACCTCGTTCAAACTTCTCTCCAACCACTTCCATTCGGAAAACCACGTATCGCCAACTCCGTTCGCGGGCCCCAAGACGTCCTACGGCTTATATCTACCACTGGTATGGACTTGTTCGATTCCCAGTGGTCCATAGATTTGGCTACCTTTGGTGTCGCTCTGGATTTTGCCTTTCCCGTTCCTTCGTTGCAAACCGGTCCTCCTCCTACAAGAACAAGAGACAACGGAAAAATCGATATTGGGCATAACTTTTATGACGGGAAGTACGCGACAGACTTTAACCGGTTGTCGACATTGTTTCTGGACGGCCAATCCAGGCCCTCCGGCCCCAACTCTGCGAATACTATGGCTACGGAGCAGCGATGGTGTCCGTGTGCAGCATGTTCACCCGTGTCCCCTCGAATACAATTGAAGCATGGTCAAGCCGACGAACATGTCCCAGACCCGTCTCTACCCCTCGAACACCAACCGGCGTACACAAGGGCCTATATTCACCACTTACTTCACACGCACGAGATGTCCGCTCACGCATTACTCACTATGCACAACCTCTCTGTGGTCGACCGGTTTTTCGCTGACATTCGGGATGTCCTCGAAAGAGACGGTGTAGATAAGTTCACAGAAGAGGTTCAGAGGTTCAGGGACCGGTACGACGACGACGAAGTAATCAACGATACCACTCAGGATTCAGATGAGGTTAGCAAGGTTGAGATTGTCGGAGGTATCATGGGAAGAGAGGCAAGGAGTGATTGGGCATCCGTCGACAAGGCTAGGGGGAAGGGGAGACTGGCAAGGGAGAAGGAAAAAACTGGCGCTGCGGTATTGGAGGAGACGGAGGTTGTGTAAATTTTTTTTGGAATTTAGCTGCTCTCTATGGGGTTTCACACCGAGATAGTACGCGGGGGGATGAAAGGACTACCGATACACCACGCCTACGGACAGAGTCGTTCGCACCAGACTCATTTGAGCGCAATATCCCACGTCTTACTTTCTCATCCCACTTCGGTATTGCTCGCCACGCTCCAGCTTTATATTCTTCTGGGGATCTTTCGAGAAATCGAAACTGGGGATGTAGCCCGGGTCGCGATTGTTGGTTGCGATCCCTGCCTGTCTTCGACCGATCTATAATCTCACTCCTTTCGTCGTAGACATGTAAAGACCTCTATTGTCATACACAAGGTTATCATGTGTGGTTATCCCAGTCGCAATAATGCCTTCGGATGCCTTCGTTCAAGAGACGAATGCCCACCCTTGCTTCCCTCACTACGGAGGAGTTGGACATTCGCCGTCCATCAGGCGAAGCTGCATCTCCGGTGGGATTAACAGCCTGGTTGGAAAAACATCTTTGCCTTAGCAAGCTCAATAGGAAATCGCAGCTTCAATCCCTCCTTGCGGCTCCTACCCGGTGGAGAGGATGTCCTTCTCATGAGCAATTCCGGAGAGATAAGACTGTGCCGGATGATTCTTTCCAACGCTTGTGTCTCGAAGCGGCTCGCACACACCGTTCTTGAAGACAGCCCGTTTTTATTGAAACAGCTCTCTTATGAGACAACACCACATCCAATACTTGCCTTTCAGGACTTGGCCCTGAGGTGCTGCCTTTTTGCTTGAAAATGACCACCCTCTTTCACAAAATCCTTTACGCCATTACAATGTTTACTTTTTCTCCACAAACCGAGAGAACGACAGCATTGACGTCGAGCCAGCATTTGATGGGATCCATGAGGATTATACGGCCATAGAAATGGTCGCATGATCGAGTTTGTCGCTGATGCATCAGCAAATTTACAAATATGCTGATCGTGCTTTTTGCTGAATTATGCTTAAGAGATGCCGAAAACTCGTTCAGAATGATTGAAAATGTGCTTAACATGCTTAACAAACCCTCGCTGCGATGTTCCCAACACATGCTTTACGTGTTGAAACGTGCTAAACATGCTAATTTCAGCACAATCGGCATATTTGTAAATTTACTGATGTGGGAATGATACGCACGACATATTTGCGGTCCCAAACCTCGATTACCCCAGGGTGCCAACCGGTGACCGTTGAAGTGGACCGCCTGAGCGTTTACTCTACTGAAACTGCGGGTGATTATTAAACTGTCCCGATCCTTGTTGCTGACTTATCCTAGGGTAATGTCTGGAATATCTGATTCTCGGCTCCAGACCTACTTGTCTGCTATTGTGTGGAACATATAGCAGCCTGGAAACTTCCGGGTTTCTTGGATCTACCGAGGGGCAGACATCTGATCGATAACCGGCCATCCTGGCATTTGCCGTTGCGTCTGGTGAGGCCTTGGGGAACCCCACGAATTATACGCGCAGCGGGCCTTTTTATAATCTCATTATCTCCGATGAATTCACTCTCGGCTTCTTCGGTGAGGCCATCCCTGAGGCGGTGGTCACCGCCGTAACCATTAACCCCCCTCTCTCGAAACGCCGACCGATTCTCGTGGGTTGCAGATGACAACTGCCCGCTATCGGTTTGGTTGGATATGGCTGCAGACGAAGTCACTGGGCAGGTTGTTCTCTGGGGATGGGATACGCGAATCTTTGCAACGAAGATTTATGTTGCTGATTTAGTGTAATTATGTGTGCATGTAGAACTAATCTTTGGCAGAGGGCCTTGCAGATTACCTGGCTCCGTGTCTTGGAGGGAAGTTTCTCATACCATCGAACTTCACGTTGACACCACTTTGTGCATTTCCTCTCGAAATTCTTTTCAAAAACCCAACACCATCGATGCGTTTCTTCTTAGAACGGTCGGCTCGTTCTTAGGTGACCTTGAACTGACACTCTCCAAGAGTGCTGCGGGCGCGTAGAAATCCTCCTTTCTTCGATGCAACCGCGGTAGGAACCGAAACATACTGCGGAAGCAGGTTCGCGATTATACTTTCGGGGCTGGTAGTTTGGGATCCTTGGTACTAGTGTCGCTCCTCCCTGCCCGACCTGTCTCCGACCTGGCCGTGCTCTGGATCAACATGCATACCCACGTGTATCCCACTGTACCGTCGGTGTCTGGCGGCTAGAATGAATTCCCTCGAGGCTCATAGATTTTCGCATCGAGATTTCCACCCCCCTCGGATCGAAAAGAGCCCACCCTTAGTGTTTGTATTTCAAGGCTTCTGCCGTCGGAAGTCGCCAACCCAAATGCCTATAGTGCATACGCATCTTTGTATCTCCGTATCCCAGCATGCGGACAAAAGTTCAAGGCCGAGACGGGCATTTGAGGTAACCCGAATGGTCGGACTTTCGGGTGGCGGTACTTCCTATATTCCCAATACCACCCGCTATAGAAACCAAACGGGCGGAGCGTACGAGGTTAACGTCACCTCCTCGTCGCGCGCAGTCCAACGGACAATTCAAGGCCGAATCCTCGGCCAAGGGGGGGAATTAAACGGAGGACACCTAGACGACTCAATACCGTTCCGCTGCACTGTATGCGCGCTGAAAGGATATATATATATATAGATTAGCATTCTTCCGTCTTTGGCTTTAGTTTCGTCGTGTTGCTCTGGTTATCGCGGGACGTCGCTGTCCCTCTCGTCGTGTGATGGTCGCAGCGGCGATCACATACGAACTGCTATCACGGTGACGGAACGTCGTCGGACTGTTCGGAAAATCCGAGTCGCCTGATAGGGTTTCGAAGGTTCGATTGAGCTCGACTGAATGTGCGGGGCTAATACAGTGCGGTGTTGTATACAGTACACCGTATGCTGTAGGATGCGCCCTCTTGCGGCTGTCACCGAAGTTCTAGAATTTGAGTGGGAATGCTGTGTGGATATTGCCAGTAAGCGAGCGCA
>Ga0307512_10006689_pt1 | contig 11604 bp, 11 predicted proteins | sample 14_EM_MG_FD_200267 | JGI IMG/M metagenome (GOLD analysis project Ga0307512, IMG submission 200267) | Populus trichocarpa ectomycorrhiza microbial communities from riparian zone in the Pacific Northwest, United States - 14_EM | ecosystem: Host-associated > Plants > Roots > Unclassified | place... | reverse complement strand
GTGCATCTCTGAGTTCACTCGCTCTCGGCCTCTAAGTGCATCTCTGAGTTCAATCAATCTCGGTCTCCAATTGCATCTCCAAACTCGCTCGATCACGGCCTCGGTGTGTATCTCTGAGTTCACTCGATCGTCATCTTCAGGCGCACCTCGAATTGCTGACAATCACCACGTGCTGCCAGTCCAGATATACCGTGTGTAGATAGGTAGCTATATAGATACATAGATACATAGATGAGAATACAAACTGAATGCATAAGTTTTTGAAAATGGTTGAACGATAAGTAGTAGCTATGATTTAACATTGCCAGGCGTTGTGTAAACGGCTTGAGCATAACTGCAGCCCCTGCGAAGAGTGTAACACACGTGTCCTTCTGATGGTGCGTAAACGTCACAACAAAGTAACGGAGTACGTATGGAACGCGACACGTCGCCTGGGCGACGGGTAGCGTGTAATTCTCCGTCAGAGGGTACGAGGTTCCGTCAGAGCCGTCAGAGCCGTCCGGAACACCCGGGTGTTTCTGACGGAAACTCGAGTTGTTGCTGATGTCAATGGGCAACAATGCTACCTACGACATCGCCAATATCACCCAAAAATAACCATCAACTGAGAGCCCATGATTTCTGGTCCTACATTTTGGGTAATCTATGTGGTGCTTGATCACAAACATCTGTAAACCAGGAGTTGGCAGCGTTTGTATGCAGATGAGCAAGAAATGGTCCTACGAGAGCCACCTGGACATTAACAACTTATATCGTTTTCAAAGTTGCAATTCAGTGTACCTGAGCGCTTTAGCCTGTACAACCTGTCAAATCTTTGTATATAGATGGTCACGGCCACATCACACTATGATCAACCATGATGCAAGCCCACAATCGTTGATGCACCGTTGACACTCATTTTCAAGATTCGGCAGGGAGCGTGTGATTTCCTCTTTGGCCTACAAACGCGGCCAATACTGCGATTATGTATAACAACAACCAAATCTCTCTTGTATTACCTGACTTACAACACCAAAAAACATTCATGCTTCACTGACCCTCATTTTTAGGAGATAGTAGCGATGTCATAGCTAGCGTTTTTGTCTTTTGAGGTGGCCAATACTTTCAGTACACATTAAAACAACAACGGCTCTGATCAATTACCTGACTTACAAGACCAACAATTATTGACGCTCCATTGACTCTCATTTTCAGGATGGGGCAGTGAGCGTGTCTCTCTTGTTTTGGAATATAAAGGCGGCCAATACAGCAAAAGAGGACAATGTTGTACCAAAGTCAATATTTTGCGATTAGCAGTAGGATATCTCAATGTGACCTTGAATAGGAAAATCCCAAAACCAGAACCAGAGATTGGAACCGATGGGTCTAGCTAAACCCGGCAAAACATGTGGCTTGACTGCAACGTTTCCCAGTTTGGCCCTCGACGAAGCAGCGTGTCTGGTTTGCCGACAGGTCTGGATTCAAACCGAACCATCTTTGCTCTCCCAACAAGGACAGTTGGCCCGTTACCCGGATCCGTTGCTAACACTACTCAGAAGCTGCTATTGCATTCACCATCCATATATTGTACCCAGATGTGATGAGTTTCAGGCATGATCTCTTGGTTGGCATTGGTATATTCCACTTTACAAGCATATCCCAGATGCTCAACAGAAGTAGATCAGTGAAATTCTTGACCATTGTACAACAGCACATTCTGGAGTATATTAAATATGGTCTCTATGAGGACATTCTGATCTTATGCAGTCACCAGTCCACTACCTTTGTGACCCCAGTTCTCTTCAATTTGAGCATGGAATCGCTGTCCAATATGAGGAATTACAAAACCTACTGATGCATCACTCGGTGAGGTTAATTGGATGCTTCTGCTCCCTCCATAGATAAGGATGTCCCACTCGTGATGTACCTGGTGTGTTACAGGGCAGAACAATGGCCCATTCTGCCTATTCTCAAGGCGGAAATGATGGGCTTTGCATGTATTTTACTGTTTATCACCTGCAGATAGTTGGGTGTAAATATTTCAAGTGTCATTATCCTCCCAGCTGTGAAGGGCAATATATGACAGTGTTTCCACCATACAGTTCAGACCGGTACACTACTCAATATGAATGACCATATGTCCACTCTATCTGCCTTTGTGCAGTAATCAATGTACCTATTTAGAATTGCCCATATTATGTTGTTCAGAATTACCACTTGTGAAAGTGTCCATAGAACGTATTCACCAAATTGCCTTTGATATATTACCCACATGATCTATCTTTGGATATCCAAGATATGTTTTAGGCTGTTCACTGGTTTTCCAGGAAACCTAGACTCCAAATGACACCCACCATGCGTCAATCTTCATTGTGTGTGTCAGGAATTCCTTCTTGAACTTCATCGGCCAATTCAAAGTGATACTGTAATTCTCTCCCTGCAGCTGATTCACCATGCGGTTCCAATCAGTGATACTCCAGGTGGTGGCTTCAGTTTCACCGTCAGATACACAGTGCTAACATTCAACACCCTTCTCAGGGTACTTGTTTGCCACTCTGTTATGTCCTCCCGTACCATTGTCTGTATCCAAACTACATTTTGGGGGAATCTGCTTCTGGACCTGGTTGCCGGATTTAGACTTCCTGCTATAGTTGTTCGTCATGATGTTGGGACAATTTAACAAACACTTTGTGAATGGCAGGTGTCTACAGTTGGATTTCGCTCCCCAATGACTCTTTCACCTTCTGTCGATCAACATCTGACAATTTGATTGCTTGTTGTCAGGTTCCATTATGGTGCACCCCAAATAGCCTTCATTTTGTTGTACTAACCATTACAGCCCGGTATGCATGGACATCCATTGCAGTGCAGATTTTATAAATCATTCATTCTTGTAACTGACGGCATTCTCTTTCCAACTGTTTACTTATATTAGCCTGCACAGGCTTCAACATTGTTTGATGATGAGATGTACTATTCATCTTGTAAAACCACTTGAGTGTAACATCTAGTGCTTTGAGGAATCAGTCAGAGTGATTTTGTTGGCTAACAAGCTGAGAGAATACACAAAATGCCTCCACTACTCCCATTACCCTGTCATGAGAGGATGTTTCTGCCATGGTTTCAGTATGATTATTGGAGCAAATAAGTATTTGCGTACAATTCACTGCCAGTATTCTGGTTACACCTCAGATCTCTTTTCACCACCAGGAGCCACATTTTAATGAGTCATATGTTATAGAAAGGCACTGGAGACCTGGTTATCAGGGTACCGAGGGGAATCAATTTTCAATTTCATCGTTGACATTTCATGCCTTCAGATAGTGGGGCACCCAGTGCCTTATGTCCTTAACTGAACCCAGAAGCAGCCGATGCAATAGACCTAACTGGCAAAGCTCACAAACATTGCCGAGAAGGTATCACAAGAAATGGTTGCAGATTGGGCGAACAGCTACAGTGTGCACAGCATGAATATCAGTTTCCTCCAGATGCTCCCAGTAAACATGCTGATTGAATGAGGTTTTGAGTGGTTGAAATGTTAAATACCCCATCGGAGCACCTTGAGAAAGTTCACTTGTCGGGCATGTGCCATATAATACTCGAGCAACCATCACTTCTTCTGGATTATCCCAAATACAGACAGCCAAAAGTAGTTAACATAGTCTCTGGAATACATCAGCAGAATGTCATTTCAAGCCAGGTCAAGATATGTCATCATTACAGAGTGCAGACAGCACAGTTCAAACTAGGTGATGCCATACATTGTCAGTATTGACGGCAGCTTTCCGGTGACCAGGGAATAGCTCAACGTCAATCCAAGAGTGCATTGTAGGATTGTGGCAGATAACGTATTGTATATTACCAATAGTAGGATACAGTGGCCTGGCATGCTGATCGCCCAAACAATTGGTTGATTGTTTCTTCCTGGATGGAGAAATGGTTGGCTCAATGGTTGCTCCAGCAGAAACTTGATTGTGCATATGCCACCACCCATCACTCTGATTGATCTTGCTGTATATTCAGCATCTGTCAGAGTCTACAAAGGCTAATGGTTCAAACTCATGGTGTTCCTGTCAAAGGAGATGTGCCAAAAAGTACTGTATATATTTGAGATTATCCCTGTAATATGATAATCAGACAATATGTGAATAAGCTTCAATTCAACTACAATCACCAATGCCAAAATTGACCTTAAACAGGAGCTTTTACAGGGCATCCAACAATTGGAATGATTCGATTTTGAAGTTGTCCAGGCCTGTCTCATATATTCATCCACCTACATTTTGTTTTGCCAACTAGAAGCGTCACCCTGTAAGATGATGTTTGTGGACCAAAATTGATGCCATGGATTCTATTGTTCTTAGTACTTACAACACTTGTTATACTGTTCAGTTGCTTAGCATTGTGCTTGCCCCTCTGCATTTTCCACTCCAATTACCTCGCTATGTGGCTATGTCTCTGTTGGATCATGGGTACATATCTGATCAGATTGCAGCGGGTCTATTGTATCTTCATCGGGAGTATCTTGCAGTGGTGGTGCGCCTGGTATAATATCTATGGGTGGATCATTCTTTGAGTAGGTCCTCAATGGCCATTAAGGCTAACCAACCTAAGTAGAGGCATGATGGTTCATGTCGATCCCAGCCTGCATGTGGTAGAATGCAGTCAGTTAATAGCTCTGCCAATATCAATTTTGTGGGATATTGGGGTCAGTGAGCCCCAAGTTGATTCGTGTCGAACGATTTCATTTTGCAGATAGATTACACCACATGTATGCAGCAAGTATTGACCATATTTGAGGAATGGTCAGTGTTCAGGGTATTCCAATGAATCATCATAACACTTCAGGCAGCTAGCTTGAGACTCTGGGATATCAATTTGAATGTGACTCAGCTGGGGTCAGTGTGTCACAGTCACAGCTGTGTCAGACCCCACCAAATAAAGTGAATGGGCAAAACAAACTTAACATTCTATTGGTTTTCTGCATGAACCTTGATATATCATATCCTGCACAATGATCATGCACAACTTCTGCTGGATATTGTTAGCAGAGATGAGAAGGTTTCTTTTGTCTTCACTACAGTCTACTTGAGATAGTTGTTCATCAAGTGTTACAGTGATTATGGCAAACAGCCATATGCTGAGAGACTGCAGTGTTGTGAGATATCGCTCCACTCTAGCATCTACACTGCTGATGATGAATGTTAATCGTCTATATAGAATGAAAAGGTGATATTTTGAGCTAGCTGGTTACTGGTTCAATAATTATGTAGACCTGATAGGATGGTGGAAGTTTTGCTTCAGAAATGATCCTTGACTGTACCATGGATCCTGGGGAGAGCACTGTTGTTTCAACAAGGTGCACAACAGAAAGCAATCACTGTTGCTGCTCAACTCACAGGCCTCCTACAGATTGCCATTTCAGGTCATTTATGAGCAATTTATGTGTAATATCCCTAGTAATACTTACTGGGAAACTGCATATAGCTCTGGTTGGGTTCTGGAACATATCATACCATATCTGTTCTATGACCTTTACAGTCATGGAACTATAGGAAGGTAGGCATCTATCCAATATGCCAGTATTCCAATTCAAGCATGTCCCAGCTGCACAGGTTTGGTTACCCTCCATCACAGTGGCTATTTCCAGGCACTCAGAAGTTTTACCACCATTTTCCATTGAATAGGACTCGCAGCTCACAACTAAGCACCAGTGCAAGTTATGTATTGCCATATTGTGGGCTACTAAGGCTTGTACATGGCCTCCACAAAGGCAGTTGAGGTGGATTTCAAATGTTTCCCCTTTGGCAATTCTTAGTACAAGACCGGTCATCTCAAGTTGCAGCTTGAGTACCTTCAGCCCAACAGGAAAACAATCCAGTCATTGCGCTGACATATTCTAGCTGTCCTCCACCACACATTGCATCTGGTAGAGCTGTGAAAACCCTTATTAACCTCCCAATGAGAGGATTCAACGAAGTAGTAAAAGCACAGATAACTCATGATACAGCAACAATGAACCTGTCCCCATTACCAGAGCCATCTTACGACAGGTATTATGTAGAAATTGAGAGTGATAATTAATTCCACTCAAGCTGTGCCAAAATCAAAGATCAAATCATTGTGATACAGAGAGGATTCTCCGTCAAGCAAATTGCCAAAGAGATGGGGTCACCCAACCACAATGTATACACAAAGTAGAACAATGTATGGCAGGCTGGGTTTGTGGGGAGCATGCAGAAGGGTATAATCCGGGGGCAGAACTGTAATTAACAGCTTCAAGATGGTTCTCAACACTGTGTTCAATGGCAGTTGCCAACATTTTGGCGACATTTTGGAACATGCTGCTATTTAAATATTGGGTTAATACTGTATGAATTAGGCTGCGGTGGATCAGTATGTAGATCAGGAAATCAACAACCCAGTATCCATAGGTGGGGAAACATGGATGGCAAGGCAACAAGTGACCTGTAGCAGATTTGGCCGAACATGCAGACACACAGATGACAAGTAACCTTCCAGAGTTGCCAAATGCAACATTTATGGTTGTATTTCACTGGGTGTCAAACAGCAATAATAGTCTTATATCCCCCAAAAAGCTACACATCTAGTATACAGGTGAAAGGCAGCGGAAGGTGCTAATTGTATTCATCAACAAGCAATGCATGTGTGAATGGTCCTTACATTCTAATACCATTATTTAAGTACACCTTGGAGCAGAAGTCATTGGATAAAGACTATATAAGATTATGTACACTCAGTCAGATGGTGAAGGACCACATATATGGCCATATTTGGTCCAGCTGTTGCCTTTCAAATGCTTTCCAGCTGAAATGGGGATAGAATTTGAAAATATATTTATTTGAAATCAGAAGAGCTACAGGCATGGAGATTGCAGAGAACATAATTAGACTGGCCAAGGCAATCCACACAAGTCATATTAGGGCTCAATATGCCCAGCTACAAATCTTCATACTCAGACTTTGAAAAGTTCTGAACTGGGTGGAACAGTGGAGAGAGAGGAGGATGGTGGGCAACAGCACAATACTTCCATTAAGGTATATTCTGATTGAAAGAGTAGAATTGATTATCTTCCACTCACATCAGCAAAAAATGAAATTGCATTCTCAGTATTCTGAGCATTTTGAAATTCAAGTTCGCCTTTTCTCAATTATGCAGTGTACTCTGGCTGGAAATGTACTCAGTGAAATTGTTTTTGTATCTTTGCGGGATTTTCAAACTTGGTATAGTATTCCCAAAGGGGTATAGCTTAGTCTGTTACATTGTTTTATAGTCGAAAGGTAGTCTATTTTTAAAAATCGAATATGTACTAGACCTACTATTGCTTGCATAGTAATATTATGAAACTTTTGGTTTATATATCTTCACGACAAATCATAATGAAACTAACCATATTTGGAATACCTCCAGCTATAATCAACAAATAACTGAATATCCTTAAGAATATTTCCTATTTGAGTTAGTTTGTTTTTGATTTGTCATTTTGAAATAGTAATGTCAAGTATAATGTCATGACTCAGCAAAGTATTCTATGTTCATTACATTTTTCAAAAATAAAAGTAGCTGACTTCAATCAATTAAAGAATGTATCCAACTAGGCTATACCGATTTTGGAACACTATACCAAGTTTGAAAATCCCGTCAAATTGTGGATGCAATATCACTGAGTATGATTCGTATAACTGGACCAGACAAAATCGACTAAACGTGAACTTGACTTTCAAAAACCTTCAAAATGCTCAGAATGCTCAGAATACCTTGTCCACTTTTTGCTGATGCATAAATATTGGACATACAATTTGCTAGTCTACAAAATACCTAACCTCGCAATTAATTTCTGGTGAATCAGACTATGAACCCCTCTGTGCTGCTAGCTTTGGAACAACTGAACGCAATTATTCAGGATGAAAAGACAGCATACACACATGCTGGGGCAGTTTAGCAGTAAGTGGAGGATGGTGAGGAGGATCTCAATCCATATTGGGGCAGTTCAGTGCAGAGCACAGTTTTCAATACAATCAACAATAGACATGGAAATAAGTGTCTCAATGATGCAGTCAGGCTGCTAAATGGCAGTCAAATTCACCAGTCAACAACTAACTGAGTCCCTGGAATCAATTATTCAATTCCACGCCTGCCAGGAACCCCGTTTCTGACGCACCATATCTGGGCAGTATAGTACATTGTAACAAGATGAGTTCGGCATTCAGTTATTCCTGTGGTGCTGGTGGCAGATGAAATCAATCTTGCCAAGACATTTACCTCTGTGGTAGCGGTTATGATGTGCAAATTACATACTGAGAAGGTGGTTGTGGAGTTGCCAATGTCAATAAGGCAGAGAATACCATTGACACGAGTGTCAATATGGTACAGAATGACCATCCTGCAATTATAAATGTAGAATGAAAGTCGTATCCATTGCTGAGACAGGATCAGGTTCCATGCTGCCTGTTAGAGATCCAGACATCCACACCTCGGTGGCATTCTGCGTGTATTTCAACGCCAGACCCAAACCATTGTATTCCCATGAATGAGGTTGTTGGGAAAAAGTCATTTCGCCACGTGTAATTTACCATAAGCTATATAAGCCCCGGTTGTCTTCTGTGACAGCCATAACAGCAGATAATGGAATTTTGCCCAGAGCCATTATATGTAATGTGGATAATAAACGTGTAATACACGGTAAGCTTACAGTAGTATTTCTATCTTACCCCTTTACTTTTGTGTTCTAACTAAGTACTCTTGGGCTGATAGCGAGAGTGTTTGTGCACGACATGGTGTAATCAAGTATGCTAGATCTGCACTAGGGATTCTTTGGCAGAGGCTACTTGTGTAATCGTACTGTCTGGTCAGAACTCGCAGTTGGTTGTCAGAGTAGTTGCCGTGTTTCTGTCAGAGGCTCCACTTGCTGTCACCCTGTTCTTGTCAGAGCCCATTGTCAGCTGACAGAGTCCACACGTATAGTCGCGGCGATCTTGTCAGAGGCTTCACATTCGATCGCCCTGGACTTGTCAGAGCCCACCGTCAGTTGTCAGAGTTTGCACGTATAGTCGCTGCGATCTTTTTAGAGGCTTTTCATGCTATTGGCCTGGTCTTGTCAGAGCCCACCGTCAATTGTCAGAGTCTGCACTTATAGTCCCCATGATCTCGTCGCAGAATTCTCATGCTATCGCCCTGGTCTTGTCAGAGCCCACCATCAGCTGTTAGAGTCCCCACGTATATTCACCGTGATCATTGACAGTACTAATGGTCGATTATCAGAATCTAGGCATGTGGTTCAATGATTGCCATTCTAACCTGGATTTTAGAACCATTCATGCGTGGAATGAATTTATTCAGTTTTCCATCAATTGTATTCCAATAATGAACCATCCAACTAAGATATACTATATAAATGAGCAGCTGCACATCCTCATCGTTGGGTACCGTCTCCGGATCGCACCGTGTGTCAGCAAGTGTTTTCTGCTCTCGCCCATTGATTGCGTCGATCCTGTCCATAGTTATAGCCAAGATCGTTTTTTGAATCTCTGGTGGGATACTTTCCTGTTGTTCGAATGGATCACCATATGTACCTAATTACATGTCCGATATGTGTATCCAAAACAGTGTTCCGCATACTCTTGTATGTATGGGCTTCAAATCCCACAATGAGGAAACTGCCACCAGCCCAGTTGTCCAAGGAATGATTAACTGCAGTTGTAGCAAGTAACAAACACTCTGCTGTCACCTCATCGGTGAAGTGGGACGTATATGGCCGTCGCGTGAAATTACACTTTGAGTTCTGTAAAAACCTTTTTGCCATCACGCCCGATACTGAATGATGCTGAAACATCTTTTTCGGTATCTAAGTTGATTGTCCTGAGATTAATAGAATCTGTGGTGTTCAGTCATACTTCACTCTCACAGTCTGAATGATGATACCAGTATGTGCAAGGAGAGATTAGCCTTGTTACTAGCTTTTGCCGGTTATTGTTCGGGAGGGTCCGAAAGCTAGTGGGATATTGATCAGGCGCAACTTCACATGACTTTTCGGCGAAGAGCGCTCGGGCAGCTGATAGGCAATCCGCGAGCTTGGTCCTCAGTGCTACTGAACTGGGCTTGAAACATGCGGATACGTACTGTGTGGATAGCTCCCTGCGAGATGTGAAACTCCTTGACTGCCGTACTTAGAATTTCACGTGCTTCCTTGTAGCCATCCTTGGACGGTTTGTCGACAACAACTGGGTAGGGGTCTTTGGGAGGAATTCTGCAAAGGAATAGATGTTGGGCAATGTCCCACGAATCTTTTGGCACCCCACCATCACCCACCTTACGCTTATGCCAGCGACCAGTATCGATGAGGGACCTATTCCGCTTGTGCATCGAGGTGTTGCCTAAGTCAGAGAGGTTGTGCAATGTCAAAGCCAATAAGGAAATGTTGCTGTTACCTGCTGAGCATAGTGCTCCAGATTCCCTGGAGGAGTGTCACGGGGTGATTGCAATGACTATGTATTCTTAGCTAGAGAGTTTGATGTTGGATGCGGGTGCCATTATTACCCCCCCGCGGGTTGCGAGGAGAAAGAGTGATCGATTGTACCTTGGTATTGTCAGTCAGTGCGGCAGTGGACATATCTGGTTCCACTTGCCCGCCGCTGGTTGTCCGATGAACTAGGTGTTCACAACAAGCAATAGTCAGTCGAAAGCAGGGATGGTCATTCCTGCTACTACTAACCAGTCGCTGGCTGCTGGAAGGACTAGGTGTTCGCACCTAGAAATTGTCAGTCAGACACAAATGTCGAGCTGGATGCGTCATTACCCCTCCTTGGTTGTTCAAACTGGAAGAATGACTACAGATATTTAATATGTGGGTTCTTCAACGTGGGCATTGCGGTTCATTGTCATTGTAATTGCGATCACTCTTCAGCTGGCCTTCCGAGGTCTCGTTACTGCCAATATCGCCCCCGGATTGGTGTCGTCGTCGGCCATTTTTGTTGAAGTGAGACCAATGGCTAATGAGGCTGGTGTTTTGATCATCACTGCGGCTGCTGCCGCGCTGGGACCTGCCGCTGGGATTTTGATCAGTGCAGCCACTGCTGCCACCGGATTGTCTAGAACGGTTGAGGGTGCTGCTGCCAGATCTGGTTCCGTTTGCCATTCTGTGCGTTGAATGTTGCTGTGCAGGTTCACGTTGGGTGTATCGGCTTCGCATGTACACGGAATCCACGGCTTGTTATCGTTTATTATATAGTGCATTTCTATCTCCTGTCACCTACAAACAACCTTGTCAGAGTTGATAATAGACCCAATAGTATTGGTTCCTGTGTCAGAGTTATGGTCCATGCGAAAGTCGAAGTTATGCTGTAAACTTGTCAGCATCAAGTTCATTTTCAGAGTTGATAATAGACTGTATACGTTGGGTCTTCCGGGTCAGAGTTGAAGTAATTACAGTATCGGCAAGGTTGATTCCGGTATCAGAGTAGGGTGGTTGTCAGTTAGGGTGATTGCCTGAGTTAGGGTGATTGTCAGAGTTAGGGTGATTGTCAGAGTTAGGGTGATTGTCAGAGTTAGGGTGATTGTCAGAGTTAGGGTGATTGTCAGAGTTAGGGTGATTGTCAGAGTTAGGGT
>Ga0307512_10006688_pt1 | contig 11606 bp, 8 predicted proteins | sample 14_EM_MG_FD_200267 | JGI IMG/M metagenome (GOLD analysis project Ga0307512, IMG submission 200267) | Populus trichocarpa ectomycorrhiza microbial communities from riparian zone in the Pacific Northwest, United States - 14_EM | ecosystem: Host-associated > Plants > Roots > Unclassified | place... | reverse complement strand
GAAGGGGGTGAAGACACTCTCCATATAAGCTCTTACACACGTCGTCTTCTAGTCCCCCTGTGCCTGTTGTTACCGTATACCCAAGGAACTTTTGCGGAGCGCGGGTTAGGCGCCAACATACAGTACTAAATTCGTGACTTCCCCTTAATAGCTTGCACCTTGCAATAGGATTTCAAGACGGTGATTTCGGGTTGGGAGTGGTGACAGCGCAACTTTTACGGGGCGGGCCTGTCATTTCAGCGTTTCTCAGTCTACTTTCGTGGGCGCGCGGGACTAACCCGATGCAGAATAATGAAATTCCGCATGACAGCCTTGACAGGTACTGCACTTTATAATGACATGGCAAGCATTCTTCGTTAGCACATGGCAAAATGGTTGCGCTGGCACGCTGATGAACTTACTGTATATTGAAAGAACAGACCTTGGATCCAAGAGAGCCTATGTTTCCACGGCATCTGAGTTGGTTGGATACTGTGAATGTGGATAATCGTGCAGCAAAAGTAAATCACATTCCGTCAATGTTCCGACAGGGGGTGAGAGTATCCCATGTCATCTCGATTTGGTCGTATTCGGTCTCACCGGCTACCTACGTGTCAAAAAAAATCTCGTCACCCACCGCCTAACGTACTGTAGTGATGTGTATAGCAAAAGATCGCCCTCTGTTGTGACAACGACATTCCTGATAGTGGGTAATCCCACAGTCAAAGGATGAGCGTAATTATTCTTGACATACCAGGGCAGTATCGGAAGAGCTCATCTTCGAAAATTCAGTTGACCACGAGTATACGAACCCCTCAAAAAAATCCGAAGCAGTCCACATCAACCGTCTCAGACAGCCCTGGGATTCCTCCCCTATTGCCCTATTGATACCAGACACGTACCGCTTCCCTTCCGGTAGCAGACCACGGCGAGCATCGGCAACGCTTAGATTGTGGTGCATTTGGCCGGACAAATGAGGATGGTGCCACCAAAATGGTGTTCACCTGATGTACTTTGCCCGCGTGACCGTGATCTGTTCGACTTGAGTCTGCTGAACGTAAACGGCGAAGGAGGCCCCAATGATACACACCCGAGCCGCGAAATTTCTTCGCCGATCGCTGGTAGCGCTGCAATGGTCAGGGATATCCCACTCGAGTTTGATACTGTACCCTCCATGACTACAGATCAATCGTGCTAATTCGGAGATTAGCCGGTCCTCATACAGTACAGTTACTGTCACGGGGGGGGGGGGGGGGGTGAGCGCCGACACCGGCCGTCAGAATTTTCTCAGGCTCAGGGCCTGCATCGGTAATAGGAGTTGGATCAACTCTGAGGACAGCACCGGTTTCAGGGACTCCGTTGCATATGGCTGGGTTCACAGCTGGGTTGGGGGGCAGTTAAGTCGAGATGAGTGGTGCCAGTGGGGCACCTCGCTCGCTGGCGGTGTTGAGACGGGAGCTTCGGAGTTCAGAGCGATTCTGTGGCATCCTTAATCCACGAAGTCGAGATTGTACCAGTCATATCTGCTGCTTCAAGTTGTCGTGCTAAGTGGAGAGGACCGTGTCTGGCAGGGCACGACAGATCAGAAACCAGCTTAAAGATCACAGCTGCCGATGCGTGTCGTGTTCGACGCATGGCTCGTATTGCGTTTGTGTGTTAAGACTAGCCCAGTCAAAGATAATCAGAGGAAGCGCTCTTGTGGCGACAAATATGCCTGGGGACTGAGCATCGAACACTAGTTCGGGTTCACACCAGTCCCGATGTGGCCTGACGGTAAGTCCCCATCATGATGTACAGCAATGAGAATGACCTACATCAAATGATCATGATTTGTTTCTGCATGTCCAATCCCAGTACTCCGCACTCTGTCGCACGTTCTGCTCGCGGCCATCGTTAAGGGTGGGGATCCGAGTCCTCGAAATAATATTGAGTTTCATTCCCTTTTGAATATAGATCAATACCGATACCAGTAGAGATTGTTTTCACCTGAAAATCAAATCTTCACTAGTATTGGTATTCTCCCTGGAATGGCTTCGGAGCACAGAAAAGGTCAGCCGGGAATTAGAACCTAGAACGAAAATGTTGCGGCAGGCCGAGAATCTGGGCGGGCCGCATCGGTCCGAGTTAACCCCACAATGTTTGGACCCCCGTTGGTATCATACGGTATGGAACGTAATCGCACCATACAGTACGGCACTGCCAGTGAAGGAAGGACACGCTCGATACAGTATAACCCCAGCACTAAACAAGAATAACAACACCCAATCCTTTGTAGAAAGTGTGAAAGCTAATGAGTTCTGGGCATCAGAAGGCATCCTAAGACATCATGGGAACTGCCAGTGAGGGTACAAAAATCACCTTAGCTACAAGTATATAGGTTTCACTACTATGTCCATTGGGAATGGTCTGTCCAAATCCTATTGAACCATTCTCTACCGCGCGCCCTAATTCAACATTCCTTGTTATGTTCACAATGATACTGCTTGGAATTCACGACGATGGATGATGGAGTACATAATAAACTTGAAGTAGTACGATGAACTCGGATAAGGTTGAGACAAAGATAGAGTGCCAGGAAACAGAACCAGTACACCTGCAGGTGGCATGTGAGTCCTTTAACCCTCGTTTCACATTGCCATCTCATTCGAAGTGGATAAGTTTAACGTACAGACAGTAACATCCAGATGGGAGGTAGTAATGACCAATCAAACACGAAAACAAAAAAATCCCAAGAAAGCCCGTCATCGCACGACCGGGCTAGACTCCCTCTCCTCTATCATTATTCCGTCATGCCCCCACTTCCGTTTCCCTTCTCAGCATCGTCATGGTCTTTCTTAAGGCCACGCAATAACCAGAAGGAGTAGATCGCAGCGAGAAAGCCGAAAATCACAGCGCACCCGCCTGTAACACCGACAGAGGCGATGCTTGCCGCGTTGTATGCGCCGTTCTTGTTAGCGTAGATGTCCACAAACGTCGAAATGAGCCCGGATAAGCCACTGAGCCACCCTGGGATGAAGATACTGTCGACCAGCCAGGCATAATTAGTGCCATGGCACCACCAGAGATAGCACATTCCGATCGCGCCGAGGACGGAGCAACTGAACCCCACCACTAACCTGTTAGTTGGGCCACACATGTTAGAATAAGGAAGGGAAAGTGGATTGGGAAGTCATTGGAAAGTGTGTAGAAAGGGACTTACAAAGGGATATTCTGCAGGGCAGACAAGACGTTCTCATATGCTCCACCAATCTGGAGCTTAGAGAGTGTGCCAAATGAACCAGGGAGAAAGAGGAATCCTGCGAGGACGACCCAAGCGAAAAATAGCGCAAGCATATTATGCCATGGAGAGACATCCTTGAGCAGCATCTGCATGTATCTCGTTTTTGCGTACGCGCGAAGTGAATCGCCTTTGTTATCGGGCATTGTGGTGGGAGGGGATGCAGGGACGTGTAACCCTTGGGTGTTGGACATGACTCTAGACTGGCCCTAACGCGTTCTACGCAGAGCTATGTGAAATATCTGAACAGTTTTGTAGGTTGTGTTGCTATTGCCAATTGGGCGGAGTCGAGAGAAGCCTTTGCGGTGGGAAGGGGAGGGGGGGTTGACTCGTTTGATACCTCGTGTAGGTGTAAGAAACCTGTCGTAGGATATGTGAGTGAGGAAGATGAGGATTTGGGGGATTTTGAGCAATGGAGGGCGAGACGACACTATATATACTCCCACGCGATTCCATGTTTTTCATATGTCGCACTTGATCTTGTAGGGGTTTCGAATCCCGCTGCGCCTGTCGTTTCATATCCCCAGAGAACCTTTGCGAAGCGAGGGGCTAGGCTCAATCCAAGAGAGATTCGTGAATCCCCGTTAATAGTTTGCACGTTGCGATAAGATTAAAATATGACAAGCATGTTGGAGCTAGTCACACGCAAGGTTGCAGGATCGGGCGCACCCATCGTTCAGTGTTCCCCAGCGAACTTCCGCGGGGGCACCGGTGCTAACCTAACGAAGGTTCATGAAAACTCGCTGAACAGATACCGTGTGGTGACACGGTAAACCTTAAACCGTTCTTCAGCTTGCACGTCGCAATGTGGTTGCGCGCTGATTGACTTATTGTGTTGAGAGAGCAGACCCTAGATCCAAGAGAGCCCAAGTAGGATCGCGATATCAAAATCAATTGCGTGGTCGAAGCCTGGATAATCGATACGCATCGATACACTTCAGTACATGTTCCCTCAACGCTCTGACAGCAAGTGTGTCTGTCTGTCTTCATGTTTTCCCCTTACCATCCATATATGGAATAATGCCATGCTTCATTTCCCCACAAATCTCAGATCTCACCTTGAAATATTGCCTGTGTTGGCAAAAATATCATTTTGCTCACCATCTAATATACTGTGCTTCTGCAGCGTTGTGATATCACAGAGTGACATCCATAATAGTCCATAATGGTGAGTAATCCCAGTCAGGCGGTAAGCAGGATTATTCTTGACGTACAGGAGCATAATCAACTTGGAGGACTAATGTTCGAGGGGTCAGTAGAGCAAATGTCCACAAACCCCCAAAACTCCAAAGTAGTCCGCATCAACTGCCCCGGACAGTCTCGCCACTCTTCCCCTACTGATATCAGCTGCGTAAACACTTCCGGTGGTAGACCATGGTGTGCGCTCGCAACCCTTAGGTTGCCGCACACGTGGCAGCGACAACAAGTATGGTGACGAGGACAAGGGAGATTCATAATTGATTGTGATACCGAGTCGATGTCCATTGACCCGCCTGACGCGCTTTTTCCGCGTGGCTGTAATCTGTTTGACTTGAGTCTGTTGTACGTAAAGGGGGGGGGAGAGAGATTGCACACCCGATCCGCAAAATTTTCCTCACTTAAATCGTCCTGTTGTGGTCTGGTACTGTATCCTCTTTCCACTGCAAATCAATCGCGATAGTGCCGGGATCAGCTGGTCCCCCTCGTGTTGTCGTCACGGTAGCGCTAGCTGTCAGAATTTTATCGGTTCAGCGTCTGGAACTGCAATCGGAGTTGGACCAGCTCTGAGGATAGCGCCCGTTGCAGGGATTCCATTCTATGTCGCTGGGTTCGAAGCTGGGTGGAGGGTAGTCGAGACAGGGGTGAGAGTGGCAGGTAACTCGATCGCTGGTGGTGTCGAGACTGATGCTTCGGAGTTCACGCGGCGTCCTCGACCTACGAAGTCGAGAAAGTGCCGTACTTGTTGGGCTCAGTGGAGAGGAGTATGTCTGCCGGAAATGAGACAGGTGGGCCATAGGAAGGCCACACTGACAGTTGCTGGTGGGAGTTGTGCCCTGCGCCTCGGGCCAATAGCTTGTATTGCGACTAGTTGAGACCAGCCCGGTTAGGAACGACTAGAGGAAGCGCCCCGGTCGTGACGATTACGACTGGAATCACTGAGGACTGTGGTCGTTAGTTGTGGACGTGAGCACAGAACTCCAATTCGGACACGCACCGTGGCAAGCATAGAAGCGCCACAACACCGTTTGTAGACCCCATGCACATTGACAGGAACGGCCGACATCAAATAACCTCTTCGTACATGGGCGGGCCCAGTACTCTACCCTCTGCTGTAGGTATTGATCACGACCATCGTCAAGGCGGTGATCCTCGGGGCGAAAAAAAAAAAGGTTCCAACAATGAAAATAAACCGAAACCAATACCAGTAAAGATTGTTTTCGTCTTCAAAGACAATTTTCACAGGTATTAGTATTCTTCTTCTCGTGGTAGCTTCGGCGTTGTGTGGAAACACAGCTGAGAACGGCGCCAGTGCGCCAGTGTTTGAACGACTGGACGGGCCACATCGGTCCGAGCTTGTCTCATGGCTCATGTCTTAACCCTGCGTGGGCGGTTCAAGTCAAGACAAACCTTGGTCAAACCACAAAGCTCAGTCACACCGTACGGCACTGGAGGAAAGACACGCCTGTATACTGTTTAAATATAGTACGTAATCAACAATTGCAACTCTCAATCTCTTGTCGTGTGCACAAGGGTACTGCTTGGAATTCAAGACGATGACTCGGATGGACAACTTGAAAACTTGCACGCCTACAGACTCGGAAGCCGCACGTTCCACCCTCTCTTCGCATCTCTTCGATCTTCTTCTCTCAGGGAAATGTACTCCCTTCAAGTACCTACCAGGCCGCATAACGTTACTTACACGAGCCTTCCCACGCAGTTCAGCTGACTCGGATGTTGCTGATGTGGTCTAAATTCGTGATCGCGTTCCAGCCCACCCCCCGGCGGGAATTTCCCCAAGATACAGTTACCAATGGAAGATTATCTTATTAGCTAAGTATTGTGCTTCTTTAGTGTGCGTAAGGATAGAGGAAGAGCTATCTTTCCTCACAGAATCTCGCCCGCGTGCATGATTAATCTTAGTGCCTCACAATCTCACTTCATTCACCCCAATATTCGCATGCTACATATCAAATGTTGAATCTAGTATCTATCAGACAGTGGTGTCTCGATCTCTCCCTATCATCCGCATAGTAATCCCTCATGCAATTCAGAACTCGGACGCTATTACTACCAAGGCAGAAGCCTGGATGCAACATGCGTACTTCCATTCTCGGACCGCATCTCCATATCCTTCCGGGTGGATAGTCTTAACATACAGGAAGTAACATCCAGAAGAAAAGCAGTAATGTACAATGAAACATGAAAGCCAAAATCCCAAAGAAATCCCGCTCCACACGACTGGTTAAGTTGCCTCACCTCGATTATTTTTCCGACCCGTTTTCCGATCCCGCCCCGCTTCCTGTTTCTTTCTGCTTACGCTCATGCTCGTGCTTGAGGCGACGCAGCAACCAGAACGAGTAGAACGCGGCGAGAAACCCGCAAATGACGGTGCTTGCGCCTGTAACGGCCATAGAGGCGATACTTGACGCGCCGTATACACCGTTATTGTGAGTATAGATGCTCACGAACGTTGATATGAGCCCGGCAAGGCCACTGAGCCACCCTGGGACGAAGATACTGCTGACCAGCCAGACATAATTGGCTCTCTGGCGCCACCAGAGGTAGCACATTCCGATACCGCCTATGGTGCAGCAACTGAAGCCCACCACTAATCTATTGGTTAAACCGCACATGTTAGAATGAGGAAGGAAGAGTGGACTGGCCATGTGGTATCTCCAAAGAAGGGGGAAATGGAAGAAAGGGACTTACAGAGGGAGGTTTTGCACGGCAGACAGTACCTTCTTGAATGTCGTAGAATTGATTGGGAGGTTTTCGAGAATCTCGAATGAACCAGGGAGGACGAGGAACCCTGCGAGGAGGATCCAAGTGAAAAACATCGCGAGGATGTTATTCCATATGGAGACGTTCTTGAGCAGAATCTCGATATATCTAGATTTTATGTACGCTTGAAGTGAATCGTCCGTGCAAGGGGTCATTGTGATGGGATAGATGCAGGCACGTATAGCCTTCGAGTGTTGGACTTGACCTTAGACTGGTCCTAAAGCGTTCACTAGGTGGAGCTGTGTGCGATGTTTGAATGGTTCTGTAGGCTGCGTTGTTATTGCCGATGGGTGGAGTATAGACCGAAGTCTTTGTGGTGGGGGGCGTGTCTAGTCCTGACTGTTTGACACCTCTGAAAGGAAGCAGGACCCAGGGTGTGTGGGTGAGGATGATGCCACAGTATCCAGTCTGTTTCGAGGACTATTCGAGATGCGGACTTGGGGGACTTTGAGCCATGGAGGCGGAGAAGACTCTCAATATAAGTTCTTACACATATTGTTCTTTATTTTCCATACTTCGTACTTGATTATTACTTGATGCCTTCCGATCCCGCTACGCCTGTCATTTCCGTATCCCCAAAGAACTTCGCGAAGCGGGGGCTAGGCGCAACCCAACATAACGTGAGTTCAGGACTTCCCATTAATAGTTCGCACCGTATAATGGGTTCGCAAGAAGATGGCTTAAGTTGGGAGTGGCGCAAGGTTTGCGGGACTGGCCGCACCTGTCACTGGTATTTCAGGGTTCCCCGGTGAACTTTCGCGGGCGCGCCGGGGCTAACCCGATGCAGAATCACGAAAATCCGCAGATCACATATTTTACTGTATGACATGGTAGGTATTCACGTCGCAATATGGTTGCATACTGATGAACTTACAGTACGTTGAGAGAACAGACCCTGGATACAAGAGAGCCTATGTGGGTTCACGACACCCGAGTCCATTGGGCGCTCGTGACGGTGGGTAATCGATACACGTTGCACCCTAGAACACATTCCGTCAACGTTCCGACAAGGGGGTGTGACTTAGGGTATTCCGATTACCATCTATGGTATCATGTCATCTCACCGGTCACCTGAAGATATGTCCTATGTCAGAAAAAATCTTATTTCACTCACCACCTAACGTACTGTAGTGATGTGGCATTGTGATATCCCAAAATGATTATCCTCTGTAATGACGGAAGTTCTAACAGTCAAGCGGAGCATGGTCATTCTTGACGCACCAGGGCATTGCCAGAACAGTTTGTGTTCGACAAACCAGTTGACCACGAGCACACGAACCACAAAAAACCCAGGTAGTCCGCATCAACTACCCAGACAGCTCCGGTATTCCCCCCTACTGATACCAGATGGGTGAACACTTCCCTTCCGGTAGCAAGCCACGGTGAGCACCGGCAGCGCTTAGATTGCGGTACACTTAGCCGGAACAACGAGAATGTTGATGGAGACAAGGGAGGTCCAGGTTCGCAATTGCTTGTGCCACTGAGCTGGCGTCAATTGGTCCTTCTGACGGGCTTTGGCCCGGTGGCCGTGATTTGTTCGATTTGGGTCTGCAGAACATATTAAGGAGGTCTTCGATAATACAACCCAACCGGGGAAATTTCTCCATTCGGATACGTCTTTCAGGCTTCGGCATTTTACCCTCCTCGACTACAGATTAATCGCGCTAGTCCCGAAACTTGCTGGACCTGCTCATGCTGTTATCATCACGGTGGGGGTGGGCGCTGGCGCTGGCTGTCAGAATTCTCTCGACCTCAGGGTCTGCATCTGTAATATGAGTTGAGTCACCTCTGAGGATAGCACCCGTTTCAGGGACTTCATTGCATATGGCTGGGTTCACGGCTGGCTAGGGGGCACGCAAGTCGAGATGAGTGGTGGGGCACCTCGCTCGCTGGGATATTGAGACAGGAGGTTAGGAGGCCAGAGCGATTCTGCGGCATCCTCAACCCACAAAGTTGAGATTGTGCCAATCACACCTGCTATTCCAAGTTATCGTGCTACGTGGAGAGGACAGTGTCTCGCGGAGCCACGACAAATCGGAAATCAGATTGAAGATCAGAGCTGTTGATGAGTGTCATATTCGACCCATGGTTTGTATTGCGTTTGTGTTAATACTAGCCCTGTCGGAAACGATTAGGGGAATTACTCTGGCACTGACAGAGACACCTGGTGACTCCAGTTGTTAATTGTGGACGTATGCATCGAACAACAGTCCGGACGCGCACTAGCACCGATTCGGCCCGACAAGGTTTGTAGTCTCCACGCACAGCAACGAGGATAGTCTACATCTGACGATTCGTTCGTGTATAGGCAGCCTCTGTATTCTGTCGTACGTTCTGCTCATGGCCATCGTTAATCGAGTCCTCGGAGCGAAAAAGGTCGAGTTTCCATTTCCTATTATGAATATAGATCAACTCCAACACCAGAAAATATTGTTTTCACTTGAAACGAAACCTCTTCCTGATATTGGTATTTTCCTTGGGATAGCTCCGGAGCATTGAGAAAAACCAGCTGGGGACATAGAACCTGGAACGAAAATATTGTTGCGAACGCCGAACACTGACCAAAAACTGGGGGGGCCGCATCTCTCCGGGTTAATCCCACGGTGCGGCTGTACCCGGAACTTCGATCGCACCACTGGCATCATGGCATGCACTGGACACCGTGACGTTCGTGTAGAGTGTGACTCTATCACTAATCATGATAGAGAATAACAACTCTCGACCTCCTGTGTACAATTATACTTGGGGTTCAGGACGACTGGGACGGTGGAGGCCCGGGATTCAGAACCAGCCTGGCCCTCTACAGGAAGCGTGCAGGTTCTTTCATCCTCTCTCCACGCGTCACGTCTCGACATCGGGTTAGCTTCGCTGTCCCATAATTTTTGGCTGACCCCTCAAGAGAACGACAAATTGTCTCGGTCTTGTGCCTCTGTGCACGTTTAACTTGTCATATCTTGTGTTATTACCACCACTAACAGGCATCTTTCCCGTATATGCCTACTTCCGAGTCATGGTCTCGGCCGAATGACAATGCGTGATCTATTTAGGTACTCTCTTCCTTTGTTTATGACGTCTCTTATTCATATCAAGTATGCTCGAGCATTTCCACGCATTTCAGCTGATGGAGTTTATGTGGGCCCTACTAGTAATTCGTGACCGCGTTTACTTCCTCCGAGTCCCCATGCCGAAATTTTCTCCAAGATACACTATTTAGGCCTCGGGGTTATCTTTCCTCATCTTTCCTCTTTCCTCTTTCCTCACAGAATCCCGCTCCGGCGAATGATTAATCGCAGTGTCACACAAACACACTTTATTCCTCCTAATCCACCCATGGTACTCACCAGATGTTGAACCCACCGCCTATTGGACACAGTGATGTCTTGATCTTTCCCTATTTCAGCGCAGTAATACCACAAGTAATGAATTCGGACGCTATAGTATTAAGGCAGAGGCAAGATCATGACGTAAAACTCGTGCCCCTGGATGCGGCATGTGTTACCTTTCGCACTTGCTTCACATTGCTATCTCCTTCAGAATGAATAGCCTTCATGTACAGGAAGTAAGATCTCAATGAAAGGCGGTAATATGTACAATGAAATACAAAAACCAAAATCTCAAGAAAAGTCGCCATCGCGCGACCTGGTTGCCTCTCCCCAATCACTTTTCTCCTACCCCCCTCGCTTCCCATTCCCTGCTGCTAAAGCTTATCCTGTTACTTGACGCGACGCAACAACCAGAACCAGTAGAGTGCGGTGAGAAAACCGCAAATGACAGTGCACGCGCCTGTAACGGCGAGGGTGGCGATGCTTGACACGCCTAGTATGGAGGGGTCTGGCGTAGCATAAACATTCACGAACGTCGAAAGGAGTCCAGAGAGGCCATGGAGCGCTCCTGGGAAGAAGATATTGTCGACCAGCCAGAAATGGTTTCGCCTCTGGCGCCACCAGAGAATGCACATTCCGGTTCCGCCAAAGGCGCAGCAGCCGTAGGCAACCACTAACCTGTTGGTTGAATTCCAATCAGTTAGAAGAAAGAAGGAAAAATAGAGACATTTCTTCTTCAAGGTTCGAAGGGGGATAAATGGGGGGGGGAAGGGACGTACAATGGGAGATTCCGAATGGCTTGCAACACCTTCCTGAGCTCTCCCGAATTAGTCTCGATCGACTCGAGTTCGCTAAACGAACTAGGGAGAACGAGGAAGCCTGCAAGCAGGATCCAGGTGAAAATGCTAGCAAAGATGTAGTTCCATACAGAGATATGCCCCGATTTGGGCCTCATCTCCCGCCGGTTCGATTTCGGATGGTCGACGGGCACAGTTGCCACGCTCGTGCCAAAGGAAATAGTCATTGTTATAGTTTTTTCTGGACCC
>Ga0307512_10006687_pt1 | contig 11607 bp, 14 predicted proteins | sample 14_EM_MG_FD_200267 | JGI IMG/M metagenome (GOLD analysis project Ga0307512, IMG submission 200267) | Populus trichocarpa ectomycorrhiza microbial communities from riparian zone in the Pacific Northwest, United States - 14_EM | ecosystem: Host-associated > Plants > Roots > Unclassified | place... | reverse complement strand
CCCGTTCAGTATCTTCAGGGCCTGACCTCAGTCCACCCCTCTCACCATCAAGGAGAATTTCGGCTCACATCTTCCACATCGGTGGACGGAAGTATTCATCTTCGCTTCCGATAGAGATAGAGTGGCTTGAGTTCTCTAGTGCACTCCGGCTGTGGCATTTCCGGTACTATCTGGCTGATTCTCTTCGTCGCTATGCGCGCTCGTGAACTGGATCAACTTGGGTTTCCTTTTGATGATGCTCGTCTTCGCCTACCCCACTATGCGCAATAAGCTCAACAATGGACACCGTTTCCTCGGATGCACCGCTTTGGCTTTGGTCTGGGTCCAGGTTGTTCTCTTCATCAATGACAACCGCAAGACAGGCGAGCCCCTCCCTCACGCTTGTAAGCACAACATTGCCGTACATCATCACCGCTTCCATCGTTCTCCCATGGCACCGTCTCCGCGAGGTCAACTTCCGCGCTGTTACACTCTCCAGGAACACTACCAGGTTGTGCTTCAACTACAGTGTCATCTCCCTATATTTACCCGACTACCGCGGTATTGACATGATCGGATTATAGCCCGGCGCTCTAACACCGGCACTGCCGTCCGTATTGCTCACTCTCCTCTCAAGAAATGGCACGGCTTCGCTACCATCCCCGAGCAAACTAAAGACGAGTTCTCTCTCATTTTCTCTCGTACTGGTGACTGGACTACCAACATCATTGACAACCCCCCAACAAAGTTGTGGGTCCGTGGTCTCCCGACCAACAGTGTTTCGAGGGGTGTCCCCATGTTCTGTAGGATGATCCTCGTCGCCACAGGTTCCAGTATTGGCCCCTGCTCTAACGCCATCTTCGGGGGGCGCATCCCCGTTCGCCTGCTCTCGACCTTCACCCAACGTCAGGGAGATTTTCGGTGACGAGTTCGTCGACTAATTGCCCTATGGCGCCGTCTTTGACTCGTAAGGCAACTTACCGGCGATCATCTATGGTCTCGCAAAACCCTCCATGTCTCATTCTATCATTCTCCCACGGTTTCATGGATGTCGATGCCGTCGCGACGGCCGAACAGCTTTCTTCCGATCCATTTGTATTTTCCACGAAATAGTCCTTCCCTTTCCCCCATATGAATCGATGACGTCGAAACGTGTAGATAGAATAGAAATACCGCGCTACATAATGATGAGTTCTCCTTCAATCCTTTCTATTGTCTTCGCATCCCAATTGCCCTCGGCCTGGCCCCAGTGCTTTTAAACCGAGAATGTTCATGAAACACAGCCACTCGGAGGAAAAGGTTTGTGATCTCCGCTTCCTGTGGTAAGCGGGGTAAGTTTAAGGATCAATGTCAGGAAAGGTGATGACGGGGGTAGCACTGGCACGTAAATATACCGTACTGGGAATCCGGAGAATAAAAACCGGTCGTGTCGGGTGTGTCAGCTGTGTCGGCAGTCAGAAACACGACTGTAAGTCAGTATTACTGTTCGAGTTCTTGGCAGCCCGCGAATTCTGGTGTCGCAGCCTGAAGCTGGTCCCAATATGTGTATTCCCGGGATCCGGCTGAGAGTGGCTGTTCGAGGTCAACCCCGCCTGGTTTACTGATTCCGGCAGTAGGGGAAAATGAAAAGACGCTGATGATCGTAAACTCGCCAATCCCTTCCACCACCTTCCAGCCACCAATAGTCCGGCAGTAGCAAACCTTTGCTCAGCGACCACTTCCGCCGCTTTCATCCTCCACGAACAAATACAAAGCCATGGGTCGACGCGCACGCTCCGGTTCCAACGCAAACAATGCTCAGATCGTCCGCAATGATGTAGGGAACGCGGATCTAAACCAACCCGGCGCCGTCGACAACGGGTTTCCTATCCCTACTACCGCGGGAATGTCCCCGGGTTCACGATATAACCACAACTTGAAAGTTTTACGCCGTCGAGACCCTTCAATTGTATCAATCTTTGACCAGTTCAGCCATGTATGTTTGTACCACCACAACGGAGAAAAGTGGGAGAAGAAGGGTTACGAGGGGAGCATGTTCTTGTATGAGAGGTGGGTGTGTTGCCCCTGAGAATTTACAGCTCTCTTGTGACGTGTTCTGGTACACAGGAACGCATACCCACCGTACGGGTTCTACATCCTCAATCGTATGGGGATGGACGATTACATCCAACGGATGTACCCAGAGGACGACATGAACATACTGGGTGAATATCTTATGTATAAATGCTATCCAGACTACACCGCACTTCGCCTCGGATTGCCCCTCGATCGAAACACAGATCCGGAACTGGGGACTAACAAGCACAAAGGCAAGGCGATCACCGTCGGTCTTTGGATGTTTGCTACAGATTCTAGGGAGCCGATGAAAGACGTTCTGATGAGGTTGGATTCCTTCGATATTTGAGAATTGTTACGGTACTCACGGTATCCCACAGGTTGCACGAGTACATCAAACGGGGTGAATTGTACCCCGAACACCTCAGGTACGGGCCTGATCACCCTCCACCGCCGAATCCGCACCTCAGGATCTCCAACGATTCTTCCCCGGAACAGACACCGGAAGGTAACCCCTATCTCCCACGCATTTTCTGCCTTTACCTCATACCGCTATAGTCACAAGGGCCAAGGTCTCGATCACGCATACATCGAAGCAGGATAGCCGCCCACAGTCAACCAGTGCCACCACATCTATGTCCGAAATCGACAAGTTATTCTCCAAGCTCGCTCCGGAGCCACCGCAACCGCCAGCCCTGATCCCTGCAGAGAGTGGACAGCAAGGGATCACACTCAATGGCCTGTTTGCCGCGGCATTGTCTGACCAAAATCCCACAAACAATACATCTGTACCCACCAACAAGCTACAATCCCGACCGCTATCGAACCCAAACACAACCAGCAAAAGTCTGGCACTTTTGGATTCCATATTTGCATCCGCAACCCCACATTACCCCAATGGTTCCAATGACACCGGTTCTGTACAAGCATCCGCCCCCACTCTACAAATAATCTCTCCCCAACCGACACCCTCCACCGTACCCCAGGTACTCAACCAGAACGTGATATCGACTCTCTTAGGTTTGGCGCCAAGCCCAGGCGGAAGTGTCTCATCATCTTCTACCAATATCACTACCTACCGCTATGAAGGCGACAACGAATCGAACAGCGAAGGTGGCTCTGAAGAGATTGAGTACCCCACCTCCAACGTCAATTCGATTCTTGCCGAGGCGACGCGCAACGCGATCACTTCTTCCAAGGGCAAACAATCCTCCGTCCCTTCGTTCTCATTCCCGGCCAGCTCGGATGATGTTCAGACAACGCCAAGAATTCAAGGAGATGTCACCCCCAGGCCAGCCCTCAAAGGAATGCCCACCTCCTCCCCTTCACAACAGCCCAAGGACCGAAATTTCAAGTCGGGGGCAACAACGAAGCCCCAGGATGGTATCACACCGGTCGACATTCTCCCCGCCAAGGCTGACAAAACGAAACCTGCGACTGGCGCTTCGCGCAAGCTCGTGCCTTTCGAGCCTGACTCAGACCTTTGGCCATACCCCCGTCAACCACTGGACGATAGAGCATTGGACGACGACGATGTCGTTGAATTAGATTTCAGCGATATAAGCGCGTTGAGCAATATCAATGCCTTCCTCTCCAAACCGAAGACCAGCGCAAACGCAACGAACGGAGCCGGTGCTAACGGGAAGAAAAAGAAGAAAGAGAAGAACAGGGAGGAGAGAGAGCAGATCGAGAAGAGTTGGGATGACCCTGTCAAGATGGGTTACGCTGTTGGTCCGAACATCCCCCCCGCTAAACCCATCCAACCTCAGCCAACTGTAGTCTCCGGCGTCAAAGGGAAAAACAAATCCGCTATCCAACCTCAAACAAACGGAAAGGTCAACGGCCAACCCGCTGCATCCTCTTCCAAGAACAAGGACAAGGACGGTTTGGACCGGGATGCGGCCACCGAGTCTTTGATCTCCACCGTTGCCAAGTCCTCCCTCCCCGATCAGAAAGACATCAAACAGATGGATCGGAACACCTTCGTTAGGGAGGTTCTGACTCTGATTCATGTGAGTAACTTGGACCCCACAATACGAAGTGGCTAACAATACCCCCTCAGACTGACAAGTCGTTTGTCGATAATTTGTACACTGACTATTTGGCTCGTTCTTAAGTCCGAGGCCCTTCTGGCATTCCCGGCTTCCACTCTTTTTTTGTCGTTTGTGTATACATCGTGATCTTCATGTCGTAGCTTCTCGTATTGCTTTGTTCCTTTCGTGTTCTCCAACTCTATCCCATGTACCAGTCGTGCACGATATGTTACTTGCGTTTTAAATAGGAGGCCAAAACTCCCGAATACCAGAGCGACCAGGAACAGTGGGGTGATGTTTATGTGGATTAGGTATGAATGTACAGCTACTGGGATGCCTCAGCGTGTGCTTCCGGGGTCGTTGTCACCTCAGAGATCGGAGTGGGTGGATACAGGAGTTTGCTCCCGAGCCTTGGAAGTGTACTACGTGTAATGAACTCAGTCGTTGAAGGAAGCTTGTCGCCTGCCTGGCGTAACGCTGGAGAGGCACATATTAGATAAAGGTCACACAAGCGTTCCAATAGGTGCCAACCTTCACGGGCCAATTCCTCTCGGACAGGTGTGCCACCAATTTCGAAAATTACCCGGCCAGTGGGGACACTGTAGGCACAAACTGTCATTCGATGCACGAATCCATGAAAGACAGGGACATACCGTGTCGCCCAGTACTCAAACGTTCCCTTGCCCTTACCCATACGCGTTTCATTTCCCTGACAGTCGGTGTTTTCAGTGGATTGGAGGGCCTTCCGAGCGGAGTGAAAATTACCTTGATGCAAACCGGAATATCTGGGAAGACCCTCAAGTAGACTTTCGATCCCTTGACTTGCTTGATTTTCCGCTTAATGACCTCTTCGGCGGTCTGCAGCTGCTTAGCTGTAAGCCTAACTCCGTTTCCTTTTATACGAAGACCCCATTCGCCATAAGCGAGGGTTGTGCCTTTGGTGGAACCTCCGATGGGGATTGGAATGACACCCTTGTGTCTTTTGATGTATTTGACCTTCCTCGGAGCGAGTTGGTGTCGGAACCTGGTACCCAGAACAGAGAGCGACTTGCTAGTCGATAACCAGGGCCAGAGAGAAGATTTGGAGCGACAGGCAGCGTATGCGACACCGACCTTGGCTCGCGTTGACGAGAGGAAGGAGAACATCGGTGTCTGGAAACGGTCACGCGTCACGGATATCCAAAGCTCATCCCGCTCCGCATCGACCACGACTCCCCAGGTTTCAGTGGTCACGATGAGCGACCGCAAACGAGCGTTTGAAGGAAATGGCGATTCTCATACGTCGAAGAAGTTGAAAAGGTTCGTGTTTCTCTGCTGAAATCTTGCTCGCCCCAACCTCATGTTTGTTGCCCTCTAGTGAATCAACTGTGAGTGCTTCTCCGCAATCCCCAGTCCACCCTCATCTAAAAGGTGATTCTACCTCAAACCCGATTTCTGACTTCACGCTTCTATAACCCTGTTTTTTGACCCTAGACACCTTCGAATGCGTCTAGACTACCAGGAGGGGTGGGTCTTGTTCATCACGATTTATCTCGCGCACTTGACTAATTTGCCTCTTTCCAGGTGTCCGCAGACGCTCTCATTGCTCAGAAGCGGGCTGAGATCGCTGCGAAGTTGGCTGCAATGAAATCTGCAGTTCCGACCCCGACCTTGCCAACACCCGCAACGAAATCTTCAAATTCACCCTCGCCTGCACCACCTGCAGACGATAATATCGCTAGACGTGTGGCTGAAGCCCAACGTCGTGTTGCCGAATCTCAGAGTCGTCTTGCTATCAAGGAGAATCCGTACATGGTTAGTCTGATGAAGTATTGACGGTTGGTGTTGCTTACACGACTTCACTTGCAGTCACTACCTCAGACCGGGAAAAAGAGCAAGCCTGCCGAACCCACTCAGCAGGGTGTGGGTTTGAAGATGGCAGCACATCCGCTACTTTTGGATACTTCTATCCCCGCGCCACAGTCTAAGAAGGATAGGTACAAACCTATGCAGCCCAAGTTCGCCTCAATCAAGGTTAGTAAACGGTGCGCTGCTCATGATTGGAAAATCTAATCAATGTTGCAAGGCTAACACCCGAAATGCCCCCACCCCACCACCGGTGCCCACAATCACACCAGTATCCACGGATACCGTCAATCCATACGCGTCTGGGTCTGCAGCGGCCGCGAATGATAAAGGCTTCGAAGGGGCTCCTAAAGAGCGGAGTGGAAGGTCGTTCCGCTTCAATCAGAAGGGCAAATACGTACAGATTGGAAACCAGATGAGACAACAACAACAGTTGGAGCAGCTGAAACAGCGGATTGCGGAGAGCGCCCGCAAGGCGGGCCTTGACGCAGAGTTTGAGACGTTGGAGAGAAATATCAAGGTACAGTCCGATCACCTCCATCACGACGGTTTCACTCAATCCCATGCATTGCCCAGCGCGAAGTCCCGCCTGAGGCCGAATGGTGGGATAGGCCACTGCTTCCTAACGGTACTTACAACGATCTTGAAAAAGGCATCGAGCATTTGAACCTCCGTGGTAGCTCGGTCATCGACCACCTTATCCAGCATCCAATCCCTATTCTTCCTCCTGGAGATAAGAACAAGGTTGCACCAAAACCGCTGATGCTGACCAAGAAAGTGAGTTGTCTCACTCATGGCCGAGAATTCGGACTGAAAGACTGTTTAGGAAGCCAAGAAACGGAGGAAACAAATGCGTCAGGCTGAGTTGCAGGACAAACGCGATCGGATCAGGATGGGTCTTATTCCTCCAGACCCACCGAAAGGTATTGCGCATTTGTTCTAGTTTATTCGCTGAGACGAGACTGACGACTTCGATAGTTCGGCTGGCCAACCTCATGAAGGTCCTGACTTCCGACGCGGTTCAAGATCCTACTCGGGTTGAGGCGCGTGTCCGCAGGGAGGTTGCCATGCGAAAACATACCCACGAGAAGATGAATTCAGAACGCAAGCTTACAGACGAACAGAGGAGAGAGAAGATTGAGAACAAAAAGCTGGATGCCGAGAAAAGTGGGGTTTATGGTGCCATCTTCAAGTAAGTGCATTACGTGTGTTCTGTTGAAGTGATTATTGAAGTTTATACTCCCATTAGGGTGAAGGTGTTGTCCGACCCCGCTCATCGTTTCAAGGTGCGGAAGAACGCCGAACAGCTGAACCTGACAGGCGTTTGCATATTCCACCCCTCGTTCAACATGGTTTACGTTGAGGGTGCATCAAAGTTCATCAGGAATTACAAGCGCTTGCTGTTACATCGCATCGCCTGGACTGAGCCAGCCAGGGCTCGGGGTGCCGAGGAGGTGGAAATCGACAACGATGACGATGGGGCAGGACCATCAGAGAGAACGGACAACTCTACGGTTGTCACTGGGGAGGATGGAGCTCAACAGGTCGTGTCGTTGGAGGACAACCGATGTGATTTGGTGTGGGAAGGACAGCTAATGGAGAGGGCGTTTAATAGCTTCAAGCCGAAGACGTGTCCAAATGATGCAGCTGCCAGAGAAGTCCTTGGGACAAAGATCGCCGGTTATTGGGACCAGGTGAAGAGCTTCAAACCTGAGGATGAGGAGCTGTTTTGACACGTCTTCTACTTCTTCGCGGCAATATAAATCTACCCTCGCTTCGGATATTTGGTGAAATGACTTATAGCGACTTGGCGATCTCAGTTCGGGTTTGTGTGATCGGCGGCTGGATCGACCATCAATCCTACCATTGAAAATTATTTCCTCACTGTTTATTTTCCCATCACTCAGGGCGCCGTTCCTTGCATATAACTGCACTGACTTGACCCCAGTGAGGTCTCTTTAGCTCCGTCCACTCCATCCCCTACGATAAGAACCTTGAATTAATCTACGCAGGCGCATCACCCACGACCTAATCCGCCACCTCACGAGATAATGCCCCTCACGACGACTTCGAGGAGAATGAGGCGCGGACTGCGTAATCACCCAGCGCCGTTGGACCTGACTTTGTTGGGTGCCCCAGGCCCATCTAACCACCGCAGAAGGGCTATCCTTGTGTCGGCAGCTCGTCCATCGGTCAAGGAGTCAGTCGCCGTGCTCGGTTTAAATTATGCCCTTTCGTCCGGTGGTATCCCCGACTTGTCGGTCGCTCCAAGTGTCCCCTCTCTACCTCGCCCGCTTCCACAGATCCCAAACCCAGCGTTTCCGAGATCCTCTCCAGACTTGGTTTTGGATATTTCCACAGATTCATCCCACTACACCACGACAGATGCCCCTACAACTTTATTAGGAGCAACCTCTTTGACCACGCCTCCAAACCTGAAAAGACTCTACACGCTCAGTCTCCCCCCCTCACCGCACTATAAAGAATCAGCCGACGCGGCGATCCGACCACCACCTCTACCCCCTCCATCCGACCCAATTTCCCCGAGCACGCCGCCACTATTGACTCCGGCACCTGTGCGCCCCGCAAGGAGATGGGGTATGATGGTCTTCCCACAAGACAAAGTGATTAGGCGTGTGTCCTCGGCTCCTTCGTCCCCAATTTCCTTCGATAACACAGTCGTCTCTCCAACGAGCATAGTTGCTATGAAATCCCCGGTTGAGCACAGGGATTCAAAGAGACTCTCTACGGTTTCTCTGATCAGTCCGTTCACGGTTTCATTCACACAGGAAATAGATGTTCCGCCTATACCCACGATCCCGGCAGAGATCCCTCCAGTCCCTTCGATCAAACCTCCTATCCCCGCGGCGGCCCCAACACCTGAAGATTCCGTCCCTGATATCGATGTCGAACTGTCCCGCTCCGTGTCGAAGATATCCAAGATTATATTGGGCAAGAAGAGCAGCCTGGACATTATCAGAGTGTCAAGTTCACCGGCCAATGATGAAGAGAAACCTCGGTCTCCCAAAGTCAAGGCGGATCCCAAATCCCTACTTCGAGGGTCGAACTCCCATTACAAGCGTATCCCTTCGATGCACCGACCGGTGAGCTCGGGGCGGAGGCCGAACCGTCGACTAATGCTGAAGCGAGATTCTGGCGCCCCGTTTGCTCATCATGTGGCGATGGCGACGGAAGTGTCGTCAACACCGACTGAGGCGGAGATAAAGGAGGGTCCGAGGAACACGGAGCGGTGGTCAGCGTCCAGGAGGATTTTTCAGGCGTCGAATAAGGGAGCCAAGGCGACTGTGGTGATGATGGGGAAAGGGAAAGAGAAAGCCGAGGAGAAGGACATCGTTACCATTATCCCCCAGCTGAGAGAGCTGAAGACGTCCAAACGGTTGAGATCGTAACGGTGTCGCATTTTGCTGTACCGCGCACGGTCTTGTGATCCTCCCTCTTGTTTTCTTTCTTCAAGTCTCCTTCTCTGGGCCCCATATCCAACCTATTCCGCGCTGACGAGCCTACTTGTCGGATAATTTGCGATCATGCTATCCTCCAAGCATACCACCCGCATCCCATTAATTTATCCGCTCTTACATGTTAAGATGGCTGTCGGTATTCCGAAATTTACATAGAATACGATAGCTGAATACATAGTCCACGAAGCAAAGTATATGCCTACTCACAAGCAATAACAATCAATTCGTGCTGGCGCATTGCCTACCTCTTGGGACGGTCGACGACCTGTTCCTTCCACGCAGTCTTGACGCCTTCCTTCCAAATGCCCAACTCGGCCTCGAGTTGGATGAGCGTCTCTCTCACCCTCTTTCCAACATCTCCACCTTCCTTACCAGCTCCAAACGCAATCAGCAGCTCTTTGTGTGCCTCGATGAGGTAGTTTATCGCGAGCTGCAATCGAGCAGCACCGGTCGGAGGGAACACCTTTTCGTTGGCCGGCAGAGGCTGGGCGGGAATATTGGATCCGGTCTCATCGGTCGCACACAACATTCCGAGTTCTGACAGGTGTATCGCTCGGATTGGGTGTCCAGACGGCAGGATTTCTACCAGTCCCTGGAGGACCCTCACAGCCGTCCGAATCGCGTCGTCTAGCAACTTCTGGTGCTCCTCCTTCGCGGTTGCGGTAGGTGTCGTCCTTGCGAGTGCATCAGCGGACAGCGCTAACGAAGTTGTAAGGAGATAGTGCTGAGATCGAAGGAGACCGAGCAGCGGGTGAGATCCGTTCGTCACCCCCGCAGACGTGAGGAGGGAAATTATGTTTATCGCGATCTTGGCTGCATGGGCCGGATCTAGATCCCCCAAAGTAAGTTCACTTAGGCTTGCTGTGGAGCGTCCCAAGATCCGGAACCCGCACCTGAGTCCTGCAACCTAGTAACCTTGTCGAGCGCTTCTTGACCGATCCTCAAGGCGTCTTGAACCGCTTCAACTTCGGTTGGAGTTCGCTTCTTGCAGGTCGTACATTCCACATAAGGCCTGTCTGCATTAAGGGGTATCACAACGCGAAAATCCCTAGATCTAACCGCGAAAGGTACCTGGCGTAGGGAGGAAAGACATTCCCCCGCATCGAGCCGGGCAGTAAATAGCCGCCCGGGGGTCAATATGGGTTTTTTTTTCACCTCCTTGACACAGGGGACAGGCACAATCGAACCCATAGGTGTCCTGAAGTTGTGCCTGTCGCTGGTCGCGCGGAAGGGTCGTATCTATGTAGGACACGACGATCTGTGATAGGTGAGTTGAGTACGCTGGCTGGGGGGGGGATAATTCATCTTCACCTCGTCCCCAGGATTGATTTCACGGATGCACACGAGCTGCATCGAAGGCGAGCCCTTCTCTCCTCGTGGCGACCCGGGGAACACGAGGACAGCATTTGGCTCGCACGAATGGTTAAACAATGACAACACGGGTGAGACTGCAAGCCCAATTTGGGTCAAGTTTGGGGTCGTAAGGGTATGTGTGTTCGTTGAGAACTTGAGAGTGTAAATTGTGAAACACAAGGCCGGATTGGGGTCTTCGGATGACTAACCTTTGAAATGAGATCTACAAGGTCACCGGCGCTACGGATTCCATACTTCTCGAGGTCTGTGGGAGCCTCAACACCGGAGTATTGTACGAGGGCGTGGGCTAGCTGTGTGTGTGAAGTTTGCGCAGACTGCGACAAGGCCCCCTTCACTGTTTCGAAAGAATATGGTTAGAAACAGACACAACCGCGCTAAACTCGAACACCAACGGGAGTGGAACGAGTCAAGTTCCTTTGCCTAAAAATAAAGCTAGATCCGTCAGTTCCACACCTCTAATAGCCGTATTCGTCCGTACTGTGTCACTATCCAGTCCATATTTTAACTTCGTAAATGAGATCCGGGCAAGGCACCTGACGGCGTCAGGGGGTATCGAAGGGTTTTCCTGGTCAGACGACAGGGACTTTACGCGTCCTAGACATTCGCATTCAAATCGGTGGAGAGTCCAATCCCACTTTTGGCATTCCTAAACAACGAGCAGATACCCTCTGATCAGTAAATTGTACGTACGCAAACGCATCATCGCGCCAGTGGTCATTGGCCTCGAATGTTCGAAATTGAAGTGTGATGTGGTGGAAGACGTAAGGAAGATTTGGGGGGGAGATTTTAGTTCTTCGGGGGATACTTACGAGATCACAGTACCAAACAGTTCGGCAGGCGGA
>Ga0307512_10006686_pt1 | contig 11607 bp, 9 predicted proteins | sample 14_EM_MG_FD_200267 | JGI IMG/M metagenome (GOLD analysis project Ga0307512, IMG submission 200267) | Populus trichocarpa ectomycorrhiza microbial communities from riparian zone in the Pacific Northwest, United States - 14_EM | ecosystem: Host-associated > Plants > Roots > Unclassified | place... | reverse complement strand
CCTTTACTCGTTTTGCTCTGTTATTTAGGGTCGATTTGGATATCGAGCAGGGCACACCGACGGGCTACGCAGCATTCGTGAACCGGATTCGCGAGCGCGCGGAAGGGTGCGAAAAGCGGATTTACATTACAGCCGCACCCCAGTGCCCATTTCCAGATGCGAACATCGGCCAGGCACTAAATGGCGCCCTATTCGATGCCATATATGTACAGTTTTGTGCGTCCTACTCTAGTCCTCTTTACGTGGTTTGTCGTTCGGCCCCTTGACTAGCCAGCCATAGATAACAACTACTGTGGCCTCAATAATCCCAAGGTAGTGTAACAATCCCGTCTCTCGACTAGCACGCGTTCCTTACATTGCTGACGACGCTCGTGATTGCCAGTCATATAACTTTGCCACGTGGTAGGTCGCCCGGAAAGCTAGTGTCCATGCTCCACTGTTCCTCACGGAAGCCAGGGATCAATGGGTGAAGACAACGTCGGCTAATAGTGACGTCAAGATTTACATCGGAGCCCTTGCGGGCCACGATGGCGGGGGATACGTCGATGGTGGCACGCTAGCAGGTTACATAAGGCAAGCACAGGAAACCTGGTCGAGTTTTGGTGGAGTCATGCTCTGGGAGGCGTCGGTGGCCGTCGGTCAGTACAATTGGCATATCGAGCCTCATCGCTTGCTGACGTAATACTGCAAAGCCAACGATAAGGCGGTAAAAACCTCACTCACTGCTTATGGAGAGACGCGGCGCCACGTCAAATCGCGCTTCTTCCACAACGACTCCGAGGATATCGATACCAAACCGTAGCCAATCATTGTTTAATAACGAGGGGCCCGAGGTCTGTCTTTGTTCATACCCAACACGGGTTAGTCGAAGGGCGCGTTCTGTTGATCAGGACGCTACTTGATAACATTATCGTCACCTATTTGGGAGGGAGATTGTGTCCGAATATCCGGACTAGCCTGACGGATATGATCACTACTATTAGAATTATATTTGGAGCCCGAGCTGCGATATGGGTGACTTGACTTGGCTCCCGAGCAATCGTCATGCACACTTGTAGAAATCGCCAAGCAAACGACGACCAATTCCTTCTGCGCATGAAACGCCAGATGGGAAGAACGATGCCAAGCCCGTTGGATCAAATATTTATAGTATCATACGGCGTATGCGTACAACAATTGATGCGGGAAGAACGGAGGAACTTTGAACTAATGAGGAATCAAGAAATCAAATGTATACATGTGTCTCACAGTGCGAGACCATCCCTTAAGCGATAAATAAGACCACCATTTTTCGTACGATGAACTTCAGTAACAAATTCTCGTCATTGGTCATTGAATCGGAGTCATGCGATGCCTGCCCCCTTGGACACCAGTTAGGGACGTGGGAGAATGTGAAGAAGGGTTCCCTCCCACCCCTCCCTCTGATGACCGCTCCTACGGTTCGATCACCTATAGTGGTGGTATCTTGAAAGAATTTGAAGACTTCTCCATGTCCATGAGAATGATGTCTGTCGTGGCTTCTGAACGGGCCGTGCTGGGGAGTGACCCAGCGGGAGACCGGACGACCCCTCCGCAAGCGACGGACGTGTCACGGATCGAAATGCGATTGTTGAGGGACACGAGGAGGGTATTGGAGTATCTGTCAAAGACATTTATTGGTCAGCAATGATGTGTGGCGTGAGGACTCGACGGAGATAAGGCGTTGATGGGCACTTACAGCTTCCCGACTACCGCTGTACTATGCAACCGATGAAAAAAAATTTGGTCATCACATGATGGGAACTTGCATGAACTCTGACACGTACGGGCACACGAACCAGTCCTTCTCCTGTTTTCGAGGATCGATGCATCAATATTGGCGGGGGGGAGATGTTCACGCGCCAGACAAAATCACTCACTGGGTAAAGGACGACCACTAGCAACCCCACGATACTGACGGTAGCTGAGCGAAAATAAGGCTTAGATTGACGTATCAGGGCCGGGAAGAGACTTACTCGTCATAATGTTGGTCTCAACAGTCAACCTCACCACGCTTACGAGGGCGTGACTGCTTATGCGGCCATCCCTAGCCCTCCGCTGTACTAACTGTAGGATTGAGGTAAGATAATCAGCATCGGGCGAACCCCTGTTAATGCGAAACGAAACAAATCTACATGATAAAGCATTGCGGCTGCGATGAGCGAGTCAGATGCTGTGTTTCCGGCAAGCCAGGTCTGAAGGGGCAGGGCCATTTCGTTAGAGGTGTGAATCTTGGCTTACTTGCCAGTGGAGACCTTACCGTTGCAAGGACTTTCAACACCTGCCCATGGGCAAACTTCCCGTGTACATGCGTCTGTTGTATATGAGCCATATTTCGTGTGCAGAAATACAAATTAGACTCGCATAGGTACCCCCCATGAACGCTGCTGTCGCGCCGACAAGTGAGAACTATAGAAATTGTGAGATAGTTCCAAGATCCAGACTAGGAGCAACATTACCAGACAGATGAGAATACATAGCCACCATGTCGCTCTCTTGCCGAGCACCCATATCCGATAAACGAAAAAGAATTGAACACATAGTGCAACCAAGGATCCCATTATCGGAGTGTCGAAGGCCGAAGCATACGGCGAAGCGAGGTGATTCATGTCGCCGAATCCAGAGGCGAACCAGTAGTACAGGTCTGCACCGCTAAGGGCTGTCTGCAATGTCTCCAGCAGGAATACAATGTACACTATGAAATGTATGACGGGGCGAAATTCAAGCGACAGGATGGGAATTCACTTGCCTAGTAGCTTGATAGGTTTCCTGTCCTCAGAGAAGTTATAGGTGTACACATCTTGAAACAACCAGAGAGATAAGTAACCTCGTCAGGGTTGACGAGAGGTGACGCTCACAGAACTGGACTACCAGAGCACCATACAAGCACCAGTTGAAAATACCACCCAGAAGCTATCGGCAGGGAGAGTATGAATGCTAGTAAGAGACGTCGTGAAAATGGCCAGACATACTTGGGGTGCAGCTCTAAAGAAAAGGGTCAAGTCAACTAGTCACGTAAATCAGATGAAACTATCCTTACATTTCTGCGATGTTTGGAGGGATAGGGGGAAACGCAGTGGGGGCCGACATAGTCTACTGCTGGATTGCAAAGGAGCGAATGATGGGGGCGCAGATGAACTAGGAAAGACGACTCTGTGATTTGGGCGAGATGACCTGCGAATATTTGGCCCGATGCTGCAACGTGGCCTAATACAGTACCCGAAATGGGTGCATTAGATGTGATAAGAAGCACCACATGCCATGCAACTCAGTGGGGTGAGAGAGAACGTGACCCGAGATTTGGCCGTTGGCCTAATGTATTAGTATCATATTACTTACAGTGATTGCGAACTTCCATTTGATAGTGTATCCCTTTAAGGCAAAGCCGGGAAGTAGACGAGAGGGTTCTTACCATTGATCATTTATTGTGACAATGGTTTGATGTAAACATTTAATGGTGCATCGATAATGAGCAGTAATCATGCCAGTGGTCCTAGCCGGTGGTCCAGGACAACGCACAAAAAGCAAAGCAGAGTAATGCGTCAGCCGCATTAGGGCATATTTACCGCATGAGCGCGAATTTGAGGCTGAAATAGTCGGAGAGGACAACGAGGACGACCGCGTATCACAGTCCCGCGTTTAACATCCCAGTTATCATTTCGAAGTAAGGAAGCAGACGGAACTCGGAGCCAATGTGAGTGATACTGTATGTGGGAATCTTCATTGAAAAAAAAAAGTCCAAAAGAATTGACTATTTCTAATTAAAGTTTAACGTTTAACTTTTTTTGTTTATGTGACAAAATATTTACTTAAACTTTTCTTCTGAACCAGAAAACCCTTAGAATTATTTAACAATTCATTAAAGTTTTCTATAACTATTTTTCAGTGATATAAGCCGATGCATGTAAGCCTCTCAATAGCGACCTTATTGAATGTCTTTTACAGCTGCTCTGTTTACTAGGCCTGGAACACCGCTCGTCAGTCCAAGTTCTTGTTGCTTGTGCTCATTTCCTTCCATTGGTAGATGGGACCTTCCAGCAACAACGGAAAGGCCGTGTCTCCCACTACACCCCAAGGGCAAAAATGGCTCTCCTAGGCCCTACTCTGGCACTCTCGTTCCCGGCAACTCCTTGGTCACCATGCAATATATATCTGACCCATCTTGGCCAGCGGATTTTCGGCTTCATCTCAGCAAAGCCAACTGGGAAGTGTGGTGCAGGCAAATCGGACTTTGTGTGGATAGTCAAGGGTTCTGGCGCCAAAAGTGATAGCCACATGTAACATTACAAGGACGACATGTACGTTTCATACTCCTCGATGCTAACCTCATGAGTGGCGCTTACTCTCTCTTGTGGCTTGCCGTGTAGCCTTTGCGTCTCACTGTGCTCTCACTGCTCTGTAGCCTGTATGAATGTTGCTGATACTGGATACAATTATCGGGCAAAGAATGCGGGAGGGAAGAAAGCATGAACGACTACTGACGAAACGCCACCATCAACATCAACATCATCTCGTTTCTGAATGTATTCGTCGGCGTCTGCAGCGAGCCCAATCTCAATCTGGCGAATTGAGTCCTCTTTTTCTTCTTTTCTGCGCCGCGCTCCTTTTACCTTGCTTGACCGAGTGACCGAGTGATCGTTTTTAACGCTGACAAGGGAGTGGAGGGGTGTTTACTGCGACAGATCCGCAGCGCGGGCGACCGCGACTTCGCAGGAACGTAACTCCTAGATTACTCATTCATGATTCCGCAAATCAAGGTGCGTCAACAAAAAGGGAGGATCGTCACGCTGGCCCTCGATGGCGAGATCACGCAAGTCGCCTTCAAGTTCGGCCCGGATGCCCACGCCAGGTTTTTCGCGGACTGGATACGGGGTGGTTCCTCGGTGGCACTGACTCTGGGCACCCGTGGCATTTCGGCGATGCCGTCCTGGACGGGTACGCAAATCGACTTTTTCCTGTTTGTACGCTCTCGGGGTCTTTCTCAATCCCGTGGATCGTACTCACGTTGTCCCTTTTTTCGTACTGTTGTTCCAGGTAGATTTGGTTATCGAGTAGGGGTCGCCGACGGGCGGCTACGCCGCATTCGTGAACGGTATTCATGGGTGCGCGGAAGGATGCGACGGGTCCATTCACACTGCAACCCTAGTGCCCATTCCCAGATGCGAACATCGGTTAGATGCTGAGAAACGCTCCATTCGATGCCATATACGTACAATTTTGTACGCCCTAATCTAGTACCCTTGGGCTTTAACGTTCGGCCCCTGACCAGCAAACCATAGACAACAACTACTGTGGTCCTAGCAACCCCAAGATACAGTTTCGTCTCCCAAATAGGACGCGTCCCTATATTATACGATATAGTCCTTCGAATTTCCAGTCATATGACTTTGCCACGTGGTAGCTTGCCCCGAAAACTAGCCCCCACACGTTGCTTACGAAGGCCAGGGATCAATGGGCGAAGACCACATCGGCTTATAAAGGCGTAAAGATCCACTTCTGGGCCCTTGCGCCCCGCGATAGCACAGGATACAGTACGTCAATGCTGGCACGCTGACCGGTTATATGAGACTTGGTCGAGTTTTGGTGGGGTCACGCTTTGGGAGGCGTCGCTGGCCATTATTCTGTGTGATATATCTGACGTGATGCAATGGCTTATGATAACTATAACCAGACGGTAAAGACGGCACTCACTCCATGTGGAAGAGGCGCAGTGCCACGTCAAATGGCGCTTCTACAAATACGATTCCTAGGGTACCAATACCAAGACGTAACCAATTTTTTTTTAATAACGCTGGGGTCCATCTCTGTTCGTACCCGGCACGAGTTAGTCGAGGGGTGCATTCTGTTGACCCGGGTCCTGCCTAATTAACATTCTCATCGCCTGTTGGGGAAGCTCGTACCAGCATATTTGGACGGAGCCTGACGAGGATGATCGCCAAAATCGTTTTAGGGCTGCGGTATGGCGACCTGACTTGGCTGCCAAGCAATGTAGACTTGAAATTCGGGTTGAAATCCCAAAACAAATAGCGACCGGTTCCTTCTGCGCAAGAAACGCCGGATGGGCAGAACAATGCCAGACGTGGCTAAATTAAATATCCCTGGTATACAAAGTGTACAGTACTGTATACGTACAAATGATACGCGAGCGAGTCAAGCGAGACTCGAGTCCGTTAACATGTGCCTAGGCGAAAAGGTCCAGTCGGTGCTGCAGACTATCTGGAGGGTTCCCATGCTGATGAGGGGAGGGCAAATATGTATTCCCGGTACTATTGGAGCTAGGTCTTCAAGTCGCGCCGCAGCAGGGGTAGCTAAGATGGCCATCTGGAAAGGAGTAGATCCGGTGTACGAAGACTGTATGAGAGCCATGTCCACATCGCAAGGCCAGGCTATGTACGCTACTAGCCCCTTTACAGGTAGAAACGTTTTTCCCCTCCCCTAGGCGCTCCCAAGCTTGTTTGACTTTTTGCTGCGGAGCGCCAGCAGGCAGGTCTTCAGTTGTTGGGAAGAGAACATAGCAAGGAGCATCCTCCGGTATAACGGTTTGTTCTGCATCAACGACTTGAAGCGGCTGGAGTAGGTCTGATCCCAGTAAGGAGCTATTTACGCGTAGTCGATGCACAACGCCGTCTGCTGTAGACCTAAACGCGGAATCCATTGAGTCCCTAGACCGACGTGGCATTTCGGTGTGAGTGAACCCGGAATACTTAATAGAACGCCTGAAAACCTACCGTCCTCAGGCCAAACATGCGTCTCTCCCGCTAAAATAGCGATTTTGATGTCGTGTCCGAAACGCATGCATGATCACACGTATACAGGACGTTGGATGATCGGATCGACCGTGACCCTGCACTGCATCGACACGTGTTTTTTGGCGATTTGCTGTATTGCAGTAATAGGGGAACCCCTGACATGTCTCATGCCTCATGCCTTTTGTCTTGAGAAAAATTAATGAGAGAAAAAAATAATCTTCGAGAGCTTCATTTCATTGATAATATCCGTAGGAAGAAGGTGGTGGCGATGGTGGTGTCTTCGTCTTCGAACATGTGGTGGAAATCACTTTCCGGCTAGAGTTGCCGAAAGGTCCCCGGCCACGCGACGCGGACCGGGGTAACGCCCTGATTGCTTTCGATTTGTCAGCCACCGCCACTGGATGGGTTGCGGCAGAGCACTGCATTAGAGACTGCAGGCTGTCATATAGCTTCCTCGACATCTCCTTTTCGCCGGAATCATCGCATCCTTTTACACACCATGTCTTTCGCTCCTTCGTCAAGCGCGATGTCAAGGGAAGGCCCGCACACGGCGCTTGTAGTTCAAAACGCCGACAGCGAGACATGTCAGCAGACTACCGGATCTTGCTGTGGGCCTGCCACCTGTGGGCTCTCTGCGCCTTCGTGGAGCTCCGCACGATGGCCCACATGTAGCATGGGATGAGCACGTCGTAGACAATGAAGGCCTTGGCAGGAAGAAATCAAAGAGTACATGTTTGCAGGAACTGATGTTGGAAGATATATATATCCCTAACGCGGAGGGGCGTCTCACGTTTTCAGTTTGTTGCATCTACCACAGACCAAGACCATTCGACGAGTCGTCGGACGAAGATTCATCTGGTTCTGAGTCTGGCTCGGATGTCAATGGTACAGCGAAGCCGATCAGACAGCATTGCCGTCATCGGCACCAGGTGGATGGGGAATGGGATGGCGATCGGTATGGAGAGCCGGAGAATAAGCGAGGGGTGGGAGCGACGACCGGAATGCATATGAACGGATGACACCAGGCAAGGGAAAGGGTAAAGCCAGTTAACTCGCGATTGTTCTGCGCTGTAGTTAGTACTTCCGTTCCGACTCTAATACCATACACACTACCGAGTGTCCAGCACGCACGTTCTATGAGTGTTCTATGGTCTTTGGGAAGAAGATCTAGTTTTGGAAGACGCCGATGAATTATGATGGCCCTGTCGAGGTTGCCAAACCCTTACTCGGAAGTTTCCTCTTATTGCTGTGCATTCAACACTGACCATCGTGGAGATGGGCCCTGGGGCGATACACCCACGCCCATATGGCTGCGCAGATAAATTTATTCCCCACGTTGTATGGCGGCATTTCATCGCCCCTTTTTCCGATCGAATGTTTTTTTCACGCTCGAGTCACATTTTTGGTACTGGTAGAAATCGTTTGTCATACCCATGAGCCAACTTTACGGAACAATCCACTATTTCCACACGACCGCTGCGTCACCATCCGGCGTCCTGACCTTCCGACTTGCAACATAGCGCCATAACCGCCAAGATATTGCTATATTATTATCGAGTTGTGGTTAAGGGTCTCTCCACAACTTGAAAAGATCTTTCCTCTTGACTACCACTAAGTCTCGCTCGACCCACCCACGGCCTGTCCATAACTCACCTAATGTCCTCTGCGGAAGAAGACATCAACGATGCCGAGACTACCACGTCTCGTATTGCCAAGAAGAGAAGAGTTCAGAGAGCTTGTGATGTGTGTCGGCGTAAGAAAAGTAATGTCTTTACCTCCTTCGGCGACTCGTGTTCAGCTGACCCTCCTGCCAGTCCGGTGTATGGTTGCTCTTCTTCTTGACATCGTGCCGTTCCTGACCATTCCAAATAGGCGATGGAAGCCAGATGCCAGGGAATAAGTGTTCCAACTGTTCTGCGTACAACTTTGAGTGCAAGTATGAGGAGGCTGCCAAGGTGTGTGTGTACGATGTCCCTTCAAGTCGGGCTCTAACCCGCCACATCAGAAACGAGGACCACCAAAAGGGTGCGTGGAATGTTTCAGGCTTTATTTGATATGGTCCAACCTTTGCGTGAAGATATGTGGAAAGTCTCGAGTCACGGCTGGAAAAAATGGAGAACCTCTTACAACGGGTACGTCGTACGATTGAGCTCAGTCCGGCTACAATATCTCATCTAATGTAGCTCTGTCCGGACGCCGACTTTACGCAAGAACTGGGAGCGCCGATTGATCGACAAACCTTTGGTCGGGAATCATCGAGCCCCCTTCAGAATAAACCTGGCACTGCCTCATACCGACCACCGTCGCAACTGCGCACCGGCACCCTCAGTTCAATGGACGATACGGCCGACCACGATCTAGAGCCGAGTGATGACGAATACGTTAACACTACAAACAAGTTGCAATCCCTCCAGGAAACGCTCAACGACCTCAACATCAGTTACCGTTTCTTTGGCAAATCAAGCGGCGCGAACCTCGTGCAGACCGCCCTTGATCTCAAATCTGAATACAGTGGCACCGACCAAGACCTTATGCAGCTGCACATGGCCAAGCGCCGACCCGAGTTCTGGACTCGACACACAGTAGGTGTTTCCGCCTCGCTAATGCCCTTTGCCCCGCTCATACAAGGTCGAAAGTGGGAACGCACTGCCCTGCGCCTCGAGCCACCACGCTACAATTTCCCAGAGCCCGACCTGATTGACCATCTCGTCGACCTGTATTTCTCGCGTATCAACCTCTTCGTCCCGCTCCTGCACCGCCAAACGTTCGAGCGAAATCTCCGTGACAACCTGCACTTCCATGACCAGGCCTTTGGGAGCGTGCTGCTGTGCTTGTGTGCGTGTGCGTCGCGCTACTCGGATGACCCTCGCGTGCTCCTCGAGGGCTCTACCTCTTGGCACTCGTCCGGCTGGAAATGGTTCGGGCAGGTGCAGGTCCTCCGGCGGGGCCTCATAGGCACCCCAACGCTGTATGACGTGCAGATGTATGCGGTGAGACCCCATTTTCGCTATGCGTGTCGTGAGCTGATTGGCGCTGACGGCACATCCTCGCTTAATTCATAGCTGGCCTGCCTGTTCTTACAGGGGTGCTCTGCCCCCCAGTCGTGTTGGACGGTGATTGGTGTGGGCATCCGACTTGTTCAAGACGTTGGGAGACATCGAAAGAGGGCGTATAACGGTCCCCAGGACTTGGTCGAAGCAGAGCAGTGGCGTCGCGCATTTTGGTTCGACCCACGACCGTCTTCGACTTTGATAGCTGGCTGACGATTTCCTTTTTTCTTACAGGGTCCTCGTGGTTCTGGACAGGTTGATGAGTGCGTCACTCGGTCGGCCGTGTGCTATCCAGGAGGAAGAGTACGTGTTCACGGTCCAGGCTATCTCGCGTGGATTTACGATTTTATGATAGCTTCGATGTCGATCTACCGACGGAAGTTGACGACGAATACTGGGAAAACGAACACGAACCTGAGCAGGCGTTCAAGCAACCGCCTGGGAAGCCATCGCTCTTATCGTATTTCATTTCTCTCATCAAGCTCATTCAAATCTTAGCCGTCGCGTTGAGGACCATCGTGAGTCTCGCAGCTTCCATGTAGCCCCATTAGGTGCTCAGGGCTTGCCGTAGTATTCGATTAACAAATCAAAAATCTTCCTTGGGTTTGTGGGTCCACATTGGGAGCAACATATTGTCGCAGAGCTTGACTCTGCTCTCAACGAATGGATCGATACAGTACCCGAACACCGTGCGTACTTTTTTTATTTCAGCGCGTCGGCGGAACCACCTCTGACCCCTTGACTAGTCAAATGGGATACAACTGGGCAGAACTTTAGAGATATCAGATGGTTCCTTCAGTCCGCAACCTTGTATAGCCACTATTATCACCTCCAAATTTTGGTTCATCGGCCTTTTATACCCACACCGCGGAAGCCGTCGCCCTTATCGTTTCCATCCCTGGCAATTTGCACGAACGCGGCTCGATCATGCGCACACGTGGTGGACCTGCAACGACGCCGAGCCCCACAGTACCCTTCATCGCACTTCCAGGCACGTGTCACCCATGCCTTTCACGAGTGCTGAAATGTGGCTGACTTTCCTCTACAGCTCCCTGCGTTTACTGCTGGCATCGTTCTCTTATTGAATATATGGAGTGCAAAGCGCGCTGGTGGCATGGCCAACCCTGCTAGGGAAATGGAAGACGTACACAGGTGTATGGCCGTCCTCCAGGCGGCCGAAGGACGGTGCGTCTGCGACATAGGGTGTATATGTTTCCCTCAGTTCATTCATGTCTTTTCTTGCATAGATGGCACGCTTCAGGCCGCTTGTGGTGCGTTTTCTGCCTCATGTTTCTGCCTCATGTTTTGACGAGGAATTCATAGGGATGTCCTCTATGAACTAGCATCCGTCGGTGACCTCCCCCTCCCTATGCCGAGCCCACCCTCCGCAAAACGCGAGCGCGATTCGGACAGCCCTATCTCATTACAATCGAGCACGAGCACAGGTAGCCGCGCGCCACTACCGCAGCCACCACATCAGCAGGCACGACAACAGCAACAGCAACAACCGCCACAACAGCCTCAGCGTGCGTCCGTCTCGCCGACAGCCAGTAGCCTGGGCGGTGCCAGCAGTGGCACGCCGTTCGTGGACCAGCTCTACTCGCACGCGTCCGAGGCGTTTGCGCAGCAGGCCCCTCCGGACATTATGCCCCACCCGACACAGACACAGGGCTTCGCGTACGCGCATTTACCGACACACAGCGATGAGCTCGCCCGGGTACCCGGTCACGTGTTCCAACCGGCTCCAGAGTCGTGGCTCGCGCCACCGCAAACGCACCCGCACCGTCATC
>Ga0307512_10006685_pt1 | contig 11608 bp, 13 predicted proteins | sample 14_EM_MG_FD_200267 | JGI IMG/M metagenome (GOLD analysis project Ga0307512, IMG submission 200267) | Populus trichocarpa ectomycorrhiza microbial communities from riparian zone in the Pacific Northwest, United States - 14_EM | ecosystem: Host-associated > Plants > Roots > Unclassified | place... | reverse complement strand
CGGTCAGTTCACGGAGCGCTGATCTGACTGGTTCTTTCATGGAAGGTGGGACTCCGTGGGTTGACTGGTCACTCCGCGGACTGACATTCTCCGCGAACTGACTAGAACATCTTCTGCTTGAGCTTGGCCTGGATGCATACAGTGCACATTGAGTCGTCTTTTGTATACCCATTAACGAGAGATCATAAGGCAGTTGGATAAATGTGGGCTAGACGGTGATGCTACAGTCGTGATTCTGGGATTGTGAGAGGCTTCAGAGTGGGCTTTGAAAATTCGGTGGCAGGTGGACATTGAGGTACGGTGCTGGCTGCACTTGGTGAGGCGGTGTGGGGTAAGCTTGTAGTAGGCTCGGTGGAGTGCGCAATTGATGGTACGGCGATATGTGCGCTTGATGATGCTCTTTCTCTCTTCCTCTTGCTCCTTCTGCAAGATGACTTCGTAGACACATGCATCCAAATGTGTACGTGTATCTGGCTGTCTCCAATTGATTGATGGAGAGAAGAGAAAGCCGGAACGTAGGGGTGTAGAGAGCATTGACTTCGTACTCCTGCGAAATATTAATGAGTCCATGGTGGCTTACTGTAACTTTGTTGTCATCTCCAAGCTCAATGACTATTGGCTGACGAAGTGTCTTAATCATAGGTGTATTTGTGGTTTGTACGTGAGGATGTAGCTGTGAGTGTATATGACAGTCCTCTTGGAAGTGTGTTTCTCTGTCCCCTGTTCGAAGGGAACTTGGTAATCATAGGTGAAGTCATCGTAGGAGGTGCATTTCGAGTCATCGCTGTAAATACTATGATGATGGCACTTTTGGATGCAATTTCGAGTGTACATGCTGGTACGAAGGTCAGTGCATTCATGTGTGCGGTATTGACTCATGTATACTGCCTGCGATGGTGGGGTGGTATCTGTCTGGTAGATGCTCGTCGCTGGGAATGGTATGGATGAAAATGAGGTAGGTTTTGCAATAACTCTGTAATCATTCTTGAAGATTTCGGTAAAAATAGTGAATGTGGACGTGGTCGATGTGTGAAGGAGATGGTGATGGTGATGATGGTGTTGAGTTTTGGTGTGCTTATGTGCGGCTGTTGGTACACTTACAAACAGGGATGGTTGTGGGTGGTTTAGGGTTTTTGAGGCTCTTGATCGTGAGATATAAATAGAGTATTCATAGTAAAGATTGTAGCGGGCGCCGGGCTCATAACCTGTTAAAATAGTGATGCTAGAGAAGCTTGATTGTATTCTATCTAAGAGGGCCACAAGGCTAATATATATAAAAGTGCAAGTACGGCTGAATGCCATCAGCCCGTATCAGAGTGAACAGCTATCTCCGGCCATACGAGACATCTCCGTCTCCGGCCATATGAGACATCTCCGGCTGAGACCTGTATATGCAATACTTTCTTCCGCAGCCAAAGCATGTACGATTCTCTTGTTGGCCATTCGTATGGGTTGAAGTTCCTTTTCTACCCCTGCCCTTTTTCGAAACGAATAGGCTGCATCAGGAGCAAGCCCTTTGGCTCGCCGGAGGCTAGCCTCGAATGACGACAAGTGACTAATGATGTCTGTTATTGTTGTTGTTTATTCATACTGTATACACTCTATCTAGAGTATGACAGAGCCTAAAAACACCTCCGCCTCCGGGCGAGCCGGCTAGATGGCGGAGCTCCCACGCGCAACCCTTCGTCCCCGCTGTCAAATGAAAGAAAGGTATGAAAAGTTGACTGCGCCCACAAAACAGAAGGAATAGAAAAGAGTTCAGAGACCTGCACCTTACGGCATCTACCCACTTTCCAGCCTGTCACCTTCCCCACCGATTTCCAGAACACTTTTTGCTGGTCTTTCCACCGGCTGCAGTGACAGAATAGGTGCTCCCGCGTCTGAGGCACTATCCTTTCACACCACCAGCATTTGTTGTCCTCTTGGTGGCCGAATCATTTCAGGTAAATTCCAGTGCGTGCATGCCCGTACTTTAGTCGGTAGAACCTGGCAGCTAACGGCTTCACACTCGTCATTGGGGTAAGTCTCTTGCAGTGATCTCAATAACCCGGCCCGGCCCAAACCTGCCCGACAGCTACACTACACGGGCAGCTTTACAACTGTGGCTGCCATATGTGGATCACTCGGTCTAGGGTCTGTTCGAGCAACCTTCTTATCTAGCTTCTAGCGAACCTTATTCATTAAACTATTTACATCTTTTATGTTGACGGTAGTTGACTGACGTCACTCGGAGTTTAGCCCGGATCATCTGACGTCACTCGGTGATATCTCCGGTGGCGGTGTTACTTTGGATGGTTCGGTGACTTCTTGATTGAGTTGACTGATCTATCTCGAGGGCCAAAGGCCCGTATATGTACAATCTCCCATATGCGTAAGCGTATGCTCTATCTAACATGAGACGCATCACCCTAGTCCTGATGCATATCCTGATGCATATTCTGATGCATATCCTGATACAGCCACCAACTTCATACAAGACATCAAACGGTGCTGAGACTCATGATCCAAGTACACATGCAACAGTTCCCCCTCTTGCTGCGTTCCGTAGCAAGTCCATATCTCCGTGAGCCCATACATACAAACAAAGTCCATGTGAATCGTCTTCCGGTGCCGCATTAAAACCCTCCTCCTAATTGGCTGCGGTAGGTAAGGAAAGAGTACAATCCGTAGCCTGATCTGGGACGCCCATCCCGTATAATCAAAGTAGAATCCATTGAAAAGAAAAAAAGTGAAACAACCTTAAATCCAATCTTATATCGACTTCCGTCATCCCATCAGTCCAATTGGAGTTCGTATATTATGAAGACAGTCGTTTGAATAGCCGTTGCCGTTGCCGTTGCCGTTGCAATTGCCATTACATTGCCGTTGCCGTGAAAGAGAGGCCGAAATGAACTGTAAATATAAGATATCGGAGGACTCATTTTGCGGTGGTCATATGGGTGAATAAGCTGATATTCGCATGGTAGTCTTTGATGCTTTCGAAGATCGTTTGGTAATCTCTTTGATGATGTCGAGGATCGCTTCCTAGTCTTTGAAATCTTCGGGTTCCTTCTTCCCCCTGATCCTCGATCAGATGCAGCTTCAAGTTGCGAGAAATGAGAGTCGTAGCATAGGTCCATGAGCATGTGATTTCATCGGTGTTTCGATAGATTTGCGTGTGCATGAGTCATGGTAATTGAAGTAGTCTTATATCGTCGATGATTGCGGGTACGTAGATGCTTTCTTAAATCTGGTGATAATCTCGAGTACGTAGATGCATTTCCGCAGTATCGTGTGGATATCATTGTCATTGATCTCGGTCGTCATTATTGATCTTGGTTATTGTCATTGATCTCAGCCATCATCGTTGATCTCCGGTTCAGACGTGCGGTGACGATATATATATGTTCGATTTTCCATCCACATCTCCGAAGTAGAGATATCAAATAGTAGTAAGCATTTCATTAGTAGTATAGGTCTTACCGATATTAGACTGCTCATTTCCTTTGTACTGATGCCGTTTTCGCGGAGGCCTTGTCTTGAGTTTTCGTAACATGATTCGTGGCTTGGTCAGTTTATGTGTATATACTGGGGCTTTCTTGACAGCAATATATATCTTTATTTATTTTCGTGTATGTCTATTGATCATGACCTCTTCTCTTGATGGGGCTTGTGAATAAGAAAGAGGTTCGGACAGTAACCGCTGTGTCCATATATGTGTAGTCAGCGTCCTCGTCAGGAGCCATGTGTGTGGTATGATGGCCATCGTTTGCACCTGAATTTGATGGACTTCGATCTTCGTGCCCATTATTCGTATGCCCAGTTTACGAAACATCAGGATTTGCTCCAGCCGCGGGATTCCCGTCATTTGATTGGCGAGCATCTTCGATGCGGCCATGAGACATGCTTTCACCCATTCCACTGATAGTACGAGTACGGCCATGGTCCATGCTCTCACCCGTTCCACTTAAAACTTTATCTATTTCTTCAATATGTATTTCTTCCTGCGGTTGATCGAATAAGTTGATTTCTATAATTTCGGTAGTCTTGGGAGTCATTTGTGTTAGACCGGGTCTTTGTAGAGTACGTCATCACGTGGCTGTGGGTTAGGGCTGGCAGCTACGATATAGGCTACGTGTCTTCTTAGACTTAGACTCCATCAATCAATCGTCTCGACAGGTTCGCCACAACAATTTGTATGAGTTCCTTTCTTCTCGTCGGTTCTTGGTATCTGATATCATGTCCCATGATCATTGAGTTACGATTCTGAATTCATATAGTATTTCGTATCTTAAGATAAAACATGCAATTGGTTAGGTATGTTTATTTTTTATCGGGTAGCGCTCAATGTCGCGCGAAGTTTGTTCACTGGAAGACGAGTTGTGGACGAGTTTTCATGTGCCGCACGTTGTCACTAACTAACGGACATTTGTTTCCCAGCATACTCTTTACAGGGCACACCCACACCTGGGACGTTGTGCGACACATCGCTAATTGGCCCATCGATTGATCAGTCTGAATTTGAGACCGAATGATGTCTAAAGCTTACGGAGCATATATTTATGCACCCCAGGATGTCTGGGTATGGGTGAGGCTAATTAAACTTTTTCCTTTGGATGCTATACGATCGCTTTGACGGGGCTATGCAATGCGCGGTGAGCCAACACTCCAGCGGAAGTTTGTCCGATGTCTTAGCTCTGAATGAATGGAAACCAGACCCCTGCTGCGCAACATTCCCCGCATCTTCGCGAAAGCAACCATGCGACCCATGTCACCGAAGAGAATTTATAGGCGTTCGGAAGGCTGACTTTTCACAAAGAATCGGCTGCGGGAGTTTGCATTGCAAGCTTGATTTGTTCCAGTTGCAAGTTCGATGGAATTTCACAGCTGACATCGGGAAACCATGGCAAAGTAGAAACTCACCCTGCGATGCTACAAAATCACGCTGGGTGGAGAAGTGAGAGACGAAAAGATACAAAACACAGTCTTGTTGGCGTCAAAATCCCCTGTATTTCATCCTCCGATATACCCTAGAGTACATCAGTATACCCTGTCTGCCAGGGGTACTATACAGTACCGTATCTACATACCGGCGGCACTGTGCAAACCTAGTCAAAGCGGAGGTAACAGAAGAGCACTCTACAAATACGCAATGTATATCGTTGCCTGAACAAAAAACTTCTGCATATGACAACTCATGTGAGGCTCAAAATTTTATCTTACTCACGCAAGTACATTGTGTTTTCAAATCAACCTTTAGCTACCACAATCAGCAATTCTTTTGACAAAGTGGCTTAAAATTAAAGATAATATTTACTTGTGATTTTGATTATATTTCCGCAGCATTTATGAGTGTTTTCGTAGTTGTAAAGTTACAACACAGTCGCCGAGCCACCGTGTTCTCTCACCTAGTAGCACCAACATAGAACCGCCAAAAATAATCAAAGCATATCTAAAATTACACGTAAATATCATTAATTTTATGCTACTTTTGTTGCAAAATACCGTTGCTGTTGCGCACTGATGTGCCGCCTTCTCTAAGTTTGCAGAGAGGCGCAGGGAAACGACCTACCCCTGCGGACTGATTTTACTGGTCGTTTGATCTAGAGTACGTCTGCACAACAGTGCACCCTATAAAGCCCTCTGCCTCGCCTTTCCTGAACTGAGATGTCAGTTTAGTAGCGATGAAGCTTTTCTATTTGCTCCATGTCTCCATATCCGCTTCCGTAATTTTTGCTGAAGCAATTCTCACCCCCCGTGACATCCCCGACTGTGCCTCCTGCACCCCAACAAATTCCACCACCACAGCTCCATACGAGAACATCTGGCTTGGCTTGACAGACTCCGAAGTCTCTTCCGTAGCAACATTTTTAATAGCCAACAGCAGCTTCAGAATCCCTCTGAACTCCACGACGCCTGGGATTATAGGTACCAATTCGCTGTACTCCACGCCTCCCCGCTCCATCCTTCCTTCTTGCTGACGTACAGAGATTACTCATTGAGCTCCTCCTCCCCAACAAATCGCATGCCATCACGTACCTCTCTCACCACGGCCCGGCACCAGACAGGTACGCCCACGCTGTCGTCCACATCGGCACCGCTCTCCAGCCATACGTCCAAGACCTTCGCATTGGGCCTCTCCCTATCTCCGCCAGTACAAAGATCGAAGAACTTAATTACCCGTACAACCGCGGCGGGCGCACCAATAATACGTGGGCATCCCTGTTATCCACGCCAGAATGGATCCAAGAAGTAGCCACAAATCTTTCGGATGTTACCACGCAGCTATGGGGGAAAAGTGTAGGGAATGCAAGCTTGACACTGGGGGATTCGACACCCCCTGTGGCGGATTCTGGGGGAAGGGTGACAACCTGGGTGCAGTTTAAAGGTTTCCCAGAGAAGGGGTGGGATTCTAGTACGCTACTGCCATTGGGACTGTGAGTTCCCCACCTACCTGAAGATGGGAGAAGGCTGACCGGGGGCGGGATAGGTACCTAAAACTCGACGTAACGGGGTACAACGCGAGCTTATGGAGCGTAGTGGGGGTGGTGTACAATGACGTGTTTTACTTGTCCATTTCTGAGTTCCGGGATGCGGTGGCTTCTCCCGGGTTTGTTGAGACTGGCGGGAATCAAGATGGCGAATGGGCACACACGGACCAGGCAGGCGAGATTATGAAAGGAGATGCAAAGTTTCCTGCACAGGCAGTTGCGCCGGCTGGAGCACGGTGGGGGGTCGATATCAAAGAAAAGTATGTGTCGTGGCTGGGGTGGGAGTTTTTCATTTCCTTCTCACGGGATACTGGAGTGCGAATTTTCGACGTGAAGTACCAAGGTTCCCGGATCATTTACGAATTGGGCCTGATGGAGGCATTAGCGATATACGCCGGGAATGACCCAATCCAGAGCCTAACAGCGTTTTGGGATATCCTCGGGGGGATGGGCGCGAGTTCGTTTACGTTGCTGCCGGGATTCGATTGTCCGGCTTACGCAACGTTTTTGAATACTACTACGCATGATAACGGCGTGCCGACGGTGTCTGAGGGGAGTATTTGTGTGTTTGAGCAGGACGCCGGTTTCCCGATTTACAGGCATACAGCGGCAAACTATACTGCCGCTACTAAGAATGTTTTCCTGACGGTGAGGAGTATTAGTACTATGGGGAATTACGATTACATGTACGCTCGGCAGTCACCGATCCGGGGAAGGAGGGGGATATTCTGACTGATGATCTGCTAGGCTAGACTACCACTTCGCACTCGACGGCAGCATCGAGATCTCGGCACGTGCATCAGGGTATATCCGGTCGACCTTTTACTCCCCTTCCTCCTCCTCCTCCTCCTACGGTTTCAAAATCCACAAAAACCTCTCTGGCTCCATGCACGACCACGTGTTGAACTACAAACTTGACGTTGACATTCTTGGTACTGCCAACACCGTGGCGACAACAGAGTTTGTGTCAACATCCGAAGTATACCCCTGGTCTGATGGGAAGTCAATAAATACATTTAAGCTTGCGAAGTCGTTGATCACGAACGAAGATCAGGGGAAGATCCACTTCTCCACCAACAGCGCCGTGTCCTACGCAGTGGTGAATAAAGACGAGAAAAACAAAAATGACGAGTTCCGGGGGTACAAAATCCTCCCACTCACTCCGCCGGTGAGCGTTACAGCCCGGAACTCTGAAATCCTCGGAAATGCAGCCTCGTGGGCGGACGCGAACCTTTGGATTAGCAAGAGGAAAGATACGGAAATGATAAGTTCCCATCCGTACGCTAGTTTGGATGTGATGAATCCGGCGGTAGATTTTAGTGGCTTTTTGGATGGAGAGGAATTGGAGCAGGAGGATTTGGTTTTATGTATGCTCAACGAGTGAGTGCAGGGAGTGTATGGGGGCTAACATCAAAAGGGTTCAATATTGGAATGCACCATGCACCAACTACGGGGGATTTACCAACGACGATGTTTACGAGCGCCCATGGAGGAGTGAGGTTGGAACCAATGAACTATTTTGATGAAAATCCGGCGAAGAGAACAAGCCAGATGGTCAGGGTGAATAGGGGGGATTTGGCAGCCGGGGGGAAAAAGGTGGAGACATTCGGAGCGGTGAGGGGGAATTGTAGTGTGCCTGTGGTGGATGTGTGGGGTGCGTTGGGGGCGTGAGAGGGAAGGAGGGGTGTTTATGCCAGTGATTGGACAGATACAGGAGGGAGCTGACGATTGTGGGATCTTGCAACTGAATTATAATTATTGCAGACGGAAATGGTCACAAGGTTATAACATCCCATACTGGTACACTTTTTGAAACGAACAATGAAAACTAATATCAATACACCCCAACATACCTGGAACAGTTCTCATCTTCTCCGGGCCCATTGCAGAACCCTTTATGTCATCTCAACTCATTCCAGGACTATTCAAATCGGATATCACCGACCCTCCATCTATCGTCCTCCTGAAATATATAACATCCGCCTCGGGAATCTGAATTCCTTGCTGATATCGTTGGTACTTTTTCCTACTTGCTTATTCTTCCATTCTGTTCATCCTATATCTTACTTACTGCTGGGAATGCAAATGAAAATTGCGACAGTCGTATAGCAAGAGCTGTAGAGTCAGCATGTAGAGTTAGCTCTGCATCCTTTGTTAAAATGTTGCTACATCCTGGACCTCGAGAGTCAGGTTTTTGCTATTGGCCCATTCGTAATTCTATCTCTGAAAGCCTTGAGGTTGTCTCTGCAACATGTATCTTGGTGAGTTTCTAAATCCAGGAGCAGGAAAGCTCGTAGCACCATTCCACCGGATCTGGAAAACTAGAAAAAGTCAAGTTTAGAGTACTAGCGCACAATGGAAATCTCTCTGCAAATCGTTTTAGCTAGTGAGTGAGGGGTGCACTGATACTTCCCGTTCGTTTGATTTGTTAATTTGGATGACCCGAGTAAAACCTTAACCGTAGCATTATCCGAATATAGTGGAATTTCGCGAAGATACTGGTATGTATCTAGACGAACCTGTACGGTAAGCGGGGCTTTGATTATCCATGGATGAGAATATACCACATTATATACTTGGTACAAAGAACAGAACGGACTTCAGGTGCGTATATGTAGCACTTTGTATAAAGCTAACAAGCTACACAGCAGTGTTGCCGGCGGTTTATATGGTTCCTGTGTGACGTGATATAGGAGTGACGTTGATATGTTTGCATTGACATGCATCGTAACCGCTGTCCGACAGTTCATCTGGTCTCGCGGCAACACTACGATAAATCGTGGTTGCATTTGTGGTGGCAGATCAGTCATGGCATGTTCAGTGTTCCTAAGCGGCCAGGCCGGCCTTTGGGGCGGCTTTCAAATGAGGGCCGGGCCGGGCCTGCAGGCTTTTCCGGCCGGCCTGGCAGCTTTTCATGGCGGCATGGCGGCATTTCTTCGCGGCCTGCAGGCATTTCTTGGCGGACTAAGCCTAAACATAATATTCTGTTCGAAAGATTCTCTGCTGCCTATACTAAGAATGCCTCCAAAGTACGAAACATAAACCATATCCACCTCAATCATCGTAGCCCTACCATTGCCGTATTCCATCAATCAACCAGACCAAGGCCTATGCAGGCCGATGCATGCTTTTTGAATCACGTGCGGGCCGGGCCGCCGCTAGCGCAGGTGTAACGGCACGGCTGCACGTGATATGTCGAGGGCCGGGTAACATCCGCTTGATATAGTCGGCTCGCCACGAGCCTTAGATCTCTAGCGATAATCTTACCTTAACTTACCTCTATACTACTCTACAATATTGACATCCACGTTTGCAACCGTATCTACTGATATACCTTCCTACGAGGCCATGCACGGGCATATGCCTTTACACTGTTATCGCTCTTACAATTTCAGATGTCTTTTGCATATGGGATTTTATGAATTACCCCTTTCCGACGTATCACGATAAGCGCGAGATATCCTACGGATTTGAGAGCACTGATTGCACCAGTGTTGTGTCTTGATATGTCTATTGGATTGTGGTTAATGGTAAGAGAGATGATTTTGTGTGGATTCCAGAGGCCAATCGGCCAGAGACTCTTCGCGACACCTAAGAAGGAGAAATCATCTGGAATTGACAGCGACAGATTGCAGATGCAACTAGGCTAGGGAAGTACACCCAAATAAGGTTAACAGTAGCAGAGACAATTCTGACTTGAATCCTGAGGCCAACTGGGCTGGAGATGCGTCAGTGACCAATTCAGTCGAAGACCATTTCACCGGATTCATACGCCAAGTCGAAGGCTATTAATTGCGGCATCAATGATATTCGATAGGTTACTTTCCAATTGAGTCAATTGCCGATTACAGGGACAGTTCCAGAGCCCATGCGTCCATAAGAGTCACATCACCGGCAATGTTGAAGCCAGCCCGTTTCCAGAGATTTCTTTCATCCCTATCTGACCAGCGAATTCGAAGCTGTTAAGAGTGTAAACGGGCACATACCATGAACGAAGTGCGCCTACGGAGGAGCATGGCAAATTTACGCGATATGCACCATTCACATCTAGCGATGCCACCGATCGCGATTCCAATCACAATTTCCTTGTACACGACTGCATGGAGTCGTCTATGGTACAGATGTTGCGAGAAGTTCCAGCAGCGGCCATGCAACGATACAACTATGATTACCAATATGATTACCAATATAATTACCGGTATCATCGCTCACCAACGGGCACAGTTCAAGATAGTGGAGCAGTGATTGCAGATCGCGTGGCAGCTCCGAAAGGGAAGTACAATGCCTCCCGAATGTTCTAAAGTGGCTAGCAGATACAATTCGTGATTACCTTTGTCAATTATCACCTTTGTCAATGATCACCATTGGCACCTGATTGGACTACCGAATCGGATCGTTGCGAGGAGAGAGAGCCATCCGCGCCAACTCTATTCAATTTCATCAAACATACGGCAACCATCGAATACAGATATGTGCTCATAGGATGGCATACGAAGAGGGTTTTTCGGAATACAATGGACATGCTTTTGATTTGTAGCCGGATTCTGAGGATCAACGGGGCTACCGGAGGAGGGAGCGTCTGGGCACTCTCAGGAGACCAGCGGATTCTGCATGTATTTAAAAGTGCAAAGAGGTTCAATTGATGTGTCGTATCCCAATGTGAGAATGGACGTTATTTGATTTTCAGACAGCCCCAATCGGGTGAGGCAAGACAGTTATTGGTCGTCAGACATTCCCAAGTGGGTGCGAAAAGTATGTGATTCGCTGAGGAGCTTGTTCATACACATGCTAACAGTTGCGGTGAACGCACCGTGTAAGCTGGAGACTGATAGGGATTGCTTTGGCACAAGTCCAACAATCCAAGCGTCGACGTGCAAAGCATTCGACGTGTACCTCTGCAACCCCAGGGTGAGCGGAAGAGGTGGCAGTGGACCGGGCAGGCCATCAGGTATGCCACGGGAATGTACCTGCATCACGGCTAGAGAGGCGGCGTGGTCCTGTTGAGATCAATCGGGTACGAATAGAGATATTGAATTGACTATCGTACAAAAGTGATTGTCTAAAGAGCAAAGAGAGAGAAAGACAGGCAAATATATATGGGAAAGAAGAGGGCATACTCGGCGAAGCCGAGTATCACA
>Ga0307512_10006684_pt1 | contig 11609 bp, 13 predicted proteins | sample 14_EM_MG_FD_200267 | JGI IMG/M metagenome (GOLD analysis project Ga0307512, IMG submission 200267) | Populus trichocarpa ectomycorrhiza microbial communities from riparian zone in the Pacific Northwest, United States - 14_EM | ecosystem: Host-associated > Plants > Roots > Unclassified | place... | reverse complement strand
CCCAATGCCCCCGTAGAACGCAGGAAACTCCTCTCCAGATTCCGCCAATTCCTCTCCGAAGAGGAAAAATTCTGGATCTCTCTCGCTACGTGGTTCCGGCGAACATTCGACCTTCATGAGGCCCAGCCGATCCTCGTTTCTCTTGAGATAGTTTCCGCCGATCCCGAAGATAATCCAGACCCAGCACCGGATGCCAGGACCAGAGGCTACCTTTTTCCTCGCCACACAGATACAGTCATCCAATGCACCTCCGAGCAGCGTCAGAACAAATTGTCGGGTATCAGCAAGGCATTGATATTCCTCGGCGATATCGCGCGATACAAAGAGCAATATAATGAATCCGGAGGGCGGCCGAAGGCCGGCCACGAAACTGGACCTCCCGCACGGACCAGCGGCAAGAACAAGAAAGCGCCAATCCCTCGTGCTCGCGACTACGAGAAAGCACGTCAGCGGTACGAACAAGCTCGAGCTCTCGTTCCTCACGAGGGAAATCCGTCCAATCAGCTCGCAATTCTCTCCGCTTACCAGACCGACACCTTTAATGCCATTTTTCACTACTATCGGGCCATCTGTGTACAGCAACCATACGAAACTGCTGCAGAAAACATGGGGAGATCACTGAAGAGGGCACTCGACTTCTGGAACACCAAGGGGAAAGCGAAACAACAGGAGGCCACTGCCCCTCGACTCAGGATCGAAGTGCTTAAGGAGCAAATCATCGCACTCCACGCATACTGGGGGCAATACCAGGGGGTAGAGACAGTGGACTCCGAATCCCTTCAAGCCTCAGAGGAGCTGTGCGAATCTTCAGTCTCCGTCTTCCACGATCTAATCGCCGGCCTCCTTCTTCAATCTGAGGTGATATCGAAGATCGTCGTCCTTGGCCTCGGCGCACTTTGGAAACACCGAATGGTTCGATCCCCTGGTGCGAAGCGCCGGCCACGATCCAACCCTAGGGTCGAGGCTCAAATCTCAGGGCATCTACTGGCCATCTTTCGTTCTCTATTGGAGGTCGGTTTACAAGAACTCGCCGATGATCCTGCAGGGGATACGGATGACATTGCTCAAAAGATCTCCGCCACACTTCGGAGGATGTTGCCCGCGCTACGGATGATTAATAAGTGGTTACGTGCGAATCACCGGTTCTATGCCAGCGATGAAAAGAAGCAGCCCGTGGAAGGTGTCGCGGAGTTCTGGAAGGTATACACGAGGTTCTTCACCACCCTCGGCCAGAAGTTCCCGATCGAGCAGTTGACTCCACTTGAGACACCGTTGGACGAGGACCTCGACATCCGAGGTTTCCTACCTCTCACAAAGCTCATGGTCACCGAAAACTCTGAGGAAGGTGTCAATAGGGCGCAGGTCCATCCAAACGAGGAACAGCTTATGCGGATATGGGACCTTCTTGGTGACGCCAAGGCGTTAGCTCAGACGAAAGTGCAGTTGTTTCCTCATTGTTTCTGGAATAGTCCTCTTATGCTTGATAAGGATACTCCAATCACGTATGACAACTACATCTTTTCTCTCAAGGGCCAAGAAACCACCGTCTCACCACCCCAGAAGTCAGCTCAGCCCCGCCGTCCGGTCCTGCCATCGATTACTGGGGCAGAGTCTGACATGGCCGAAACTGATGATGATCGCGTCAATGATGCCATTTGGGCCGTGATAGGTGTCGACTCAGATGAAGAAGTGGTTTATCCTCGGTTAGTGCGAGTATTTGCTTGCCAAACGTTTCCATGATTAATTGTGTCCCCTCTTGAAATTTTAGGGCATCACCTCCAGCTAAGCTCACGAGCGATCTACCCCCGATGATCCCCCAGCTCGTCACTCCGCCTCACATTAATCGACAATCTACAAGCTCGCCAAATTTTGGGCTTCCTCAACTACCTTCCCTCAGCGCGCAACCTCTGCCCATTTCTCCTCCGAGGTTCCCTCTTCCCGTTTCTCCCCCCCATAAGTCACCTACCTCTCTACGGAGTTCGGACACATTCACACATATGGTTCCCACCCACTTCGGTGTGAGGAACCGGACCCACTCGTTGTCTCATCCGAAGTCAGCTGGGACGACTGCCCAGGATCTGTTAAATGGTGTATTGGGCATACCATCATCCACAAACGATCCAGCACCTGCCGCCACCACACTTCTCAGCGGCTTAGGTGGATCGACGTCTTCGGTTTGGTCCCCAGTAAATGATGTCAGGCATCCTCCCATTGGGCAACAGAGGCACCAAAGGAGTGTCTCTCAATTTAACCCATCACTTGCACCAGGAACGAGGCCGGGTAATGGGATCGGGAATGGACTTGGGCTAGTAACTGGTGTCTCCCCCTTCCTTCCATCTTCGAGCCTACCTCAATCATCTTCTCAACTCTCTTGGCAATCGAGCCAACTATCCCAGCAACATGCCGATATTACTCCTCATCCCCGACTCAATCCCATTGGCCACCACCGAGCACAATCTTCCGGTGTACCTTCCCATCTGACGTCCCCCAACACCATGATCAGTGATTTCTTGAACGCCAGGCCCGCGCAGCCTATCCCCGGCACATCCCTCAATTTTAATTCGATCGACACATCGGGAGGGGTTAGCGGCAGGCCCCCCATTCAGGGATTGTCACCCACCTCGCAGTCACTGTCGTACAATCTGTTTTCTGGCAATTCTCTGGGAATCCAAGGTAGCGGTTGGGGGAAGTGAAGCGGGTACGTGGATAACGGGGTGACTCCGCCTGTTCGTCTTCCCCATTGCCCGGAATACCGAATTTTGTCGTGTCGTCGCTGAACGAGACTTGAGTAGCCCGTTCGAGAGCCCACCCGGGCTTCAGCTTCATAGACTGCCTCTTGCTTGGCACAGTTCAACGTTTTGCGTTCCCGAAGGCCTTGTATTGCAGAAAAACTCCGCGAATGCATTGCCATCTAATTTACGTGGACCCGACTCCATGTTTACGATTGATAGAAGAACCTTGGGTTAGAAAGTGACGAGGGGTATGCGGATTTACGACAGTCCATCGGTTCACGATGGCTTCTCTAGCTGCTCTGGGCTTGCATGCCACAATCTAGCTCTCTGTTCTGCCTTCCATCGTTTTCACCACCAAACTGCTGATCGAAATCGTTCTGTTACATTATTACAGATATCCTCCCGCGTTTGTCTGATCCCTGTCTCTTCCGCGTTTCCTTATGTTTTCCCTCAAAAGTGCTTTCCCTCTCCCCACCCGTTTGTTTCCTACGTATGAGCATCATGTATCTATTGATGAACTTTGGAATGTCTTTTCCCGCTATACGGAATCGTGGGTGTCCGCGCCAGGGACTCAAGTGATCGAACCGGGGTCGGAAGCTCCCTGAGGTTTATACTTGGACCGGGATAACAGGAGCAGGTTGTCATCTGCTTCGCCACAAATTCAGACGGCCACTGGGCGGGTTCAACTCCCCCCTGATTGATAATTATACTACGCGGTCACGCATTGTTGAAGAGGACAGTAACAGCGACGACCGCAGCCTGCAGAACTTCTCCAGCAACGACTATCACCCCACTCAGCCTTCCGCACATCTCTCCACTCGCAATCACCACGATTCATTCCACCACGGCGACGACTACCACCACCACGAGTCTCACCGCGAGTACTGCAACTCTGTCTCTGTTGTTGACGAATTGCTTTATGGATAATCAGAAGGCGAACGAAGTGTACGACCTTGCCTATTCGGACGAACCCATCGCCCCGCGGGTCAAGGAAGCTTTAGAGGTCATTGGCCAGGCCTTAGATGACTTCAAGTGAGTACATCCCTTCTCGTGTGAAACGGGCCACGCTCATGGAGTGTCCGTTTATACAAGGTTTGAACACCTGGCGTTGAGCTTTAACGGGGGCAAAGATTGTGCGTCATCGACCTTGTCCGCCTTTCTTCACAACGTGTATTTAACCGGCACGACGCAGGCACCGTGCTATTACACCTTTACGCCGCAGCTCTCTACCGAAGGTTTCAGAAACGCACCGTGATACCCTCGCTGTATATCCCGCTCCCATCTCCGTTTTCCGAGCTGGAATCCTTCATCCACGAATCGATCAAGACGTACGATCTCGATCTTTTCCATTGTCTGCCGACCAAGACCAGGGATGGCGTGCAGCTCGCCGTGGAGACTGTATTGACCCCGGGATCGGGTACACCCTCTCAGCCGAATAAGGGTGGAGGGGAGGGTATGAAGAAGGCACTGGAGACGTATAAGAGCAAGTTCCCGCATATCAAGGGGATCCTGATTGGGACAAGGAGAACGGATCCTTACTGTGGTGTGTTCTGTGTACTGTATTGGGATGTGAATGATGTCGGTGACCCCCTTACAGATGAACTTGGATTCAGAAATCCGACTGACAAAGGCTGGCCTGAATTCGTGAGAATCAACCCGATTATTGAATGGACCTTCTCGGATGTTTGGACGTTCTTGAAAAGGTTGGACGTCCCGTATTGCTCTCTCTATGACCAAGGGTGAGTTACCGTTGAGCTTATCGGTCGGACTTTACTGACAGTTTGGTAAGGTATACCTCAATCGGGTCAACCTACAACACGTTCAAGAACCCTGCGCTCGCAATCCAACCGCTATGTAATGGACACGGGGGCGAAGCCATCCCTCTTAATGGTATTGAGCCTACACAGAGGTACCGCCCTGCTTATGAGCTCATCGACGGTGCACTGGAACGATCTGGGAGGGGCAGCTCGTAGACTTGTCACCCGAAGCGGACACTTTAGATACACCTGCTGCATCTTCACATGTATTTTACCCTATCTTTATTGAAATCGCCATCGTCTTGGACTGTTGATTAGTTACAAGCCCCTCGACCGCGATGGTAACCGAGGAGCGGGTAATTTAGCTTTCGCGTTCCGGTCGCTCGAAGGCGGGTTCCGGCGTCATTCCTTCATCCTCCGGTTCTGTCTGAACGGACGAGAGCGTCTCCGATTTATTCTACGTGGCATGTTACCCCCCTCATAATCTTTCTCTAAACACCGAAGCTGTGCCGAAGGGTTTGGAAAAATAAACGCGTCGTGTGTCACTCGAACGTGTTGAGGTCACCTGGTTTTGGGTTGAGTCAATTGGACCGAGTCACCTGGCGGTTTAGATGTTAGGCTTTGGCCGTGTCCGCTTCCCATATCGCCGGTTCCTCGCTGCACTTCACCACACATCCATCCGATATCAACCTCCATCTACCCTCTACCTCTGCCGCGTTAATCATATGTCCACCGCTTCACCAATGCACCCAGTAGAGACCTCCCAGCAGAGGTCTGAAACCGCCCTAGACAAGCCTCATGCTGATATCGATATCACCAAGAATGGGGGGCCACAGAAGGTCAAAGAGAAGAAATTTAAAGAACAGCCTGGTCTAGCCTACCCTTTAGAGGTGCGTCTCTATAATCTGTTCTCTCATCCGACTATATCTGATGCCCACAATTCATGGTTTGTGCAGCTCAGTCCAAAACCCGTGTTCTTCGATCACAGGATCCAGATGTTCGAGCAATTAAAGGCCGAATACGACGCGTGGGTCAAAGGCGAGTACACCAAGGTTGCCCAAGGGGTAGATCCGCTTACACTCGTTTTGTTATTGTGCCTCAGATCAACCCCGGCAAGAGATCATCATCACCCTGCCGGATGGCACTGAAAAGAAGGGGACAAGTTGGGAGACAAGTCCCATGGATATAGCCAAGGAGATCTCAAAAGGTCTCTCCGAGCGCATTGTCATTGCAAAGGTCAACGGCGAACTGTGGGATCTTGAACGGCCGCTCGAGGGCAGTGTAAGCCTCGAATTGATCGACTTTGAACATCCAGATGGTTTAGTTCTTCCCTGTGCCTCCGTTTCTGTCGCTCATGATCCCTGCGAAACCCAGGAAAGCGTGTGTTCTGGCATTCATCTGCTCATGTCCTCGGTGAATCCGCAGAGAAGCACTACGGATGTCATCTGTGCATTGGTCCTCCCACGGATGACGGTTTCTTCTATGAAATGGCCATCGACGGACGTGCCGTGACCAATGCCGATTATCCTGCTCTCGAGAAGCTTTCTGAAGGCGCAATCAAAGAGAAGCAAAAGTTTGAGCGAATCGTGGTGCCCAAGGAGACGCTCTTGAAGATGTTTGAGGTCAGTCTGGTGGCAGTCACCGAGACTCCGATTCTGACATCGGCAGTCCAGTACAACAAATACAAGAAGCATCTCATTGAGTCCAAGATCCCCGACGGTACCTCCACCACTGTCTATCGCTGTGGCCCCATGATCGACTTGTGTGTCGGCCCTCATATCCCACACACGGGCAAGATAAAGGCCTTCATGGTCACTAAAGTGAGTTCTCAAATACGAAGTTGTACCAGAATGGAGATTTTTACCACGAAGATGATTCCTAGAATTCTGCTTCGTACTTCCTTGGTGATCAGAAAAACGATTCGCTACAGAGAATTTACGGTATTTCGTTCCCCGACAAGAAGCAGCTCACGGAGTACAAGGCTTTCCTCGCCGAGGCTGCCAGGCGGGACCACAGGAAAATTGGAAAGGTGCGTCGACCACGGACTTGACTTGCGGGTTGGTATTGAATGAACTCCTCTAGGAGCAAGAGCTGTTCTTCTTCAACGAGCTTAGTCCTGGAAGTTGTTTCTGGCTACCGCATGGAACGAGGGTTTACAATGCACTTGTTGAGCTCGTCCGGGTAGGTATACAAATCTTAAAGGGTTACCGCAGGCTGACAGGATATGTGTAGGGCGAATACTACAAGCGAGGATACCAAGAAGGTGGGAGACAGACCATCCATATATCCCCGCTACCGAAAATAACTAATCGACGCCCGAAACGTTAGTCATCTCTCCTAATATGTACAACAGCAAACTCTGGGAAACTTCCGGGCACTGGGAAAACTATAAGGACGACATGTTCATACTAGATGTCGAGAAGGAGAAGTGGGCCCTGAAACCGATGAATTGTCCGGGGCATTGCATCATCTTTGACTCCCGGGATCGAAGTTACAAGGAACTGCCCATCCGGATGGCGGAATTCGGTATCATCCATAGGAACGAGGCATCCGGTGCGCTGACGGGGTTGACGAGGGTTAGAAGGTTCGTGCAGGACGACACGCACGTATTCTGTATGCCATCACAAGTGAGGGATTAAGGCCGTTCAACAAAAGCACCGACGATGAATTCTAAACGATATGCTCTTCAGGTGGAAGAAGAGATTTCGAGGCTGTTCGATTTTATGGAGTTCACCTACGGTCTATTCGGTTTCGAATTCTCTCTGGAACTCTCTACTCGACCGGAAAATCACCTCGGTGAGATCGAGACTTGGAACGAAGCTGAGGCTGTGAGTCTTTTCTCCATCTCCACTCCCCACCTCCTCGTGTCCCTCGGCTCTCGATTTAGCTCTAAATTTTCCCACTCCACTGACACAACTTTGCCAACTGCGCTCCCTCTATACCATGAAACGGGGGTGTAAATAGCAACTCACAAAAGCGCTGGAGAAACATCACCCTGGAAATTGGCAAGTGAATCCTGGAGACGGAGCGTTCTACGGTCCCAAGATAGACATCACGATCAAAGACGCTCTGAAGCGGTCTTTCCAATGCGCGACGATTCAGTTGGATTTCCAGCTTCCGGAGAGATTCAACCTCAAGTATCGTGGACCAGAAGAGACGACGGATCCAAACAAGCCGCCGACGAGACCGGTGATGGTCCACCGAGCGATCTTGGGAAGTTTGGAGAGGTTCATCGCGATCATCACTGAGCACTTTGCCGGGAAGTGGCCGTTCTGGATAAGTCCCAGGCAGGTTCTGGTGATACCCGTGGCTGTTCCCTTTGTACGTTCCGTCCCCCACCCTGTTCACCGTCTATGCAAGGGTTTTCTGATGAAATGTGTTTGGTGAAATGTAGAAAGACTACGCTTCCGAAGTACAGCAGAGGCTTTCCGCTGCCGGATTCTGGACTGACGTGGACAATGGCGAAAACACACTTCAGAAGAAGATTCGAAACGGAGAACTCGCGCAATACAACTTCATTCTTGTCGTCGGGCAGGAGGAGTTGGACGGGGAGGCGGTCAATGTTAGGAATCGTGATGACGTTGGAGAGAAGAAGACGCGTGCTGCTACGGTCCCCCTTGATATTCTCATCGAGAGGCTTACCACCCTCAAGAGATCGAGGAGCCTGTCGAATAAGATCGATATCTGAGGCTCGATTTGTCGACCGTCGTCTTTGACATACACACACACACACGTTATTCTTATGTCCTCACTCAGTGCGAAAAGATTTGGTAAGATTGGAATTAGAAATGTAAGCTACGTCATGAAGATGCAGATTCCAAGAATAGGTTTCAATCTGCCGAGTGCCGAGCTGGGAGGAGATCAGGGAGATCAGAAGCGGCTCCATCCTCGATTGCATCTCGGGTCTCCAAAGCGCGATCGAGCATGCAAGCATTGTCGTCAGGAAGGCAGGAAGGCATGGAAGAAAGGGAGACGAGGTAGAACCGAGTGAGACACTCATTATCGAAGAACTGGCTTCCAACAATAGTAAAGGGGGTCCAATTGCTGTCGGTGGAGGTGGGCAAGACTTGTTCTGGAGGAACGGCGCAATCGGTTGCGTCAGATGGAGCCATGCGACTTGGCTTGGGTAAAATACATCAGTGTAAGCCTGCGTCAGTTGAGGGTTGTGCCTACCAGCTGCTTGGTGTCTCGCAATCGCGTGAGATCTACTTGGGTCGAGCGGCGAGCAACCCGTTCCGCAACGCAGGACATGTCGTAGCCTCGGACAGTGGTACAGGTAGGGCATTGGTTGCGGCAAACAACCCTTTCTTCAGGAACAAGCGTGAAACCAAGTTGGTCAAGGCAAATTTGGGAGTAGCGAATGCGCTCGAGGACGAGTTCTTGGTCTCCAGAAACGGGGAGTTCTCCGGCAGGCGGCACACAGGAATCAACACCGCTAGGAACGCCCAAGTCCTGACGTTTGTGGGAGTGTCCAGAGTCGTAGTCCTTGTAAGGCCAGTGAGATGCACGGAGTCCACCTTGGGGTGCCGCCAGAGCAGATAGAGCCGCGAGGAGCGCCAGGAAAAGGGAGCCTACTGAGGATCGGATCATAATCGAGAGTTGGGTCAAGAGAGGGTGTAGAATTGTAGTGGGTGTGCACGCGAGTAGGAGAGAGACGATGATAGATAAAGAAAAGGGGTGGCTTGGAGGGATGTGGAGCTTTTGAACGCCCTCGACTGTGGTTCAAGTGAGGAGAGGCGTCAGATCGAGACGTGTGGATTAGAACACTCGATGTCATAGTAGAGGCTGCGGGTTCTTTGAGTGGAGGGATCGGCAACCACAAAACTGGGATTTGTTGGAAAGTGACCAATGCGATGAATTCCACATCTGAATCAGTGTCGATCCTTATTTAGACGCCGGCATGGTGAGTCATCATCGCCAAAATTTTCTACTAGCACCACTGCCGTAAGCTATGTAACTCGACCGCTACGCCACAATCTCCAACGGTTTGGCATAGACCAAGTATACGGCACCCTCAACGCAATTCTTGGAAACTTCCGCTTATGCAATGTAATAATGATGCCCCCACGTTGGTTGGGTGGAACCAACAAGACAAATTTCGAGAGGCTGTGGGACGGATAACGTTGAGGGGAATCCAAGAACCTTGGTAACCAGGCCAAGTCCTATATGGCCCGCAGTTTGAGGGGTCTTGAACTGCATGGGGAAGGGAGCGAGAAGCTGTGGTGAAACACGAAGGCCAGCTCCTCCTTTAGTTCCCCCGTTTCTGTTCCATGTTGGCACACCGTTCTGGACCTCTCTCTCTCTCTATCGGGTACTTTCCGAGTCGTCAGGATGCAAACTTTGTTGCACAGCGCTCACTGATCCAGGGTCCAATTTCCGATCGGAGAAGATGTGTTTTCATATATTCATATGTAGTCCTCGCAACAAGGCAACGCATGCACCAACGATTTACGGTAAGTGCGTTAAGCGGTCACCCGGAACTCCTCATAAAATTAAGGGGGGGCTAGTGAAGAAGGAAGCATAGAAAAGTAATCGATCTTAGCGTCGCGAGGACGTTCCGGCTGTGTGGTGATCTGATCGGAGGGACGGCATAATTCTTCGAGCGACCTGGAAAGGCCATCTCTATATGGTCAAGCCACAAGATTTGCTCATCGAACAGCGTTCGGGTCATCTCGAAACATCCGTCTTCATCTCATAAACTGCGCAAGTTTCTCACCACCGACAGGGCAAGCCATCGGATCTTGTTCCCACCGCTTCCCACGTACACAAATCCAACGAGGAAAAGGTTCACGTATTCCCACACCCACGATGAAACCATGTGGTTCACCGCGGTTTCCGGTGTGGCCACCACAACCACGAGGCTGCAGCAGACCTTGGGCCTTAGGGCTCAGGAAATGAAAAAGGGGCGGCTCCCACAACCTGCGAAATATTGCATCACCTCGGATCTTGCATTTTGTGAGGAGGAGAAGTAGTCGTGGGGAAAAATGAGTAAACGTGGAAGGCGTCGAAGGTTCCACAACCCTCTAGCCTCCGGTCGAGATCGTTCCCGTTTTCCATCCCTTTCCTTAATCTTCCTTTCCGATACTTTGATCCGAGGGCGCTCAATTTGTCACAGTCACATATCTTATTTCGGCCGGATTTCGGACGGCAAAAATTGGAAGAGACAAGGCTGTGTCCAGCTTCCGGCTCCTGCCATCCCGAAGTCCGTAGCAATCCAGAGTTTCTGGATTCCGTACTTCATAGACCGAGAGACGCATCCCGACCCGACGAAGAGCGCTCCGAAGAAAGCCCGGGCTGCGTCCATCTCCGATCCCCCTGATTATACATCCTCACGCAGTTCACAGCAGCACTGGAAGAGGAGTAAGCAAATCTGACCAGTAACACCAGTGCCCGTAGGCCCCGCAAGGATCTTGTGCAAATCAGGGTCGTGACAAAGTGCCCCACATCAACAACCCATTCGAGTCCGATGCCATCGTCAAGTCGCGGGAACATGAGGTTGATCGTGCTCTCGGGAGGAACCGCGTCCCGCTTATGTGAGCTTCGGATAATATAATGGTTTCGCGTTTCGAGTCCACCAAGCACGCATTGAGAGAGAAAAAGATAAAGTAAGAGTCATCCAGACTCTTAATTCAAACTCGCGCGAGCAATCCTGAATAACGTACGGCTCCTCTCCCCATCTGAAAGTTCCGGGAAAAATCCTGGGGAAGAATGATTGCGATCGAAATGTAATTCCATCAATCCGTTGCGCAGGCGCGGCGGTAGCGAAACACGCGGCATACCCCTCCCGGGGCTTCCAGAGCCACCCTGGACGCTTCTATCATCCTGTGCTCTATACGGTACGGTATACGCCGTACGACGACTGTGCCTGTCGCCTGTTCACCGAGCGTAGAATCGTTATACATAATCATAATACGGAGAGACCACGCCGGCACTCGGCACTATGTGTTGTTTCACTCGCCCGGTATCACTATCAGACAATGTCGTATCTGTGCCTATTGAACATGACGGCAACGAGCACATGGAGAACTAGCTACGAATGGAGCAAGAGGATAAGGGAAAGACTCTCAGAAACCGACGAAACGAACGACGAAAGGCGAGGTAGCGGCAAGGTCATGGCTAA
>Ga0307512_10006683_pt1 | contig 11609 bp, 11 predicted proteins | sample 14_EM_MG_FD_200267 | JGI IMG/M metagenome (GOLD analysis project Ga0307512, IMG submission 200267) | Populus trichocarpa ectomycorrhiza microbial communities from riparian zone in the Pacific Northwest, United States - 14_EM | ecosystem: Host-associated > Plants > Roots > Unclassified | place... | reverse complement strand
CGCGGTACATGGCGGCCAGCTTGGAGTCCCCGAAGCGCCCGCCGTCCGGGGCCTGTTCGAAGCTGTGGCGGCCGGTGAGCAGGCCGCCGCCGAGCGGGTTGTAGACCATCGTGCGCAGGCCGGTGAAGGCGGCGTACTCGACATACTCCTCCTCGATGCGGCGTGCGAGGAGGTTGTGGAGCTGCTGGGCGACGACCGGGCGGGGGGCGCCGACCTCGTCGGCCACGCGGTTCAGCTCGGCGATCTGCCAGGCGGCGAAGTTGGAGACGCCGAGGGTGAGGACCTTGCCCGCCTGGACGAACTCGGCGACGGTGGCAAGGGTTTCGGCGAGCGGTGTGCTGCGGTCCGGCTGGTGAAGGTAGAAGAGGTCGACGTGGTCGGTGCCCAGGCGCTTGAGGCTGCCGTCGAGCGCGGCGCGCAGCCCCTCGGCGGAGAGCGGGGCGTGCTCGCCCTGGTCGGGGTGCGGGATGCCGGCCTTGGTGGCGAGCACGACCCGGTCGCGGCGCCCGGGCAGCAGCTCGGCGAGGATGCGCTCGCTCTCGCCGCCCGCGTAGCCGTTGGCGGTGTCCACGCCGGTGATGCCCGCATCGAGCGCGGCGTCCACCATCGCGGTGGCCGTCGCGCGGTCGGCGGTGTCGCCGAAGGTCATGGTGCCGAGGACGAGACGGGACAACGGGACGGGGACGTGCGGGAGTTCGAGGCCGACGGTCACGACGGGTTCCTTCCGAGGCGGGTGGTGCGGGTAGTGCTGATGGTGCGTGTGCGGGTGGTGCTGTCTCGTGCTCGTGCGCGGTCCATATGTGAGGTGCGTGTCCCGGGTGGTGCCGTCCGGCTACGCGGCCCCGACCGGTCGCTGCGGTGGTTCCCGGCGATGCGCTGCGCGGCGGCCATGTGCGGTGCGCTGTGCCGTGCAAACCGTTGCGCGTACGCGTCGTGTCCACGAGGGCGACGCGGTCCGCGGGTGACGGTCGTCGGCGCCACGGGAACGCTCGCACGGCTGCGCAGATCACGCAAGGGGTCTCGCGCACTTCACGCAAGATGTGCCATGATCCGACCGGGCCACCCACCGCCGGTCACGCCCAAGGAGGTTCGATCCCGTGGCTTCCCCGCACCCGCCCCCGCTCCCGGCCGCCTCGCCGCCCGTACTGCCGCACGTCCTCGCGCTCGCCGACGACCTGTCCGGCGCGGCCGAGACCGCCTGCGCGCTCGGCGGTCCGGTCCGTCTTTCGCTCACCGCCGCCGACGTGGCCGGAAGCGCCGCCGCGCACGACCTCGTGGTGGACCTGGACACCCGCCACCTGCCGCCCGCCGCAGCCGCACACGCGGTACGGACGGCGCTGCGCGCGGCGCCGTCCGGCCCGCCCCGCCTGCTGTACAAGAAGGTCGACTCGCAGCTGCGCGGCCATCTCGCCGCGGAGGCCGCCGCCTACGCCGAGGGCGCCGAGGCCGTGGTCATCGCCCCAGCGCTGCCCGCGGCCCGGCGCACCGTGACGGGCGGCGTGGTGCACGTGAACGGCGTTCCGCTGCACCGCACGGACGGCTGGCGAGCGGAACGTGCGGCCGCGCCACGCTCGCTGCCCGAGGCACTGTCCGGACTGCCGGTTCGTACGGTCCCCCTCGACGTCGTACGGGCCCAACCCGGCACACTCGACGCCGAGTTGCGGCGGATCGCCGCCTCCGGTGCCCATCCTGCTCCGGACGCCGTGACCGACGCCGACCTGGACGCGGTGGCCGCGGCGGTGCTGCGGCTCGGGCCCGGTTTCCGGCTCCTGGGCAGCGGTGGTCTGGCAGCCGCGCTCGGGCGCGCGCTGGTACGCCCCGCCGCCACACTTCCGCCCGCGCCCGGGCCCGCCCAGGACGGCGCCCCGTTGCTCTTCGTGGTGGGGACCGCCGAGCCCGGCGCGGTTGCGCAGATCGCGCACCTCGCCGCGCTCGGCGCGCACCATGTGCCGCTGGATCCGGCCGACTTGGCGGCGGGCACGGTCCGCCCGCCGCGTACCGGCGCCGCTGCTGCCCTGACCGTGTTGTCCATCGACGGTTCGGCAGGCCTGCGCCCCGGCGCGGGGCGCGCGCTCAGCGCCTCGCTGGGTGCGCTCGCGGCCGCGTACCCGGGCCGCCCTGACCTCGTCCTGACCGGCGGCGAGACCGCCCGCACCACCCTGGACGCCCTGGGGACAAGCGAATTGGAGCCGCTCGGTGAAATCCACCACGGCGCCGTCCACTCCCGCACCCCCGACGGCCGCCAAGTCGTCACCCGCCCCGGCAGCTACGGCGCCGAGGACTCACTGCTGCGCATCGCCGTCGCACTCCGGCCCCGCCTGGCTGCCACTGCATCTGCATCTGCATCCACGTCTACGTCTACGTCTACGGCAGCCACCTGAACCCGCCACCGTCCGCCTCCCGCCTAGGAGTTGTTCTCATGCGCACCCCCCTCCCCGTCATCGCCGTCACGATGGGCGACGGTGCCGGCATCGGTCCCGAGGTCGTCGTCGCGGCCCTGCTCGACGACGCCGTCCTGGCGCGCTGCCGCCCGGTCGTCATCGGTGACGCGCAGCGGCTGCGCGAGGCCGCCCGCATTCTGGGCCTGGACTGCGAGATCGCCGCCGTCGACCACCCGCGCGACGCCGAGTTCACCCCCGGCCGCGTCAACGTCGTCGACCTCGGCCTGCTCCCCGCCGACCTGCCCTGGGGCAGGCTGTCGCCGGTCGCCGGCCATGCCGCGTACGCGTACATCGAGCGGGCCGCCCAACTCGCCGTGGCAGGCGAAGTGCACGCCATCTGCACCGCGCCCCTCAACAAGGAGGCCCTGCACTCCGCGGGCCACATCTACCCCGGCCACACCGAACTCCTCGCCCATCTGACCGGGACCGAGGAGGTCTCGATGATGCTCTCCACCGAGAAGGTGAAGGTCATCCACGTCACCACGCACATCGGCCTGATCGACGCCGTCAACCGCATCGAGCCGGGCCTCGTCGAGCGGACCGTGCGCCGCGGCCACGAGGCGATGGCCCGCGCCGGCACCCCGAACCCCGTCATCGGCGTCTGCGGCATCAACCCGCACGCGGGCGAGAACGGCCTGTTCGGCTACGGCGAGGAGGAGGAGAAGATCGTCCCGGCCTTGGAGAAGCTCCGCGCGGCGGGCATCGACGCCCGGGGGCCGCTCCCCGCCGACACCGCCTTCTTCCTCGCCGCGCGTGGCGACTACGACCTGATCGTGGCGATGTACCACGACCAGGGCCACGGCCCGGTCAAGGTCCTGGGCATCGAGGCGGGTGTCAACCTCACCGTCGGACTGCCCGTCATCCGCACCTCGGTCGACCACGGCACCGCCTTCGACATCGCGGGAACGGGCGCGGCGGAGGCCGGTAGCATGGTCGAGGCGCTGCGCCAGGCGGCCGAGATGGCTACGGCGCCCGTCGCCCCGGTGGCCTGAACCACCGTCCCCTGCACCGCCGTTACTGCCGCACCGTAGAGGACTCCGCAGATGCCGCCGACCACCTCCCAGGCACGACGCGACCGCATCGTCCACCTGGCCACCACCACGGGCCTCGCCAGCGTCGAGGAACTCTCGCAGCTCTTCGACGTCACTCCCTCGACCATCCGCCGCGACCTCGCCCGGCTCACCACGGAGGGCCGTCTGGCACGCACCTACGGCGGCGCGATGGCGCTGTCCGCGCACCCCGAGGCGTCGCTGCGGCAGCGGACCGGCGAGGCGTACGAGGAGAAGCGGGCCATCGCGCAGTGGGCGGCGCGGCAGGTCGAGCCGGGCGAGACGCTGCTCCTCGACGCCGGTACGACGGTGGGTGCGCTGGCCCACGAGCTGCGCGGGGCGAAGGAGTTGACGATCGCGACGACGGGCCTGACCGCCCTGCACGCCCTGGCGGACGCGGAAGGCGTGCACGTCGAGTGCCTGGGTGGCACGCTGCGCCCGCTCAGCCAGGGCTTCGTCGGCCCGCTCACCGAGGCCGCCCTCGAGCGCATGTCCTTCGACCGGGTCTTCCTCGGTGCCGACGGCGTCACCGTCGACCGGGGCATCTGCGAGGCGGACCTGCGCCAGACGCGTCTCAAGGAACTGATGTCACGCCGCGCCGACCGGGTCTACGTGCTGGCCCACGGCGCCAAGTTGGGGCACGCGCCGTTCCACGCGTGGGTGACGCTCAAGGAGGAGTGGACCCTGGTCACGGACGCATCGGCGCCCGACACGCAGATCCGCGCCTTCGAGGCCCGCGGAGTCCGGGTCGAGATCGCCCCGCCCGCGGGGACCTGACAAAACCGGCACCAACCCGTCGCGTACCGCATCCACTCCTCGCGACGTCACTGCGCGCCGAGCCCCCGCAAAAAGGTGTCGACAACCATGTCGGCGGCCTGGGCGGGGGTGAGACGGGACTGCTGTGAGGCCAGTTGCACCAGCTGCGGCAGCAGAGAACCCGACCATGCGACCGGGATGTCCGCACGCAGCAGCCCCTCATCCCTCGCGCGCTCCAGGAATACGTCGACTTCCCTGATCAGCGCGTCGCGCCGTTCCCGGATCGCCTCGTCGCCCCGTACCCGGGTGATGTCCACGGGCCACTTGCGATTGACGCCGACGATCCCCTCCACATACCGGTGCAGGGCCACGGCGACGGGAGCCTCACGCAGCCTGGACTCCTCGACGACCCGCTCGACCGCCTCGTAACGGGCCTCGTAGACGGCTGTCAGCAGTTCCTCGCGGGAGGCGAACCGCCGGTAGACGGTACGCCGGTCGACACCGGCCTCGGCGGCGATGGCAGCGATGCTCGCGCCCGGGTCGTCGGCGAGCACGCGCGCTCCGGTCGTCAGGACGGCTTCCACGTTGCGTGCTGCGTCTGCTCTCACGCGGCGAGCATAGCCCGGTGTGTGGAACCTAGCTCGCTTATCGCCTCAATGTTGAGGCAATGAAAACAGCAAGTGCTACATTGAAGTGACAGATAGCGGAGATGGATGGACTACTTCGAACGGCTGGGAGTAAGCAATTGATCACCTACGACCGACTCTTCATCGCCGGTTCATGGACCGCGCCGAGCAGTACGGAGCTGCTCGACATCCTTTCGCCGCACGACCAGGCGGTCATCGGTCGTGCGGCGCAGGCGCAGCCGGCCGATGTGGACCGTGCCGTGGCCGCCGCCCGTGCCGCCTTCGACGACGGGGCCTGGCCCCGCACGCCGCCGGCGGAGCGCATCGCCGTCATACGGCGGCTCAACGCGATGCGCGAGGCCAACGCCGAGAAAATTGCCGCCCTCATCTCCTCCGAGAACGGTTCGGCGGGCTGGTTCACGCTGGCCGGGCAGCCGGGACTGAGCCGGCAGGCGGGCGCCTACCTCAAGGCGGCCGAGGAGTTCGGCTGGGAGGAGACCCTGCCGCCCTCCGACCCGGCCTCCCCCACCCGGAGCGTGGTGCGCCGCGAGCCCATCGGCGTCGTGGCCGCCGTCATTCCGTGGAACTCTCCGTTCTCCGCGGCCATGGCCAAGATCATCCCTGCGCTGCTGGCCGGCAACACGGTCGTCCTCAAGGCGTCCCCGGAGAACTCACTGAGCATGGGATTCCTCGCCGAGCTGCTGGAGCGGTCCGGTCTGCCGCAGGGAGTGATCAGCATCCTTCCCGCCGATCGGGAGACCAGCGAGTACCTCGTGTCCCATCGCGACGTGGACAAGATCGCGTTCACCGGCTCGACCCGGGCCGGCCGCAGGATCGCCTCCGTCGCGGGTGAGCAGCTGAAGCGCGTCAGCCTGGAGCTGGGCGGGAAGTCGGCCGCCGTCATCCTGCCCGACGCCGACCTGGAGAAGGCGGTGCAGGGGCTGAAGTTCGCCTCCCTGCTCAACAACGGCGAGTCGTGCATCGCACAGACCCGCGTCCTCGCGCCGCGCAGCCACTACGAAGCGGTCGTCGCCGCACTCAAGGACCTCGTGGAGTCACTCAAGGTCGGTGACCCGAACGACCCGGACACGTTCTTCGGCCCGATGGTCCGACGGGACCAGCAGCAGCGCGTTCGCGACTACATCGAACTCGGGCTGAAGGAAGGCGCCCGGCTCGTCACCGGCGGCCCCCAGGTTCCGCAGGGGCTCGAGAGCGGCAACTACGTCACCCCGACCGTGTTCGCCGACGTCGACAACTCGATGCGGATCGCCCAGGAGGAGATCTTCGGCCCGGTCCTGGTCGTCATCCCCTACGACGACGAGGACGACGCCGTACGGATCGCCAACGACTCCGAGTACGGCCTTTCCGGTGGCGTGTGGTCCGCCGACCAGGCCCGTGCGCTCGACGTCGCCCGCCGCCTGCGGACCGGCACGGTCACCGTCAACGGCGCGCCCATCGCCTTCGACGGCCCCTTCGGCGGCCACAAGGCCAGCGGGATCGGCCGCGAGTACGGCGCCGTCGGGCTCTCCCAGTACGTCGAGTACAAGACCGTCACTCTGTGACCATCGCAAGGGAACGCTCCTCGCGGGTCGTGGCGCCCGGTGCGCCCGAACTCGGCTGAAGGTCACGGGTGTTGCTGTACGGCCAGAGGCACGTCACCTATTTGACCGGTGATTTGGCGTGTGCGAGAGTCATCGCGCACGCTCGCCGTGACGATGTCGCACAGCCACTCGCTCCATCCGGATCTGACCTCTCCCTGCGTCAGCGGGGCGGCACTTGAAAACGCGGAGGGTTCCACATGATCAACCGGCGCACTTTCAGCAAGGCCCTGGGGACGAGCACAGCGGCCGTTTCCCTGACCGGCCTGCCCGGCACCCCGACCGCCTCCGCCGCCGCAGCAAGCGGGGCCGCGACGCCGGCAGCGCCCTCGGACGGCCGCGGTACGCACACCTCTTTCCCCCGGTTGAAGCAGGTCAGGGCCGGTCTGCTCAACGTCGGCTACGCCGAACTGGGCCCCGCGCACGGCCCCGCGGTCATCTGCCTGCACGGATGGCCCTACGACATCCACAGCTTCGTGGACGCGGCTCCCCTGCTGGCCGGACAGGGGTACCGGGTGATCGTCCCCTACCTGCGCGGACACGGCACGACGCGTTTCCTCTCCGACCGGACGTTCCGCAACGCCCAGCAGTCGGCCATCGCCCTCGACATCGTTTCCCTGATGGACGCCCTCAAGATCGAGAAGGCCGTCCTGGCCGGCTTCGACTGGGGATCACGCACCGCCGACATCATCGCCGCGCTCTGGCCCGAGCGGTGCAAGGCCCTGGTGTCGGTGAGCGGGTACCTGATCACCAACCTCAAGGCCCAACTCGCGCCGCTCGCACCGCAGGCCGAGCACACCTGGTGGTACCAGTACTACTTCGCCACGGAGCGGGGCCGGCTCGCCATGGAGGACCCGACCCTGCGCCACGACCTGACCAGGTTCGTCTGGGACACCGTCTCCCCGACGTGGGACTTCGACGACGCCACGTTCGAGCGCACGGCGGCGGCCTTCGAGAACCCCGACTACGCGGACATCGTCATCCACAACTACCGCTGGCGGCTGAGTCTCGCCGACGGCGAGCGCCGCTACGACGGCATCGAGAAGCAGCTCGCCGCACGGCCGTTGATCGAGGTGCCCACCATCACCCTCGACCCCGAGCGCGACCCCTTCACGGCGCCGGGCAACGGCGCCTCGTACCGGGACAGGTTCACCGGCAAGTACGAGCACCGCACCCTGGAGGGGATCGGCCACAACGTGCCCCAAGAGGCGCCCGCGGCCTTCGCCCAGGCAGTCGTCGACGTGGACCACTTCTGATCGGGCGGCCGGCTCGCTGACTCGGCCCGGCATGTCGTCACCTGTCAAGCAGGTGACGACACGAGAAGTGAATGGGGCATCCACCCCGGGCGTGGGATGCCCACAACCCCGAAGGGCCATGGACGTCCTTCTCCTGCCCGGCCGCCGACCTGGGCCTCTGAGACGGGCAGTTGACCGGGCGGGTCTCCGGCCGTCGGCGTTCACCCACTCGTGGGTGAGCTTCGTTCCTCGTGGCTCACCCAATTGGCTGCGCTCGGCGCGAAATTGGCCGCACGGGCAGGCACGGTGACTGCATGAACACACCACAGCACAACCGCCCGAACCGCCCCGACCACTCGAAGAAGATCAGCTCCCGAATCCCGCGAATACTCGCGCTGGGTGCCGCCCTGGGCATCGTCTCCGCGGCACTGGCGGGAACCGCCGTGGCCGCGCCCGGCCCGCAGGACGGCCCCAGGGAGGGGGCGGCCCATTCGGCCCCGGCCCACGGCCACCACGAGCGCGAGGGCCACCCCGGTGGCGGCCACGACGACGACGGCGACGACTGCGACGGCCTCCTCGTCCTCATCTGCCACGGATAGACCGTCGGCAGCTCCCGCCGTCGGGGCGACCACGGCCCACGGCGTCGTCATCCCCACCGGTTCACCAGTCGCAGATAGAAAGAACCGCACCTCCTTGTCGGCCTACCGGGACAGGGCGACCTCGCTCTCGAGGCTTGCGCGGCGGACTTCGACGCCTGGGGCAAGGGGGCGACGACGCTCATCGGGTCGCGCGCCTCCTGCTCCAACTCCCCCGGTCCGACGCCTGCATCGCCTTCTCGGCGGAGATGCGAACGGCACTTCCAGCTCCGTGTCCTGCATGACGACGGCGATGCGCGGGACACGGAGTTTTGCGGTGTCACCGACCGAGTGGGCCTGCCGTATCGACCCCACGTGGTGCTGCTCGCGAAGCCGGTCCCGTCGATCCGGTTACTGCCTGCCGGCTCGGGCCAGTGCGGTCTGCGCCTGCTCGGCGAGAGTGCCGACGAGATCGGCGGCGGACGGCAGATCGTTGATGAGGTCGACGGCCTCGCCCGCCCACACCGGGAGCGGAGGGAGATCGCCGCGCGCCACGGCATCGCGATAGTCCTGCCGGGCCTCGGGGTCGGCGGCGAGTTCCGCCTCCCGGCCCCTCCACTGATCGAGGTATGGGTGGCCGAGGGTGCGGGCCGTGTATCGCGACGGCCATCGGGAACCTCGGGCGATGTCCAGGACACGGTTGCGTTCCGTGTCCTGGCCTCGCCCCTCCACGATCGCCTTGGCGGCCGAGGGGTCGACGAGTGCCTCGTGCGTGGCCTGGAATCGGGTGCCCATGAGGGCGCCGGCAGCACCCAGCGCCAGGGCCGCGGCCACCCCGCGCCCATCGGCGATCCCGCCGGCCGCCAGCACGGGTACCGGTGCCGCCAGGTCCACCACGACAGGCACGAACGGCAAGGTGGACCGCCCCTTCCGGGCGCCGTGTCCCCCGCTCTCCGTCCCCTGGGCCACGATGACGTCGGCGCCCAGGTCCACCGCCTGCCGGGCCTCGTCCATGTCGGTGACCTGAATGATCACAGCGGCGCCCGCCGCACGGATGCGCGCCGCGAACGGGCTCGGGTCCCCGAAGGACAGCATCACCGCCCTCGGGTTGTGCTCCAGCACGCGGCCGACCGCGTCGACGTCGATCGCCCAGGTCTGGAAACCGACACCCCACGGTTCGGCGTTCTCCGCAAGGAGCGGCAGTTCTCGCGCCAGCCAGTCCCGATCCCCGCCGCCCGCGCCGAGCATCCCGAGTCCGCCACCCCGCGAGACTGCCGCCGCCAGTGCACCGCCGGCGGATCCTCCCATCGGCGCCAGCGCGATCGGATGCCGCACCCCGAACAGCTTGGTGAACGCAGTCGTCAATGCCATGGCGGACATCATCGCCCCTCACTGACGTACGGGTCATCGGCCGGCAAACGCCATGGTCGGCATTCGGTCGGGACCGCTGGACGGGGCTGCGGACGCGGGCGTTAGCCTGGCAGGGCTGCTGGATCATCTCCGGACGCCTGGTCGCCCGAGAACAGACGAGAACGGGGCAGGCGACGTGAGCGACACGGAGACAGGCAACCTCAATGGGGCCGCGGCACCGATTCCGACGGCCGATCTGCTCGAGCGGGTCCGTCGGCACCGGCGGCACACCCTGGAACTGCTGACCGTCTGCGCCGTCGCTCTCGTCCCGTGGACCGTGCTGTTGGCGCTGACGTTGCCGTCCGGGTACAAGGTCCGCCACTGGCAGGTGGCGTGGGTGGGATTCGACGTTCTGCTCGTGGTCGCGATGGCGTCCACCGCGATACTCGGCTGGCTGCGGCACCGTGGGGTGATCGCGTCGGCGCTCGCGACGGCGGTGCTGTTGATCTGCGACGCGTGGTTCGACGTCTCGCTCGCCTTCGGCACCTCCGAGGTCTGGCTGTCGGCGGCGCTCGCGGTCTTCGCCGAACTGCCGCTGGCCTTCTACCTGATCCGCAGGGTGATGGGGATGATCTCGTTCGCACAGTGGCCGTCCGCCGGGACCGCCACCGACGGCGAGATACCGCCCACCGCCCCGGACTGCTGACGGACTCAGGGCGCGGAGCCCCGTCCTCAGCCCGAACCCACCACGCCTCCTCCCACGCCCGCCGCCCTCCCGGTGCCCGAGAAGATCACGCCTGGATGGGCAGGGGCCTGGTTGAGGACCCACAGGCCGATCACTGTGGCGAGGGTGAACACCACCGCGATCAGGACCGCCAGTACGAGCCGACGGCGGCGCTCGCGGCGCAGCCAGTCACCGCGGGCCGTGCGGTAGGCGTCGGGCGCGGCCTGCACACCGCCGGCCAGTGCCTCCAGCGCTTCCCGCAGCTCCTGTTCGGTGCGGTCCGGTGAGGTGTCGTTCATCGCCGGGCCTCCATCACCTGGCTGAGCGCGGCGATGCCCCGCGCGGTGTGTGTCTTGACCGAACCGCAGGAGATCCCCATCGCGGCGGCTATCTCGCTCTCCTTCAGTCCGAGCCAGTGACGCAGGACGAGTGCCTCTCGCTGCCGGGCGGGCAGTTGCTGCAGGGCGTCGATCAGGGCCCGCTGGTCGTCGTGGAGCAGGGCGGTGCTCTCCGCGGAGGCGACCGGTTCGCTCGGCGGAGCTTCGACGTGCTTCCGGGCGACCTGCAGGTGACGTATCCGCATCCGGGTCAGATTGCACACCGTGGAGCGCAGATAGGCCTCCGCCGCTCCAGGTTCCCGCAGCCGGCGCCACTTGCGGTAGATCTGGTAGTAGGCCTCGGCCACGACGTTCTCCGGGTCGTCGGCGCCGAGCAGCACGGCCAGACGCAGCATCGACGCGTAGTGCTGCTCGAAGAGACGGGCGAGGGCGGCCTCGCGCTCCAGATCGGCCGGGTCACGCACCGCGGGCGCGAGGGCCTCCCGGCCGCCGGCCGGGGCGGCCGCGGGCTGCGGGATGCGTGGCTCGGTGACGGCGGCCGCCGCGGTGTGCGGCACCGTCACGCGGGGATGCTGTCTGCGTCTCACGGGGTGTTCGCTCCCGTCTCGGGGTGCCGCCTGACGGTCAGGCGGGACGGTAGTTCGGTGACGTCGGCGCCGCGCGGGACGCCGAGGCGTTCGAGGACCGCGGTGCCGGCCACGGCCACGGCCAGGTTGAGCAGCAGCGCCGCGAACCCGGCATAGACCTGCAGCGGCCCGTCTCCGATGCCGAGCGGCACGACGGAGGAGAATCCCTCCCGCACCACCAGGTACGTGCCGGCCGCCATGCCCGCGCCCCACCCGGCCAGCAGCGCCCGCGGATGCAGGCGGCCGGTGAACAGGCCGATGGCCACCGCGGGAAAGATCTGCAGAATCCAG
>Ga0307512_10006681_pt1 | contig 11611 bp, 11 predicted proteins | sample 14_EM_MG_FD_200267 | JGI IMG/M metagenome (GOLD analysis project Ga0307512, IMG submission 200267) | Populus trichocarpa ectomycorrhiza microbial communities from riparian zone in the Pacific Northwest, United States - 14_EM | ecosystem: Host-associated > Plants > Roots > Unclassified | place... | reverse complement strand
GATGAGGAGCAAGAAGCATCGCAAGCTGATGATGGATCAAGGCAGAATGTAGAGGACTGAGGGCATAGTAGGTTTGCCCTGGGAACAAGAGATGTCGACGGGTATGAGGGCGAGGATGGTGACTATGCGGATAACGAGGAAGAAGCATTGCGAACCGATCATGGATCAAAGCAGAATGTGGAGGACTGAGGGCATAGTACTAGAGAGTGTGACGATTGGACAGTATATTTCAGATATGTAAAATACGATAATGGCGAAGCAGATGCAATGGCAAGCGATGTATTCGAAGCGAAGACTGTATTGCAATAAGTGACAACATCTCCAAGCTAAACATCAATGAGAGTGCGGCATGTGGCTATCAGCCGAAGAAAGGAATAAACATCGCCAGGGGTTGTATAATCGGCTACTGCATAACTGCAACCCCTGGGAAGAGTGTAACATAGGTGTCATTCATATGGTGCGTATACGTCAACACATTCCGGACGCAAATTAAAGGAAGCCTGACTCCGGAGCGGCGAGTGAACTATACAATGCGATGCGTCATAAGAATAAGAGGCATGATATAATAGCCGCTGCAAGGGCGGTATGCAAAGCGACCTGTCGAGTCTGATTCTCTGTCCGAGGGTACGCGGTTCAGCCAGAGCCATCAAAGCCGTCCGTTACACCCGGGTGTTTCAGACGGAAACTAGGATTGTTGCTGATGTACTTCATACATACATTCCAATGCAGATCTGGAACCCATCGGCCTTTCTTTCCAGATAATGATATCAGATGTAGCGAGATAGTGAGCACATTCGGTATTCAGCTGGATATTAGAGTGATGGTCGCAATTAAACAGTTATGTGTATCTCAGAGTGTTTGAAATGTCCCCTAAGATTGTAGGTAAGTACCAACCTGAGAAGCCGGTATTCCAAATGTGGAGTGAGCCGTTTGTCCTCTTTCATACATCAGTACACTGTGTGCCGTGGTTCCCGTGATTAAGGGTACATGATTTTTTGATCATTGTTTTGTACAGAGCGCTGATGCTACCAATGCCTTCCCACGCTGGCTTTAGCGTCCAAATAAAAGACTGTGTGGGTTGGATAGGTCGACATTACCATAGTGTGCGGAATATTGAAAGCTTCTATTTGCTGTGGATTCATCCGTAAGATCATATCGCACATGTCACGCGATAATTTGTCGAATCTTAAACCAAAAGACTTGCCTCTGATTTCAAGCTTGTTTACTCGGTTACCCAGGTCAGGGACCCTGATCTCGGATGGATTTGAACCATGCGGAGTGAGTACGTGCTCAATATCTCTGAAGCCTTCCAAGTACACTCAATCCCTGCGGCTGAATTGTTCTGAATGGTCAGCTGACAGCCCGTCTTTGTATTTTTCCTGCAATTCCAATGCCGGTGTGGGTATGTTAATAATGAGTTGCCCGTAGAGACATTGTAGATGGTACCGGGCATAATGGAAAGTGATGGTCTCTTGCAAGCAATGTTAAGCTTCATTGATGTTTCCAAATAGACTTAACTAAATTGCAGCTTCCTGAAAGGTGGGGTAACTGATACCATCGACTGAGTGGAGTTCTTCGTAGCTCTACGCCGGTGTGTGCAACTGTACAGCACCTAAATAGACAACTTCACCTTGCCGTGGTGAAATGAATGTTACTCCGCTTACAATGTCTTCAGCCGCTAGGGGAGACACCATCTGGGGCATGATAATAGCTGGAGATGGCTGCTCCAGCCACTGGTCTGAGCCGAGAGCAGCAGTGCGGTTTCGGGCAAGAGGTTTGTTCAGGTAGCAGTGATAGAATTGTGTGTACTTGTGTAGCTGCACAATCTAAGCTATTGGACGGGCGAAGTATCTTAATAGTTTCGAAGAGGTGGACGCATTGCAGTCCTTACGATACATGTGAGCAATGTTTTCTCCAGGTAAGTATCTGGAAGACATGTAACTGTGGGGAACTTCCTGGGAGTTTCATAGCCAAATATGCTCCATGTAGCGTCATAAGCACTGACATAGCGAGCATTGACAAAGGCTTTGATTTTGTTGGTGGCACTGTAGGGTTGGTTGGAATCCGTGATCGTGGATCTTGCATCGTTGGGGCCTTTGACCAGGTATTTGTAAAGGTACACAAAGATGTTGACTGTAAAGGTGAGATCGACGTTTATGTGACAGTCGATGAGTTCTGTAAACAAAGGCATTTATGAAACCACCATTTTGTCATCCTCCATGCAGCGCCTGAAGACGACCGTGCCAGCGTCATTAACTAAGGTAGTCTGCTGAAATTGCTTTTGAATATTGTATAGGCATTCGCCATTCCTAAATCAGCGGTTGCTTGATGTTGAATGGTGGTCATTCCGGTGCATATTGTATTTTAAAACCTTATCTCGTAGAGATGGATTTTCCTTGATTGTAGGCAGTTCAGCTTCGATGACTCAACCAATCATTGGAAAGGGCAGTTCAGGTGATACCTGTGTTACGTAATTTATGATTCGCAAAGAAATGATAATGAATGTAGGTTATGAAATAATGTTAATCGGCAAGCAATGACCTGTAAGACTGTGTGGACATGTTGTAAGCCTCTCTTTTGAAATTCAGCAACCTTAACCTGGTACACTATCCTGCCTACATTTTCCCTGTGACAACTGTTTGAAGGGCATAGTTACAGTTGTGGTAGCAGACTGCCCAAATGACCTTCATCATCAGTGAAAGTCGTGCTTTGAAAGCTTGAGCAACAACTCCCGGTTGGTCAAAAGCGCTTTGGGCGGGATCCAACCATTGCTATATCCCGGGCCAGTTTGGGTTGGCTGTGGCAGTAATGAAAAGTGACTTCCTCCAGAAGTTGCGGCCTAGAGCCAATGAGTCGGCCATCTATTCTGAAGTCCACGGTCTTGAACCAATCCAACTAGAACCTAGATTCTTGTCTAAGTCTTTCTTTCCACCAGCACTTTGGATGAGACCGTGATATCTATACTGCAAATGCTCATCTTCCATTCTTGATAACATGTTGACCAACTATGTGTTGTTTAGCCATCCAGGAGCACAAAAGCGGTCATCATTCTGGAGTAAACAACTGCGGTAATACTTCATCTGGGTCAACTTAGGATGAAAATCTATTGACCATCTTGGAGAACCATGGGGAAAGAACAGTGGGTATTGAAAAGATTCATAGTGACTTGAAGGGACGTTTACGAATTCTCCTTGGTTTGGGGTTGAATCGTTCTGCCAAAGCTATACGCTGCAAGGTGAGGCAACAGAAACAGTATTTATGTGTAATATCACAGTAATCTCGTTTGACAACGCTGGTTGGTATTTCAGCTGCAAAGGATAGGGAACTCCGGGTGGTTGATCGCGGAGGTGACAGAACTTTTCTATATACAGATTCAAACGGAGTATCGCCAGTTCAAGCTTCCGCACACTGGAAGAGTCCACTTGGACGTCCATCGCTGCACATTTTTTCTCTTCAGAGGCATACAGATGCCCACTTAGAGTGTGCTAACCGTGATCTATGTCCAACATGCTATGGTGAGTTCAGCCACAAAGGACGACGTTTGAGGGCGTGGGTAATTTAAGGAAATCGCTGTTGACACTAATAGTGGAGAAACAAAACAGATTGTTCAATTTCCTTGAGATGCCAGAAGCCTTACCATTGGCTAGTAGACTCTCTAAATTTGGAGGGTATGGTGGTAGTCAAAGCAGTGGAAAGCGGCCTTCGAAGCAACAACCCTTGGAATCATTCGGTTCGGTGCTGAACAATTCCGTTCCGCACCTCCGGCAACTTCTCTTCCAATATCAAAGTATGGTGCTACCATGGTTTACACTTGGTCGTATCCGCCAACTGGAGGAGTATGCCAACTTGAGGATGCGAGATCCATCAGGGCTTGAAACGTTCGCGATGGCAAAGACAGTCACACTCACGATGCAGCAAACTGTTATGTTTCTATTTTACAGATGTACAGGATACCTTTCGTGGCATGGCAGGTGGTGCAAATGACGTACGGTTAGCAAGGAACCGTAGTGGTTCAAATCATACAATGTAATGCACAATGTCTATTGATTTGAACGAAAGAAACTTTAGACTTCATCTAATAGCGAGAAACGAACATACATACTGGCAAGTGGCGAGAGCAAAACTTCACATAGAAGTGTACAGTAACTTCCAAAGGCTTCAAGTCACTACTCAGGATATCGACATATTACCAATACTAATGTACATACAGTAACTTCCAATGGCTTCTAGTCACTACTTAGGATATTGACATATTACCAATACTAATGTATGTACAGTAACATCCAAAGGCTTCTAGTCACTTCTCAGGATATCAACAGATTACCAATAGCAATGTACGTTGTGGTGAAATGACAGAGTTAGAGGGCAGAGATCCCATCATCAACACTCCTCCGTACTTCCCGTGGGATCCAAAGGCAATTCGTCAGAATGAGCTGTTCTGGCTTAGGTACTGGAGGAATTGGGTGAGAGGATGTGATGATATCCAGCCATGTGGGGCCACACAATTTGCGTGGATCTATGACAATGTGGCAAGAGTTCCTGGGAACCAAGAGCTGGGAAATATAGATTGTGTATTTTGTTATATGATGAGATGAGATCAATCTACCCCAAGTGTCTCAAATATAGACTCACTGTAGTCCACTTCTGTTATCCCTGTATCTCCATCCGCCCCCTGCACAGTCGCGCAGCCCATGCCCCTTACCCTGTATCGCAATACGCCTCCACTGGCTTGCCCCTGCCAAACTAAGTTGCGGTGGTTGTGAGAAACGGATATTCTTACCACAATGTACAACAACATGATACAAAGTTAGTAACCTAGGCTAATAGTTATGATTTGATTTACGTCTCTTCGTAAGTGGAGCGCCATTCAGTGCTTCTTGTTTTGCACCAATTTTGTTCTCTGTAATAACGCAAACCCAGTGCAGACCACTTTGTGGAGATTCTTTCTGTTGGACCATTTCGGCAGGGTCTTCGTCCTCAGGATCAGTCAAAGACAACGCTGGGAATGGTTAGTACTTTCCGAGTCTAAAATGACCGAGCAAGTGCTTACTTACTGGAATAGTGATTAGAATCGTGCTCATCTGAACTCCCCACCGTGTTAAACTGAAAAGCAACATGTACACTCCGTCGTTTGAGTTTTTCAGTTTCGCCAGAAGGTCTTGCTACAGCAAGCTGTGTTGACGGTGAGACACTATTCGGACGGCACTCACCTTGCTTGCACAGTGTTTCTCGAGAAAACCTTTGTTAAGTCTTGGTCACAGTGGATGAGCTAGTGGAATATCATCATGGTAGGAAGTTGAAGTCCTTCATTGCGAAAGTGATTGAACCTCCCTTCTTATCTTGCCCGAACAAACTGCCCAGGACATTGATCAACACATTGGTTTGATGGAGTGGGGTTTTTGCACACTGTTTACTGGGTGGAACTAATAGTCGCACACATAAGTCGACAGACCGACCAAGGTCTTTCATCCACGCAGCGGTTATAACGTCGAAGCCACAGTACATGGGATATTGCAACATATCATTGTACACGGACTCAACACGACCACACACATGCCTTGGGCAAGGCATCGGATCCGGAGCGTTGGAATGCCCAGCCCATGATTTAGAGTGGAAGTCAACATCGGCAGATATGGGGACAATTCAGTTAGAAAGACTTATGTCTGATGAATAGTTGAATCCATTGTTTACAGTTGATTCGATAGCTCCATAAATTTCGCCCCACCATACCCGATCTGGCCAGGGGTATACAGTCTCACATCAACCGGATTGAATGCTGATACAGACTCAAACAGGCTATTCTGTGATACTGCAGAATGCAGCAATTCACGCTCAATTGAACGCACGACACCATCGAACTCCTGTACAGGCAGTGGCAGTATAACGCTTGGCTCTCCCTTCTGTGGAATGTTGAATAACCTCCGACTCCAAAAAAACAATACTGTGGAGGAAAGCTGAAGCGAATTGCATTGATGAAGACATTTCATTCAGGGATAGGTGTACTGATAACAATATCCATCTTTAGGAAGAACGTAGCAAGAGGAGCTGCACGAACAAATGTATCATGCGAAGTTGAGCTCAAGAGCGATCAAAGCCAGCGTTCACAGAGGTGCCAATTGCAGCGCTTCAAAATCTAGTCTGTTAAACATAACAAAGAAGTAATTGGAGATGCTTGGAAATCAGAACTCACAGTTACTAAGCAAGATAGAAGTCAGTAGAACAAAGAATTAACTGGACGAAGATCAATTGAAACGCTAAGAATCTGCTAGAAGTCACGATGGTGTTGTGGCTGAAAATATATCAGAGTAACAACAAACAACCTAAACAGGGTTAGAACAACGCCACACGACAAATTGCAAAGCCACCCGGCAAATTCTTCCGACCAATGAGAATGCTTCGAGCGGACAAACCAACAAACGCCTTGTTTCCAACGATTGTATACTTTCCAAATTCGGAGTCTGTCTATTTACTTCTGGAAGTATTGATTGAACCTTACCACCGGTGGATATCAATTATGGCCATAGCTAATCTTTTTCAAGTATCAACCACCAGCATACATAAAAAGAACTGCCATATAATATCTTAACTCAGAGTACGTGCCCTGGAGTGGTGGTACTGGCGGTGGCAGTGCACTTAGAATCAGCTTCGCTCGGGAACCAATAAGGAGCATAGACTGTCCAGAGATAACCTTGATGTAGGTAGTACGCAGATAATAATGATAACGCATTTTTCGGCATAGCCGTGAGAGTAGTTTGCCGATAGTCCACAAGAATCGTAAATGTGATGGCCTTACTTTCCCGCCCGCTCAGCACCTCGACTTTCAAGAGCTAAGCCAACCTGCCCTACCGTCACCAACCTGACTCTTCCTATGGTGAGACATGTTATGGCTGTGACACAACGACTGCTAATTGTAATATCTGTAGGATCGGTAATGGCTAGAAGGTTAATAAAGACTAGAATGCAACGGGCTGGCTTCCCAAAACGATCTCACACATATTCGAACAAGGAGTCAGCCAATACTGGAAAGAGAACAAAGAAAGTTCGCAGAACAAGCGCAAACGCAGCTCCCGAGGGTGCTGCTTTTTGACCACCTGATACGATTAGTCCTGATTTGTGAAATTATTTGAACTTCCAAGATTGGTGGTATCGGTTTTCTGGCAGATAGCTCTCCAAATATCGTGACCCAAAATAAAAACTGGGACCGCAGCTGGTGTCACTAAGCATCTGCGTATATCCTGCTACCTACTATTTGGATTAGATTGGGCCGATAGTCAATTTCAGTAGAGGTTAAAAGCAATTCTGCGGAATGTGTAGTTTTTTTTTTGCGATTTGGTAGACGTACTTTACTGATAATGCTGCGGCAATCTCCGAGTCAAAATTTGATGCAATTGGATGTATGTCTCACCCGCCTGCATACGCCGCCCCCAGCGGCTTTGCATATGTTTCAGCTTCGATTCATGCACGTTTGGGTGCAAACGTTGTGCATATCGGCGTCTACGCAGTCTCCGAGTCGAGTGTAGCATATCTCCCGTTGGTTGGGCGGTAGAGAGATCAGAGAAAGGAATCCATTTTCCGCCCGGCACACCGCTGGAAATCTATGTTATTAGAGAGGTTTTAGAGTACAAAACAGGAAAACTACAACCAATCCCTAACCCATCGTCGAACGCCTCAGTATCAGTAAAGCCTCGTCATGCGCGGCAACATCCGCAGCCACTAGTGTCACCTTTAAATTTCTACCTAATAGAGTTCCACCAGTAGTGTGCCGAATAGCCGAGTGGGGTGTGGAGAGAGGATATGCTTGTTTCTTTTCAGTTTCCTGTTTTTACAGTTTCCTTACTCCACTTCTTTTTCCAACTTCGTGGGTACATACTCTAGGATTTGTACAGATTCCGACAGTATGGTATCCCATGGTACAAAAGTGCGAGGATGTCGGTAGTGGGGCGTATCGATTGTGTACCCTACAGGTGAGGTTTGCAGGTTCAGACAAAAGTGCTCCGCACTCGAGATATGTCTCACAAGCACTCGAAACAATGTGACAGGTTTCATCGCCGATCTATTACTTCCATCGACGATCCGTAGCTATGATTTGTTTAAATGCCTCTGGGTTTCTAGAAGATATTTCGTATCTGGCTTTGAGCTATATCAGAAATTATCATAGATACTGAACTCAGAGCTCTTGCATATTAAAGTGGGCAATACACTATAATCTCACGATACCCCGATCAAATCCCAGGGGATTCCGAATCCGGACGTGTGGACATTCTCTATTGCCCGATTGTCTGTCGAATACCTTTTTATGAAACTCAGCCACGTCCCACACACCTTCGAGCAGTAAGTATACCAAACCTACGCCTCATATATAGAGAGTGTAGTCCAGAAGATGTTCCTGCGCACAGGGCCAAAGTCCAACCCCAGCTCCTGTCAACATGGCCACCAGCAGGAAATTCTATGTTCCTAATACTCTGCGCACACCCAGTCTGCTCGGATTTATGCTACTTTGTGTGGCGTTTATCACTGGGCTCGAGGTTATAGTACGTGTCGGGCATGGTCGCATCATTGATAGAGGACTCCAGGGTTTTATCTCGAAGCGTGATGGAGTATTTCATCAGGGGTTTGATGTCACGGTGGACGGAATCCCCTGGCACAGAATTCGACGGCAAATTGGTGATAATACTACCTCTGTGGATTTACCAACCCCCGATCCAACCACCGTTGTCACGAAGACGCCCGAGCCCACTCTACGGGGTAACGAACCGGTTACCGGGGTTCCGATACCTAGCACACCGCAAACACCTAGCGCACCGGAATCACCGGCTCCGAGTGTGCGCGGCCATGATCCAGCGCTCGGAACTTCATCAACGACTACTACAGATGAGGTCAACTCTTTGAAATTTGCCCCGCTTTCTAAAGTCCGCGGCAATGATCCGGTGGCTGGAACCCCACCAGTGAGTACTACATCTCGCCTATCGGAAACAGCGGTTCCGAGTGTGCGCGGCCATGATCCGGTGCCCGGAACTCCACCCGTGACTACTACATCTAGCCCATCGGACAAATCTAGCACACCGCAAACCCCTAGCGATCTGGAATCACCGGCTCCGAGTGTGCGCGGCCATGACCCGGTGCCCGGAACTCCATCAATGACTACCACAGATAATAGGCCACCTAATACCGAACCGCCACCACAACCGCCACAACCAGCATCTAGTACGACGACGAGCAACATTAGCCCGGAGACTGAAGTTCCATCGGTTTCTAGCACGAACGATGGGCAAACTACTACCGAACCGCCACAACCACCTCCATCGACACCGGACACCACCATTACTAAAGGTAACTCGGATACTGGAATCATAATACCTAGTATAGATACCGGTGTCCCTAAAACTGCAACGGTAGCTTCCCCGACCACGACTGATAGTGTCCGCCGCAGTTACTCTGTTACCGAACCGCCACAACAAGATACCAAGTCCTGGACAACTGTCAATGCGAGCACTGATCTAACGACGTATAGTACATTCTCCGTGACCGGATCACCAGCATACTCCGCAACCCGCACTTACGCAGGATATCCAACCTCAGCACCAGAGACGCACCGTGAAGATCAAGGAACAAGTATGCCCAGATACCGTCGAAAGATGCTTTATTTCGGTCAGACCGCCCCCTTCCTTGCTAGCTTACACCAATCTTAACATTGATATATGCAGTTGGAGAATACCTATTCACACTTATTGCTGTTCTTCTTGCAATGCTGTGGCGGATCTTCGATACCGATTTCAAGCGGATGCAACCCTACTACGAGCTCTCTCATCCCCGCGGCCTTTCGCGTCTATCAAGTCTTTGCGAGAATTACCTTTTCGACAATGCGTCGGTGGTACCATTTGTCGCCGGTTACAGGCGGCAATGGTGTGTGTGCATTTCTGCAATGATAGTTGGACCAATCTTCACGGTGGTACAAATTCTTGCTTCCATGGTGTTAATACTAACGATGGAGCGACCTACTGAATGCGTGTGATGCTGTCGCGGGAACAGGAAATTGCGGGAAGACATATCTTGCTACTAGAGATATTCTAGCAAGGGTATTACAAGGTAGTCTTTCCGGAAACGGAGCTTTGACATGTACTAAAACATGATATGTAGGAGTGCTTGGGCTTGTTGTGGCTTTGGTAATATGCCTGATTTGTCTGCAGCGGAGGAGGAAGTCATTGCTCTATTCCGAACCCTGGAGTATTGCTGGACTGGCATGCCTGGTGGCTGACTGGGCCTCGCTTCTGGAAGTCTTTGGCGTCATTGATCCCAGTGATTCCGGCAAAACTTTACGCAAGAAGATCGCTAGTAGTGGCGGCAACTATCGGCTGGTGGAAAATAACTATCCTATTCCTCACCTTGGCATTGAGGCGATACTGGAGGAGGAAGAGAAGGAGTGGGTTAACTATTCTGGATCATTGGCGGAAATACCTACTGGACGACCACGAACCCATCGGCCACTGGTGTTACAAGGCTGGGTATTGTTTGCGTACGGTATATTCCTCAGCGGTATACTTACTATGGTGTTGATATACCGATGGTCTCGTATTTTGGATTACGAGAAATTCATGAGCGGCCAGGGCACCAGGGTCAGGCTCTTCATGCTATGTGTGGGTATCATTACACGTTCGCTATGGGAACCGATCGAAAAAGGTATGCTCCCAAAGTCACATACATCTAGCCCAACAGCTGACCACATACTTGTAATAGAGGTTCGTCACCTTGAGGTCTTCCGAAAGCTCTCTCGAGGCCACCAATCACCGGAAGCCACAATCCTCACCGACTATCCGCGCGACATTCCTGTTGTGGGAGAATTAAAAGCTCTGTCCAGGGGCGACTTTTACATGGCATTCGTGGGATTTGTCGGTACTCTGATCGAAGCGTTTGTGGTTTCTATTCCGGGTGTTCCTTTCGAACCCAGTCAAACAAATCAATCATTCGAAGTTTCGACGTGGCTTTCAGTTTCAGTATTGACACTTGTGTTATTCGCTGTTATTCTCGTGTTTTTCAGGAGACGGAGCGCGTGCATGCCACGTCTGCCATACAGTATTGCTACTGTTGTTGTGTATTTGTATGCGGCCAGGATGTTGCGAAATCTTGTGGGATTGTCGATGCTGAGTACGAAGGAAAGGAATAAGAAGATAGCGGGTATGGAGCAGACGTATGGGTTTGGATGGACAACAAGCGTAGATGGAAATATCCGAGTGGGGGTTGACGAGGAGGAGCTGTATGATTTTTATAATTATCCGTCTTAATTTTTCGATACTGGCGCCTGACGGGATTCAATATATCGATGAAAGGAAAGTTATGCCCTGACGTATGCACTTGTTATTTGTCAGCGGGAGATTGGGTATTTCTCTTGACATGAAACAGATATTCCTAGTTAGTGGGAAAACAAGGACACCGACAAGAATCAATAGAGTTGACATAGCGTGGTTACGTGATTACCCTTCTTCCAAGTCCCTCTGTTACCACCCAAGCAAACTGCTTGTTGAGATCAATCGAGTACGAATAGAGATATTGAATTGACTATCGTACAAAAGTGATTGTCTAAAGAGCAAAGAGAGAGAAAGACAGGCAAATATAT
>Ga0307512_10006680_pt1 | contig 11612 bp, 14 predicted proteins | sample 14_EM_MG_FD_200267 | JGI IMG/M metagenome (GOLD analysis project Ga0307512, IMG submission 200267) | Populus trichocarpa ectomycorrhiza microbial communities from riparian zone in the Pacific Northwest, United States - 14_EM | ecosystem: Host-associated > Plants > Roots > Unclassified | place... | reverse complement strand
ACGTAGTGTGAGTTCAACATACACACCAGATATTCCACTCTGTCATCTACCTCTTTCAAGAAAACAGCGGCGATGATTAGCGAGGCAATTCCGTACATACTCGTTGCGACGCATGGAAGAAAGTAAGGATACCGTTCCCAGAATGGGTGGCTGAAAATATTGGGCCAGCGGTCTTGCGGCCGTGAGAGTAGGCCGCCGAAGTATGGTCTATGAACTTGTCATCGGTCTGGCAGTCAATCAACCAACCGTGCATTCACGTACCCTGCGGCAGTACCAATGGCCCATGACAATGGGATAAGCATAAATGCTCGTGCCATGTTAGTCTCATCGGCGATCTCTGCCAACATGCTCTTCATAACCCCCATATTGCCGTTCAGGGTGCCTGCGAGGAATCGGCTGTACAGCAGCATGGTGAGGTGAACGGGTCTCCGTTGCGATTTGGTACATTACCTCGCTGCCAACGCCCAGAATGTTCGCGACAGTCCGAACAGGATGGTTGCAACCACTAAGCCTAGAGTACCTTTGAGAACAACGGGTTTGCGACCGATAATATCTGAGAGGCGGCCCCATAATAATACAGTGGAGGCCTCGCCGACAAAATAGAGTGACATCTGATGGGGGGTAGGGTGGTATGTCACGCAGCATAATCTCGGCGCAGGAATCACTTACAATGATACCAGCGTAATAGCCAACTTTCTTTTCATCCCCGCCTGTGATTGGGAGTTGGCCAACAAGCTAACCGGTCCCGTCATCACTGGTATACTGGCCCCTTCGTCAGATAAGCAAAGAAGAACACACCTGAGTGATGTAGGGCATAATAGACAAGCCCATCACAGGCTCTGCTGTCATGAGAAGCAACAAGGCAAACATCTGTCCCTTTGGCAGCGGGTTAGGCTTGTTAGGGTGCGCGGTTTCCGGAAGAAGAGGAGCACTCTCGTCGTTCTGTTTGATGAGCTCTTGAGATGACATGGCAGTAATAGCAGTACGAGAAAGAGGTCCGAGTCAGTGGCAGGACTAAACGGCCCGCGTGCGAGTCCCTAATGAACTGATGCGATTTCGAAATGGACATGAACTGAAGACGGGTGAGGGATGAAGGGAGTCAGCCTTTCTGAGGCGCTACGATATCGTTAATGAATGATGATTGAGCATCAAATCTGGGATGTAACGGATTTTCGGTCCAGGGCCGTGACACTGTCTCATTCAAACTGTCGGGGTAATAGGGTTCCGAATATTTTAGTTCACCTACCCGAGACCGTGGCATCGTTACTAAAATGAATCTACGAACGGTTAGACGACTCGAAATTTCGGTCAAGAAAAAAAAAGAAAATTCATCACTTACTGCACCCCATGCATGCACTGTGTGGATTTGACAATACATCCTTTGGATTCATGCTAAATCTCGAAATATGATTCGCCAGCTGTCACTGCCTGTCGGAAACCGAATTGGAATAAATTGCTGCGGCCCACTGTCTTTGTAAGCGTCGCGTCCAACTCGCGTCACGTCCCCAATTTCCAATTTTCATTCTCCTCGGCTTCTCCAATTTTCATCGTCACAACCATTCCTCCTTTGAAGGTATCGTCACCGCTTCCCCTGGCCCCATCAACCCCACCACAGCCGATGCAAATTCGACTGGAAATCGAAACTTGGGAGCCCGTCAATTGTGAAGTGGTTGTGGCTTCCCTAACGAAGGTGACGAGACCATGATCAACAAAGCTAACCCCACCTGTGAAGTGGTACGAAGCGAGGGCGACGGTGAAGGCTCACAATAATTGGGCATGAGAGCTGAGAAGAAGGCCAAGAAGGTACGAATCAAGTCCATTCGTCGTAAACTTATGGTGCTCATTCGCTTGACCATTCCGCACAGGTGATCGACAAGTGCAATTTTGTTGCTCCAGGCGAAACAATGACTATTCTGCGCCATCACAGATCAGCTTGAGCGTATCATATACCCCATTAGAGCCCTTTTAATGTCAAATTCTGTGATTATTCAAGAGGTTTAATTTATTCTTCCTAACGAGGTCAGAGGATGAATATATGCGATTCTGACATTGCTTAGATCCCAACATTGGGTCAGACGGCTGCACGATGTAATTCACGAAGGGCGGCAATTGCATTCGTCTCCACACGACGGGTAAGGACCGTGGTCATGCTTCCGTGCATCATCTCTGCTTCCGCAAAGAGTTCCTCGGATTGAGGGTGCAAATAAGTCCGCGCAACTACATTGGTACCAATTTCAAGTTAAATTGTGGAATTGCTATCAACGCCTCAACCATTAGACCTCTTTTACACTCCAAATCCCACGTTAATGCAACCTGTCACAACTTGAATAGAACTACTCCAAATCCTTCCATCCATCGGGGGGGAGGTACGAAGCAAGCCATATGGCCGCGAATGTGCACAACGTCAGTGCGTAGAACACGCCATGACCACCCATAATGTTATTCCTTAATGAGAAGGCGAAGAGTGCGGCCGTGATTGCAGGGCCAATGCGGCGCTGTATGGACCCGACAGTTTGGGTGAGGCCGTTTGTCGCACCGAGCATGCCCCTCGGGGCCGCAGATGAGATATATATGAAGGTACAGCCTGAAACCAACGGTCAGAAAGTCCTCACCCTGCACGAGTGAGAGTGGTCATTGCGTACCGTACGCCATGCTTACGCTGACTGCACATAATAGCTGGATGAGCACAAGGACCTAGACGACGATATCCATTCCTGCTTATTGGGCGCGGATGCCAGCAATCGGAAAAAGGAGGAAAGAAGGGACGAAACAGGAGAGGAGAGTGATAAATGTGCGACGGAGCCCAAGGAGACTAAGGATGCGGTCGAAGACGGTGAGCTGGAGGATACCTTTCATGATCCCGTATATGGCCATGGTTTCTCCCATGCGCGTGGGGTCTAAGCCTAGTCCGCCGAGGTGAGTTGGCATCGGATACACCAACGGGGGAAGGACCCAAACGCAGATGTCGAGGAAAGCAAAGGCGGTATAGTTGGTAACAGACTGTAGCACTGGTCTTGTGAGAAGAGTGCGTGGTGGGGACTGCTGATCATCTTCTTGAGTGCCAAGAAGCCTATTCGGGCACTCATCATGGTGCTCCATATCAGGGAGACTGTTCAATTTTGGGTCGTCTCGCTGGCCACTCATCCTTGATGAGTTCCTGGGTAGCGTCTGTAAATGGACGTAGTGTGAGCTCAACACACCCCAGATATTCTACTTCTGTCATCTGCCTCTTTCAAGGAAACAGAGGCGAAGATTAATGAGGCAATTCCGTACACACTCGTGGCAACGCATGGGAGAAAGTACGGATATTGTTTCCAGAATGGGTGGCTGAAAATATTTGACCAGCGCTCTTGCGGCCGTGAGAGTAGGCCGCCGAAGTATGGTCTATGAACTTGTCATCGGTCTGGCAGCCAATCAACCAACAGTGAATTCACGTACCCTACGGCACTACCAATGGCCCAAGACAATGGGATGAGCGCATATGCTTGTCCCATATTAGTCTCATCGGCAATCTCTGCCAGCATGCTCTTCATAACCCCGATATTGCCATTCGGGGTGCCTGCCAGAAATCGACTGTGCCGCAGCATGAGGTGAAAGCGTCTCCGTTACGACTTGCTACCTTACCTCGCTGCCAACGCCCAGAATGTTCGCGACAGTCCGAACAGGATGGTCGCAACCACTGAGCCTAGAGTACCTTTGAGAAGAACGGGCTTGTGACCGATAATATCCGAGAGGCGACACCATAGCAATCCAGTGGAAGCCTCGCCGAGGAAATAGAGTGACACCTGATAGGGTTGGTATGCCATGCCACGCAGCATAATCTTGGAACAGGAATCACTTACAATGATACCAGCATAGTAGCCCACTTTCTTTTCATCCCCGCCTGTGATTGGGAGTTGCTTAACAAGCTAACCGGTCCCGTCATCGCTGGCATTCTGGCTCCTCCGTCAGACAAGCGAAGAAGAACACACCTGATTGATGTAGGGCATAATAGACAAGCCCATCACAGGCTCTGCTGTCATGTGAAGCAGCAAGACAAACATCTGTCCTTTTGGCAGCGGGTTAGGGCGCACAGTTTCGGTCAACGGGCCGAATATCGGTCATCTGGGCGGCGAGGTAGGATCCTGGGACACTCGCTCCCCAAGAAGTGGAGCGAGCTCGCAATTCTTCCTTGTAGTAGGTCCTTGGTCCGACATCGCAGCGAGAGGCGCAAGCACTAGCAAAATACATCGTGGATGGGGGGAGGGTTAAATGTCCGAGCAGAGTTTGGAATCAGCCCGAGGATCCATATCACTTCATGCGGCGTTCGAACCAGATATCTGAGGTGTCCGCCTTCTGACTAGCTCCCGTTCCTGGCCCTCCTGTGGTGTGCAACCAGCCTAGAAAGGTTAGTCGTACTTTCCAGGTCTCTGGCAAAACTGTGTTGTCACCCCTTGATCGGCCACAAACTCGGATCACGCCGCAGCGAGCAAGCCTGGGAACGGTTACACCGCGACCCCTCTCAATCAGAACGAAGGATGGTGTCGAAATCATCAGTACAGCCTAGTTGTTCACTGGTTTACCGAGCACTGCACCAAGAGTTGCCTCGCAATCCAGATAGGACCCTCGACCTGCCATTGCTGACGGTAAATATTGACAATCAGAAAGAGATTTGATATATTGTGACTTGGGAATTGACAAAATAATTGCCCTATTCCCCACATGACATGTTGGTGTGCTGTCCTGTGGCAAATACGGTGCTATATTCCGTTAACCCCTGACGCCACATACTATTTCCTTTAGAGGGAAGTAACTGCACCAAGTACCACACAGTTGGTCCATGAGTAATTAGATATCGCATCTGATGATAAGAGGGGGGAAAGAGAAGAGGAAAAACATGAGCGTACAAGGGCTTCAGAGTAGAGCAGCAAAACCCTCCTCCGTGAGGAACGGCATTGGCTCGGATATCGACATCCTCTTAATATCGTCCAATAGGTCACGTAACTCCTTCACGTTTGATGGCCGCAATGCGTCATCCTGCCCCTCCACCTCCTCGTACTCGTATTCGTACTCGCTGTCCTCTTCCTCCCATTCATCATCACTATCCAGTGGAAGATCTCCGAACAGAGCGCCCGAGCAGTCCTCGAAGCGGACGCCCTCCGCGTAGCACTGTGCCTCCCAGCGCTCCCAGCGCGCGAAACCCTCGTCCTCGGGGCCGTTCTCACGCTCCAACCCTGATAACAGCGTGCGGTTCAAGACGCGCACGACTTTTAGCGCAGGGAACAGCGTCTTCGTCAGTTGGGAGAATGTGAGGTCGTTCGTGCGCTGTAGGATCATCGTCGCGACCTGCGGCAGTGCGCCACCTCCTTGCGTGCTGTTGTTCATGTTTTGCGATGGAGGGAGGAAGGCATGCAGAAGCTGGTGCAGCCCGAGGTGTGTGATACGGGGGTGTGGCTCGTTCAAGAGAGTGGCAGGCCCACCGTCGTTCGCGTCGGCATGGAACGGGAGGCGCCAGTCCGGATTGAAGGAGAAGCTCGTTAGCATGGGACACGATGAGAGGATCCCAGCCAGGTCGAGTGCGGGGATCGTGTTGAGGTCGAGGTAGGTCAGCTGCATGCCATGATACTTTAGGAATTCTTCGACATCGGGAAGGTTGTTCCGATGCGCTGCAAAGTCGAGGGTGAAACTTTGAAGCACGGGTAATGACCATCCAATAGCCTGTTCGATGAACTCTTGCGAGTGACCACGCAGCGTGAGCTGCTGCAGACAGTCCAGGGAAAGAGATATGTGTGAAGCGGTGCCTAGAAGGGGTGAGGTATCTTCTGATACCTCAGAGGCGCCGTCAGGCGGGGTGACAGAGATCGATACGTTTTCGAAATCGATTGATAGGGTCACGAGTGAAGGGAGGGCATCGAGTGTCCATATGAGACCTGCGAGGCAGTCGAGTCCGATCTTCCATTGGACAGAGCTGAGAGATTTTGCGGAATATGAGACGAGTGAGTCCGCAATTGCCGGGAACGACTGGGTGATCGACCACTCCACTGTGAAGAGTTCGAGATTGGGGCAGTGTTGGAGAACTGTCACCAACATGTTTTCGATGTGGGCCACGGTAAACCGTCGAGGGTTGTAATATCGGACGACATGGAGACGCTTCACATACCACCCGAGCCATGCGTACTGATCAAGGACGAGGCACAGAGGGGGGAGTCGAATGATGTCTGACAGGAAGACATAGCGGAATAATAGATGATAGGCGATTCGGTACCATTGCTTGCAGGTATACATAATGGCCTTGACTTTATGCATAAGGACCGTCGCTGACACGGCTAACGGGACACACCTTTGTTTCTGCGTAGACTTTCGTCTGTTTGTTGTGAACATCCTCGTTAGCACTCACGAGTACCCAATCGTCCCTCGTAGGTCGTTTGTCCCACCGGGAGAGAGACATACTCGTAGGGTGGAAAGGATCGATGAGGCTGTCATCGTACACGACTTCTTCGAAGATGTCGGTTAATAACTCGACCGGTAGATCGTGGATGGCCATCACAATCTCGGCCTGTACTATGGATCGCTACGAGAAAAATTCCAGCTAGGGAGGACGTCCGTGGAAGTCTACCCAGAGGTGGATTGTGTATGGTTGCAGTTTGTGATAGGTTGTAGTAAGCGTGATTGATCGGCCTGATCGACAGCAATGGTGTGGCTCTGCTGTCGCGATTACGGGCGAGTTAAAATGCTAGGTAATGCCGATAGAGAGAAAAAATGAGTGAGTGTTTTTGGAGGGATAAAACACGCGTACTCACAGTGCATACACTGGAAGAACGCGTTTGTGGGGGGAGAAGTCAAGCAAGGAGAAGCAAACACGTTCTTTGGCACTTAAGCGCGAGCGTCTTTCAATGGCAAGTGCCTTGAATTGAACCCTCACGTGATCGAGTTTGGTGCGTGCGTGTGCTTACACAACCCCAAAAATGTCAGCACGGCACGGGCGAACGACGATTAGACGACGATTTTGTTCCTCTTGTCGCATATCTTATGGTCTGCACAACCTGAATCCCGAACGTCGTCAGGTCTTTTCATTCGGACTCGCAAAATACAATATGCAAATTTCCACAAATCAGCCGCTGACGCACCTCCTGTCAATCGGATCTATCCGACATGACGAAAGTAGCCAGCTGGGCTACGGTGCAGCCGCTCCTTATATGAGTGGACGGTTTTTACCGTGTACTCCGCGGAGGCCTCAGCAGATGTCCCACAATCACTGGGAATCGTGTTTGACACTGATCTGAGATCCTCGTCCCCAAGACCTCGGTTCCCATTGACGTCAACCATGCTCCGCCATTGTTCCACATCTCGTGGATGCGGGGCATCTTCTCCCGTAGAACCGTCCATACTACCATCCTGGATCTGCGCGCACGTGGTCAAATCAGACCTTTTGTCCATGCCACCAAAAAAATTGCTGGTGGTATCAGGGTCCCCAAACCGGTGAACGTGAGGTAGCGACTTCTGTTTCTTGTCGACTTGGGGCTCCCGACTGATTCGTCCCTTGAGTTTCTGCCAAGCCGCGACGACGGCATCTTTCGTACCGATCCAGTCCTCGGTCGCGCGTCGCCTCCCTTTTTCCCGCTTCAGGAGCACCTCCTCTCGCCGTCGTATCTCCATCCTCTTTCGGCGCACTTCCTCTTCCATCTGAAGCGCCTCCTGCTCTTTGCGCCGCACGTCCTCCTCCTTGAGCAGGAGTTCTGCCTCCTTCCGACGCGCCTCGCGGGCCTTGCGTCGCGCTTCATGCTCCGCTGCGATCTCCCGCTTTGCAACCTCAACTTCCCGCTTTGCGGTCTCCGCCTGTTTACGCAACACCTCGGCCTCCTTTTCCAATACCTCCGCGTCCCTGCGTTTTGCCTGTGCTTCTGCCTTCATCGCCGCATCGTGGATCTGGCCTGCGCGCGCCTCGAGGCCCTGCACCCACGCGAAGGCCCTACGCGCAGCCATTTCGAGACCCCGTGCATCTTCTTCTTTCTGTAAAGCTTCTTCTTCGCGGCGTGCGGCCTCCTCTTCTCGTCGTGCAACCTGTTGCTCCATGTAAATGCTTCGCGCGACGCTCATGTTGCTCTGCAGGCTGTATATGCTTGGGCGTTCTGAACCACCAGCCTCCGACATGCCGCCCCATTCTGAAGATGGACTATCTACGTCCCCCCCGAAACTGAATCCGCTGGTGCGATATGGGCTGGATCTGTTCGGTGGGCCAAAGGGAGTCAAATGTGCTCCGGTGCTGGGCCACGTTGTTCGATGTGGGCCTTCCAGAACGGGTGGAGGTCTAGACCGAGAGGTCCCGAAGGATGTCGGACGAGGCATGAACGTTTCGCGCGAGGGTGGGTAATGAGGGCGGTTGGTGTTGGGTCGATTTTCTAGCCTGGGTGCAACAGAGGGGTATCCATTTTTGTGTCCTTGAGGGACGCGATGATACATGGCATTGGAAGCGGGGCTGATTGGCTTAGATGGTGCTGTGTACGATTGAGGAGCCCCAGGTTTTGCATCTCGCGGATGCACATGAGCAGGTTTTCCTTTGCTTCGTGTGGGTTCCACGACTCGAGCCAGGGATTCCGGTGTAGTCCTTTGTGGGTTTGTCGGCGCTGCGCTAATCTTTGTGTTCTGGGGGACATCATTGCCCTCTTCTGACTCGGTTTCGTCCTCGTACTCTTCCTCATCATTCTCTCCAGTATCATTATCGCTCCCTTCATTCTCTCCTTCGTCTTCGTCGCTTTCGCTATCTTCGTCCCTTTCCTGTCAATGTCCTCAGTTCGTCACTTAAGTTTCTTCCAGTGTCCCTGACGGGTTACACGTACCTTATCTACAGGTGGTTTTTCCTTGCTAGTGTACGGGTAAGTGGTTCCGGGACGATATGGGTATGCTTTTGGAGGTCCGGTGTTCATCGTCTTCGCAGGGGCACTAATCACATAGCGTGATGTTGGCCGAGGCTCTGACGACGCATCGACTGGAATCCATGGAGAGGTGTCGTTGTGCTCCGTGGGTGTTCTCTCTTCGACGGATAGTGTGATCTTGGATGATCGTAGACGTACTGGCGCGGAGAACGTTCTCGCGGAAATGCGCTTGGTCCTCCGGAGAGATGGGCGCCTCGCCGGAGGCCGTGTCCGTGATTGCGCCCTTCTCGCTGAAACCGAAGCCATCAGGGTGTCTTTGTCATTTCCTGCGACGGGCTGGGAGGGACCCTCAACCGGGGCGTCGTGAGTTGTGGGGTGCTGTCTGCGTTCGGGAGCTTTGGGGGATGGCTTGGAGCTGGATGGGCGAACGAGGCGTTGTGGATCCCAAAGGATCTTCTCATCGAGCCGTTTCGGAACATGTGGTGGTGGGATCGAATCCGTCATTTATCTCACCGATCGGTGACGTCTATGGAGAGTTTCAAGTCAGACCATGAACATTGATCAGCTCATTCATGTAAGAGGTTTACCTATGGCGATCGGGCGATAGCTAGCTGAACCAGAGATAAAGACGACGCAGGTCCAACCAGATATAAAGCAAAGTTGACAAAGAACCCTAAGCGCACACTTGTTTTTTTTTATTGTTCTAGGACACTGCAATCCATACAAAATAGAACTGCGCGGTCCAACGTGGCCGTCAAGTCATTAATTTCCTATCGATTTGAAAAATCGATGACGCGGTATGTTACGCCCAGGCCATCGGGGTTCGAAGCGCTCGAGTTCGAGTCATTGTCATGCCGTTATTGCTATACATCTCGCTTCCGACGTGTCCAGTTACTAATGCAGAACATGGTGGTCATTGTTCGAGAGCGTGGGAGAGCAAACTGCAAGTCACCGAAAGTCTCAAGACGAAAGCATAGCCCATGATATGATAGAGGGTCTGGGTGGACTGGAATTGACCTACCTCCAAGATCGATTGAGCCCGATTGAGCTTGATCATAATACTATAGGAAGGCTCAAGAACAACACTTTCCTTTCATGCCTGTGCACCGGTCACGCGACCCACCGGTCGGGTTTGTTCCGCACCCTTGACCAAATTGTAATTTCAAATTACTGTAACGCCCTTACAATCTTAAGATCAGTTTTCCCCGCAGAATATCGAGGCGATGCCGCAGATCTGAGGCTTTGAAGTCCTGGGCGCAGAAATCCATAAGAAAACCAGAGAAACTTGGGAAGTTGCCATGGTGAGTCGTATTAACGACAGGCCCCAGCATCGCTCACTAACGATGTCCGAGTCGAAGGTAACTTACCAAAGGACACACAAAGCGCATGGAGAATAGTGTGAACCATGGTAGTTACTGGGGCGACATCATTAAGTCTCATTTTCTAGAACATCGCATCCAAGTACATATACCGTGACTCTCCGTAGGTAGTCCTACCTAGGGGTTCTGTACCCCTGGGCCTCTCCTCCCTGCTCTCTCCCGACCCTATGTGGCGCCGCAGTGGGCGCGCATACAGAGCGGAGAAGGGGAGCCCCCAAGCGGACGGTGATGGATATGAAAAAAAAAAGTTACTGCATTGGAACATCTATTCACACGGAAGGCCGCCAGACCAATGGTTCGAGCTTCCATTATAGCCGCAAAGCCCGTCAATGTCATCGACATACTGTGTGACAAATCATAACATATTCATTTCTTTATGTAGATGATGTCCGGAGCTTGAGTCTGTGGGCGCCGTATTGGACTTGAACGCATCAGGAATGCGGGTAATGCCAATCGCTTCAAAACTTCGAGCGTCGTTCTTGCGACTACTTGCGACCCGGTGAGCGCACCCCTACGAAGTCATTTTGGATGCACAGCACGGCCTCATTATTTTGTGGGGAGAAGAGATATGGAATAAGGACATCACTTGGCTGCAACGACGGCTCCCCCATCCACACGGAATGATTATCGTTGCTACCACACGATGTTGGGCTTCAACGTGGGCAAGGAATTAGACCGGGTAGTGTCCCGGTGCGACAAGGGAAAAAATCACAGTTCGCCATATCTGACGCTCGGTGGTTTTTGTCGGAGTCGTTTCCTGAGTCCAGGAATGCGGAAACGGCGATAAGGTTGGTGCCATTTAAGGGATATAATGAAACTATGTTCCGGGTCCGGGTCCAGGTCAAATAGTCGCCGCTGCTGGTACTGTGTGGCACTGGTCGGGTAATACGTGTGAATTACCCCATTGGTTGAAGAGCAACTAACCTGCTGTGGAGCGAATTTGCCGCTCACTGTCCATACCTGACTTTTCCTTGTCAACCAGATGAGACTGAGAAAACCCCGGCAGAGACGAACCGACCTTTGGTGGGAATTGCCGGCGAGGAATGGACGCGCTCCGAATCAACACACACCCGCGTGGGCGAGTCGCGGGATCCACCTAAGTGTCACGCTTAACCTCTTCATGTGACAGGCAGATATTGGTAAGATCACCCTCTTGACCCACAGGTGCTGGGGATCCCTGGCTCCCCAGTCCCCAGCCATCCCCAGCAGTTCTCATGTGCCCTGTTCCCACTGGCAACCTCTGACAATGCATTGTCATCATCTCCCATGCCAAGCTTGTTGTCCCCAACAGCGAGCACACATATTACTTCAACTACATAATTTATATAACATATTATATACCATTGGATTTGTTTTTACAAGTAGAACATGAATATAACAA
>Ga0307512_10006679_pt1 | contig 11614 bp, 17 predicted proteins | sample 14_EM_MG_FD_200267 | JGI IMG/M metagenome (GOLD analysis project Ga0307512, IMG submission 200267) | Populus trichocarpa ectomycorrhiza microbial communities from riparian zone in the Pacific Northwest, United States - 14_EM | ecosystem: Host-associated > Plants > Roots > Unclassified | place... | reverse complement strand
AAAAAAAAAAAAAAAAAACAGGCAAGCTTGAAACTGACAACACAATATGGATGAACACTAGGAAAAAGACAATCAGACCACTCATACAACAGTTCCTATACAGGACAATACATGGAACGCACATGGTTGGGAAATACTGGAGGAACCTCAATGGATATGAGGATAGAGAATTATGCATAATGTGCAATGAAACCAAATCGATGAGCCACATACTGACACACTGCAAGGAAAAGAACACTCAACTCATATGGCACCTAGCAAAGTCCCTCTGGCCACACAGAAACATCCCTTGGCCCGAAATCACCCTAGGAACAATACTAGGATGTGGTAGCATCAGCCTGCAACCAACCAGACCAGGGAGAGATAACTGATGAAGACGATGAACCAATAGGCACCAAGGCCCAACCCGACTCCTCCAAATCCTACTCTTGGAATCAGCATACCTAATATGGATGCTAAGATGCGAAAGAGTCATACAAGAAAAGGTCATCTCTAATGGAGAGATCAAAGCAAAGTGGTACCACACGATTAATGATAGGTTCACCATCAATAAAGTAACCACAACAAAGATTGCATGCACTGACAAGTACATGAAGCTAATAGAAGGAACATGGGAACCAGTCTTGAAAAGAGAAATGGAATTACCAGCGAACTGGATGCATTGCCATGAGGTTTTAGTGGGTAGGACTGTATGGTGAGCTTGCCTGTAAGGCGGGTTAATGCCACACTTTGAGTCCCACACTACCCCTAATCCAGGGGTGTGCATAACTGCATTTTCCCTCACACCTGGACCTCAGTCCAGCTATAGCATGATAAGCAGGGCTGGTCTATCCTCCCACCACTTATCACTCACTTCTGATAAACAATATCTATTGAGTGCACTCTACATACATGACGGGCAAGAATGGATAAGCGAGGTCTGCTTATGGTCTGCTTATGGTCCAATTAATGTCTAATAAGTACAGTTACATTATTTTAAATAAGAATAGTCAAACAATTAGAAATTAAATGACCACTCAGAAAAGTACTGATTATATGATAAAATATTTAAAATAAACTGCATGTTGCAGGCTTGGTAAAACCATTTAGCCAGGGAAAAACTATTGAGCCTGAAGGGTTTTTCCAATCTCCCTCTAATTTTTAATTGTTCAAGCATTCTTATTTAAAATAAGGTAACTGTACTTATTAGACATTAATTGGACCATAAGCAGACCATAAGCAGACCTTGCTTATCCATTCTTGCCCATCGTGATAGACCTTTATCAAAGTAAAGCACTTTCAAAAAAAAAAAAAAAAGTTTGCGGACGAAGAACACATATGGAAAATTACTTAGATCGAGACTCATGCCCGTATCAGAGTCGCTACTGCAGTCACATTCGCCGCTGTGCTTCAAGCACGGGCTTGCCTTTGAACTGGCGTCCGTTATGAGGGCGCAGTCGCAAACGGCGCGATCACGCGAATGAGGGCTAGATGAGAACGGTGTACCTGGCATCCTGACTCGTTTAATAGGTGATTCCCATGGGGTACGATAATCACCTCCAGGTACGATGTAGACATGTATATGTTATAGCTAGAGTCAGTACGCTCTATTCAACAGAAAATGTGACACTTGCCATGATGACTCCCACGAAGTACGCCGCTCCCGCCCCCCAGCAGCCAAAGGACTCGGCCAGCGATAGAGAGAGCTCCTGTGATACCACTAAGTGACCGTTCGTCTGCGCACATGAACAGCACACTTGTGACTGGGCGACCATGGTCCTGTACAAGACCCCATCTCAAGCGCGCGAAATAGGGAGTAAAGGTGGTGCTAGACGTATCAAAGGAAAACCGGTAGCGAGGCGCATCAATGAGGACGACAATGTGTCTTGATGGAGCAAAAGCGCAGTGGTATTTCCAAGGGTATTTCACCCACTGAACGGTGGGGTGAAGTGAAAAAAAAAAAGACGTGTCTCACGATAAAGTTTCGGACAATGCCGTCGCTGTGCTGAGCGGAAGGGCGCGTAAGGTTATTGTTGGGTTGTGGCACCTCAGGCACGGCGCAGTTTCGAAGCCTTGCCCTTACCGCAGCAGTCCGCAGCCTGTATCGCTGCGAATCGTGCTGAAATTGCGCCTCCTCATTGGTCGTCAGTCAACATGCAGCGACTCTTCTTACTGCGTATCCCAGGATTGGCATATGTCTTATCGTTTTCCCCTCGAAATGGAAATAGACAACTTCTGAATATGTACCTCTTTTGAGTGTTTTGTCCTCGTGGAGCACACCTGTTTTCACAACTAGGGTAAAAACATTCAGATCTGGATCAAGAAGAGGGTTCTGGATCATCCGGTGTCTACGATCGTCCTGCGTCCCTGTATTCGTACGTACACAACAGAAAAGGAGATGGATTAGGGCACGGAGCTCCCATGTTTCAAGTTTTGCCTTCCTGCCTCTCCCCATAGTTCTCGCAGTCATGGACCTCGCTACTTTGTATTCTCCGCCTAACACGTCCCTCACTGGCATGCCCCCGTTACACCTCTCATCTACGAATACCGGCCCTCCGCCTCCACCTGGAAATCGTCGTGGGTGCCATCTGTCTCATCATTATCCTCTTCTCAACCCTTAGTGGCGTAGATGAAAATGCCTCAAATCCACACGGAAACGATTTACAGGTCATCAGAGACACTCCGCATCTCTCTATGGACCTGGCTGAAGAAATAAAGGGCTTGTATCGTCTATTGGACGTCATCAGTGAAATCGGGACCAATGGCTGCGGTAATGGACATTTTCGTCACGCTATCCGTGGGCTGGCTGATATTCCTTCAACGTAGTTGATAAGATTGTCATCGCGCAAGATTCCCTTGAACGCTTTATCAATACGATCCGTCCTGGGGCGTACTCGTCTGTCACTCGAGTTGACCTCAAAGCCCTGGATCAATCCATAATCCGACCCGTCGGCGTATATGGATCCAAGATCGAGATTGTACGCTTGTTGCGATCTCTAGATGCAGTTAGCGAGGACATGTGCGTGGACCTTCGTTCTTTCTCTAAATCGTCTTGAATAATTAGACTTGTAGTGGTCGCTTGATGCTTCTGCCAACCAAGCCCGGTAGTTACAGGCCGTCCCTGCCATCTGGTCTGTATGTCATATCTGTCAAGAAGGTGGATCCCACCCCAGAACGCCATTTTGTCATATATTGGCCCGAGGACTCAACTTGGGACGACTCAGCGACTTCCTCAGTTTGCCGGAACAGAGTCACGTTTATGCGGTGAGGAACTGCAGACTGTCCTACGCTCTTGGCCTATCTCACGCTCATAAACAGGTACCTTACGAAAATATGTGATCAGGTGGTAGCGCTGTTATCAACGGAGCACACTGCGTCCATAGTCTGGGGCGACGAGGACGACGACACTGAATCTCTCGATGACGACACCAGCGACGAGGGCAGACTATTCACCTATAAGGTCGAAAATCGGAACGAACAGGAAGGGAGTGCATCGTTACGCCCCGGGTTTCAGGTGATCCATCCCACCTATCAGGTCAAAGTCTACTGCTGACTTGTCGAAGATGAAATCACGCCTCATCTCGCGTCATACGCCTCCTGTCAACTGTTCTGTGGATCCGTCGATATTTGTTCCTAGCCTTCTTCACGGGGACGTTATGCAAGGGTTCTGGACGGCCTCCTATATACAGCACCACACTCCGTTTAGTACGGCTCTCTATCGGCGCCCATATAACAGGTTATCCCTAAAACAACTGCTGTAAGTGCTCTGTATTTCTGCAGTATACAGTGCCCATAGTCTTTTAGGGAGGAAAACGCTCTAGTCCTATCGGAAAGCCTTGAGGAGGGCGCTGTTCAGATCCTTGTTGAAATAGCAATCTCGAATATCTTCCCAGAGCGGTGCGAATTGTGGCGTGCTGCGACGGAACACAGTCACAAATCGTCTCATGAAGAAATGATGAAGAGACAAGAGAAAGTCTGTCGAGACCTCAAGAGTCAAGAGAGAACTTTACGACGTGCTCTTCAGGACGCGGTTGTTGACGACGTAACCAAGCTCTTTCCGTGTGTCTTCTTTCGTGGCTCTTTGAATACAGCATGTTAAGGGTGGATTTTGTAAGCAGCTCAATCGAACGTGATCGTCTTTCTTCTCATGTGTGTTCTGAACGCGATCCTGACTTAAACAATGAGGCCACACGTAGGGAATTCAACATTTGACTGTCGCTCCGAGTCAGCTTACCCTTTCTCTAGAATTAGCGCGTGTTGATGATCTCCGTCGGCTGTACCGTGGTTTCGCTGCCATCTATGAACGCCATGTGGAGGATGCCAAGTTTGTTGTTGTGAAAGGGGAAAATTTTAGGTCCCTGAAGGAGCGTCTCGCCTTTGTGTGTCACCTTCTGAACGAACACCGCGATATGGGCCCAGTAAAGCGCACAGAACTTGCTCAAGCCCTTCTTTCCGAAGGTGGTTTTCACTATGGCCATCCCAAGTCCGACGAAAATCGACAACATGGGCATGGGAAAACCGCCATGTTCACGAAAATTAAAGGTATTTTGCCCCATTCAGGAGCCACAAATGAGGAGTCACTGCGAAGTGAAATGAAGAAGATAGCAGACAGCATCTCTGACGCCGATTTTCTCCTCGAACTGAAGGGTATAGAAAATGAGGACTTGGTGGCCCAGGCTCAGGAGGCTGTTGTTATTGCTTACATCCAGCTGTCATCTTCAATCGACGCGACGGTGAACCAGATGACTCGTGACGTGTTGCAGATGCAGAAGGAGGAGTGCAAAAGAAAAATACAGTTCGAAATCGAGACGAAACAAAGGAAGGAGCTCGACGACGCGCGCACGAATTTCATCAGGGACGTCAATAAGAAATCTGCTGGACCGAGAACGTCGTGAGTATGGCCTTCCCGTCAAAATTGATGACTAATCACATGTAGAGTGGTACACGTTGACGATGTTCAGCAAGTGGGGAGAAACTTTCCATCGCGGGGTACGTATGTTTCGTCCCGATTACTAAGTCAGCGATCTTCACGAAGTTTATATCAAGGCTACCATGTCACTGGTCGCGTCGATATATTTGAGGAACCCCATCTCGAGTTTCGGGTCCACCTCATAGATTTGAAAACCGACGACAAGCACAACATGCAGTTGGATCCCAAGCACGTACCCGTTCCCATCGTAAACGACCGCCGCCACGGCATGTTTCGTCTACCACTTGGCCTCCATATTGTGTACGCCTCTAATTCCATACATTACTTATCCATCAACTTATGAGTAACTTTTATTCAGCTTTCACAGGCTCCTCGAGAACGAAAGACTCCTCCTTATCCTTGTTGATCTGGACAGGCACGCCGTCTATCTCGAGCGTCTGCAAGACATGAATGCAGCCATACAGCGGTCCAGGGCAATCAAGACTCTTAACCGCGATAGGATGGGTGAAGACGTGTTGTTTGCATATGACGAGGCGAAACGAACGTTGTTTGTGTGTGCTTCAGCAAACGTAAGTCATATACTTTAGTCCATTTGGGTCCTGACTTTCTTTATTACTCCCTAAGATGCAACTTCATGCATTCGTGTTCGATGAGACCTTCAAGACGCTTCAGGGTCATGGGGGTGCGATTTATCTAGCTCCATGGTACAGCCAACCAGAGATCTCGATTCTGCGACTGTCTTCTGTATGTGGGGGCGACGAGGAAGTGGCGTTGGTAGACTCAAACGCTCAGGTCCGGATATTTTCGTTCGTCACACAGCAAATGAAGTAAGTTTTCATGCTCTCTCATCGGCATTGTGATTGGATCGCTTCTGAATAACTGACTTGGATGCGGGGTACTAGACCTGCTTCGTTACAGCTCCCGTTACTACCCAATGCCGTATATTCGTCTCCAGATGGGTCCTGTCTCCTTGTTCTTCAGACTCAGGGCTCGCAACCCTCCCTCACTGCCTATCATTGGGAGACGTTTGGCTCCACAGATGGGATATCCTTGCAAATTCCGACCATTCAACTTGAAGGCGCCGTCGTGACGTCGATGGTCAATCGAGGGTGCATCTTTCTTCTCACCCTTGGTATCGATGCGCATTGCGTAAACTCTGTGGCCATTGACATCACGCGAAAGGGTCCCGATGTCGTGTTCCAAAAAAGGGGTCATAGAAAGGCGTTAAAGAATGGCCCATGTCATACCCACAACAATTTGCTGGACTGTCACAAAGAAGTCTGGGTGCGATTTCCCGTTCTTCCTGCTGTGAAACGCCGTATTATCACCTCCTTGAGTGAACGACACCCGAGGAGCCTGACGTTCATTACCGAAAATCCCATACTGCCATTTGCTTCCTATTTCTCTGGTCTCATCCAGGGATTTGTCAAGACAACCAAGAAACCAACAGCCGAGGAACTACGTGGCATCAAAGTGTCTGCCGTGGATTTTGATTCATTCTGGACCAAAACCACCTTTGGTCCAAACTGGAATATCTCCCGATATCGTTTAGGGGAATGGCTTTCCGATTTCTTTTGCCTTATTCCTATCCACATCGCCGTTTGTCGTGAAAATCGATTGATTCCTCTGGAGAACGGAGCCATCTCCGCTGAGTTAGAGAGGTCTCTCCTCGGTGCGGACGTCAACCAGATAGTGGACAAGCTCTCGTTCGGTTGGTATGAGTCCATATTCCAGTCCTATATGACCTCGAAGGTATAGCTCCCAGTGTCTCTTCCATGTGTAGTCATCGCTAATACTCTTCTGAGTAGCCCGTTAGAGTTGTGTCATCAATGGGCCAGCAATCGGTGGGAAAGAGCTACTCGTTGAATCACCTTGTGGACACATCCTTTGCAGGGAGTGCCATGCGAACAACGGGTATGATCATATTACTCATATGAGATACAGGATTGAATTATCATGTGCAGAGGGTGTATGGATGTCGGTGACTCCCACCGACAAAGAACTCATCGTAGCACTCGACTTTGAGGGTTGGGTCATCCTCTTTTAGTCCAGCCTTCGATATTGACATGATAAAACTCTAGGCGTGGATAGCATCGAAAGGTCCCCTCAAGAAGATATGCTTCTTGTTTTATTCAACACGGCAATATCCAATCTTGTATGTTATCTGCGCTTGAGCGTTGAGAAAGGACAACTTCTGAGAACCGATAGGTCCTTTTCCGCAACAACTTTGCGTTTGGTCGGGATATCAGTGGCCTCTTTCGATCATTCCAGCAGTGCATCTGTACTGGACCCTGCTGCTAACCCGTCTCTCTTCCAGTCTACCCTTGTCATTATCATCAAGGTACGTAATCAACAATGACCATCCACCATGTCACGTGACCCCTAGGTAGGACGTGGTGGAGTCGGACAAAGAAGAGATCGCCCGCGAGTAAGGATTTACAAATTCTATCTTTGATTCCCCACCTAAGGTCCTACTTTTAGCTTTTCTCTCAAGTTTCAGAAGATCGTCGAAGAAGAGCGAGATGCCAACTTCATCTCTCGCCTACATGGTGGGAATTTGGACATCATACCGTGGCCCGTAATAGAATCCAAGGAATTCTACAAGCTACTTTCGATCCTCAAGAGGAGACTTGACCTACAAAGGATCTCCCACTCGGCTGCTGGGGAATTCCTTCATACAATTAAAACGCTCATGGCGAAGATTATAGTATGTTTTCTATTGCCAATTTGATCGTTCTCAGTGTCATCTTTTTCAGGCAAATGACTGGGGAGCGCTATCTCGTCCGTCATTTGGTCTATTTATTTGACCATTAAATTTATTCATATGACAGAGACCATGGCCGCGCATCGTGCCCAGTCACTCGCCGCTCTTCTCCCAATCGCGCTTGCGACGGGATTCTCGGAGACTGAGCCTCAGCTTGAGCCCCTGAAGGTTCAGTAGCTCATCAATTTGGGGCATGGATTCCTGTTTCTAACTAATTCTCTCAGGATTTTGACAAGGATCTTGTGCTAGAGAGCAATGATACTACGGCAAGATTCGCCATCTCTGGTGGAGAACTAATTCTACCAGGCATCATCGAGACGCATCTCAAAGCTTTGTTGGAGTCCCGGAGCCCGAGTATTCCACGACAATTCATACCTGACTCGGAGTGGGTAGAGGAACTCGTATCAAACATCAACGCATCAGTCGACTTGCGTATCGATCACGTGCAATCTTGGTTGGATTGTAATTTGAGGAGGTTTGAAGCGGGTCATGCATCTATAGAGGATTTGCGCCGAAGATTTGAGATCATGGTTATCGAACTGAGGACGAATGTCCAACTCTGCCGCGCTCAATGTATATCGTGCAATCTCCTCTGCATCCGTAGTCGGCTCCATGAGGGCGAACATAACTGTAACACGGACCACAGGTGTTCGCATAGCTGCGGATTTTGCGAAGAGAATCCTGGACTATGCGGTACACGGTACGTTGTCCTATCTCTATCTGTCGTTGTTACTGAGGGAGCCGTAGCGCCGGGCATGCTGGGAAGCACGTGTACGTTGAACGAGCATCCAGGTGATAAATGCTACTTTCTCAACTCTACGCAGTTGCCTTGTCAAGACCCACCTGTGTGCGGAACCATGCAAACTATCTGGAAATCTGGGCTGCCTGGAAGTCTGTACGAAAGTTAGTGGAGACGATTCCTTCGTTAATTGGCCGTTCCTTAAGTAGCCACAGGTCGTGGGGCACGCTGACGATGACTACCACATATGCTCTGGGGCCGTTCATATGTGTGGCGAGGTATGGACCAATTTTCAATACTCCGGGCTTAACTTTGCGATCATGTGAATGTGCTAGCCCTGCGCCCTCCAAGGGGTGATATTGTCCGACCAGAATACCTATTCCTGTCATAAAAGTTGCAGTATTCCTATGTTGGTTTCTCTCCCTTCGTGCGCTCTATCATATCAATAACTAGCCTCGTGTATACAGTGATCAAGTCCACGAGACTCATTCCTGCGACACAAGGTTCTGCCCATCTACATGTGAACTTTGCAAGCGGCTTTGTTATGAACCGCACTTGCATGGGCTTACTCTAGGAACGCTTCACATGTGTGGGTCAGTGCTTTCCTTGCTTTGAAAACATATTGTAACTGACTATCGTGACTAACAGAAATACCCACGCATGCCCAGAGCCATGCTTATTTCCGGGAATCTGTCATATTGACACCACACCACAGTCCATTCGGGCCACCTTCACCGGCAGACATGAAACGTCCCAATATACCAAGGTAATCCGTTCCCGCGCTATCATCAGCTGCGCTTCCCTAATCATTTTTTGCCTGCTGTATAGTACACACAAGGTTCGCTGGGTGTCATGAATCGTGTCGTCGTGCTGACCTCCAGTAAGTTGCTAAACGGTTGCAATGCGTCAGGACTATTCCCCCAGGACAAACATCACATAAGGGGCAACACACACACAGCAAGGAGGCATGGCCGTCCCACTATTGCGAAGTTCGGTATGTGACTTGGCATACTTTGTTTTAGAGTGTGCTTACACGATATAGCTGCAAGAGCTGTGGATACTTCTGTACTTTACCCTTTGGTAAAACACTGCTCCACAACCTGCGGCACATGCTGATGTATGTCGTTCAATATCTCAAGGACACTCTCAACAAGAACATGAAACCAGCCACGGATACATGACACAGACCCGTTGGGCAGTTGACGGGCCAGACGGGACAAGTCTCGAAGTGGACGGTCACATGTACACCTCTAATGATGAGGGTGCACCGGTAATGTGTAATTGTGTTTGCTCATCGATGGGCAGACATGTACATATCGATTACTGCCGTACGGAAGGGACTGGTTGTTGCGATGGTGCAGAGGTCCAACATATCAATGAAAGGATAACTCCAAATCCGAACAAACCAAAGGACGCCATCACTCATAGCCTCCACTGGCGTAGAATGGGTACGTTGACTACCCTTCTCTTGCGTCAACTTGAGCTAAAGCATTACCTTCAGGCTTCAAAGGTTCCGGACCTACTTCTTCTGCCAAGCCGAACAGTGACTGAGTTTTATGACTAGACCCATATACTCGCGACGAGCAGACGAGTTTTGCAAAATGGTGCGTCATACTCTATGCAGAAGTGAATCGGCTTACGCCTATTCAAGTGATTCCATGTGCCCCGGTGTGTCATGGTGTTTATAGATTGCTGCATTTTCGTAGCTGAAAATCCGTATCTCCAGAGCCCGAACACTCGGGGACAGCAGCCGGAACGGCGCTACCATCCTATTGCACACTTCCCATGTTCCATTACCCAATGAACCGTGACGACCCTGTAAATGGCCGGGGTTATATTTCTAATGATGGGCACCAGTTTGAATGTAGCAAACCAATACCATTTCATGTGTAAGCTGCTTCCTGTCGTGTTGATTCAAGGTCTAACACCTCAGTTAACTTAGGATATTCGTCATCGACAGGTTAAGTGTGTATTGATGAGCGTACACGGCACCTAATATTTGTGCTCTTAGATCGAGTTCGATGTCTTGGAAAGACCGCCTTCCGCTAGCCAACGCACCGATGACAGATCAAATCCAGCAATCCGTCAACAACAGGCTTGGGGCAGTTTATTCGGCATTATATAGTTTTTGGTGTGCTCGCCATGCTGCCACTACAGCGAACCGCCAGGGAACTGGAGCGCGGCGCGATGCATATAGTGTCATCCTTTTCAATGAGGCAACTACGCGCGTTCTCACAAATGATATCACGAGTTCTCCGGATCAGCTATTAGCTTCCGTACTTCGCTATCGGGCTGATGGTAATACCAATTTTTCGGAAGCTCTCCGAACAGGTCAAGCTGTGATGACGGAATACTGGAGCACAGAGAGGTCTGTAGAATTTGTAGACTGTACCTTGGACTAACTCCCCTGTTTGACACTTCTACGACTCAGATCCCCGGTTATGATCTTCTTGTCCGACGGTGAATGCTCAGTACCTGACTCTGCCATCCAAGACCTTTGCAATACCGCAGTTCGGCACGGGTGCGTCATTTTTTTTCTGTGAAAAGAAGGTCACTGATTTTGGTCAAAGGATGCCACTATCATTCCATTCTATCTCCTTCGGTCTGGACTCTTCCGCCTCGTTCTTCAGCAGGGTACTGCTATCGTACCACTCATCCTCCATTCGCCATGATCCTTCCTTTTCCCTCCGTAGGATGGCCAAGTTGGCTCTCGAAATCCAGAACAGTGCCCCTCGCGATCCTTTGAGGCCCTCAACCGCTTCGGTTCCCTCTTCATTCTTGATGGCTCTCGATACGGCGAGTGACAAACTTGATCTTTCATAACGATAGCCTCCTAACGTTGAGATCACATAGGTCCAGCTTGCGCAGACATTCTTGAACATTGCAGAGTCACTGAGGAAGCCACGGGGATCACCAATGTGCTGAACGCATTGAGCCACGGCCAGTCTGGTCGCGTACTTAAAATATTAGATAGTGGTTGTTTGTCGAGAAGTTTACATGCTGTGTTATTGCAATTCCTCAAGATCCACTGTGGTTTCGATATGCTGCGAAAGGTAGGATTTGAGAGAAAGGGGTGTATGTGTATGTGCGAGCAGGACGGGGCGATGACGGATATGAGCGGCGACGCCGAGAGACTGAGCGAGGGCGCGGACGACGGTTCCGCTGAACGAGGCCGGGGGGGGGGGGGGGGGGGGAATAAGGC
>Ga0307512_10006678_pt1 | contig 11614 bp, 8 predicted proteins | sample 14_EM_MG_FD_200267 | JGI IMG/M metagenome (GOLD analysis project Ga0307512, IMG submission 200267) | Populus trichocarpa ectomycorrhiza microbial communities from riparian zone in the Pacific Northwest, United States - 14_EM | ecosystem: Host-associated > Plants > Roots > Unclassified | place... | reverse complement strand
AGTTCTTACTGTTGAGTGCATATTCGTGACGCCAGCACCGAGCCCCGTACTGGCCGCTCTTTCGGTCCTCGAAGACGCGCGTATCCTTTCCAGGCAGGCGCTCCAGCATCCTATCGACCGACCCGACCGCTCCGCAGCCGCTCATTTTGCCCTACGTTAGCTCGCAGGTTGGCCTCGCCGCTCGTTCTTTTTGGATTCCGGCCGCCTCGACAGCCCTGCCCGTCGGAATGGATACTGGCCGGACAGGTCTGGTGGCCTGGTTAGTAGTTAGTCACCAGCGCCGGAAACTTCCCCCCTCCAGCCCGGCCCGGTCCCGTCCCGTTATTGCCGGCCCCCATCACGTCGAGCCGTCTGACCCTCCCGAACCGGATTCGGCCGGGAGGGGGGCGGGAAGGCGAGAAGGCAACGTGTCCCTCCGAGCGGCTAAGGAGCACAATTCGGGTGCAGTTGTCGATATCACATGGGACCGCCCCGCGCGAGTTCGAGTCTTGTCGTCGTCGAGACGACTTTTTTCCTGCCCGGGCAAAACATATCTCACCTCTTGGCTGCCGCTCGGACGTGTTCGGCGTTGATCGTGGAGAGGACTAGGCCGCGTGTGTTGCGGATCAGCCAGACGCGCAGTGGAGTCGCGATGCGTGGAGGGTATCAAGCAGAGGAAGAAGGGACTCGCTCGACACAGGTCGGTGGGCTGGCCTTTTTTACTTGCACCGGCTACCTATCGATCTGGCTGCCGCAACACGGAATACAAAAGTACTGCGTCCGAAAGCTTGCTACGGCAAAGAGAACACCAAGTTGTTTCGCACGGATAACAGCCTGGGTCTGCTGCAGTTCCTTGGTGATACCTCGAGACTGCCTAAACTTGAACCGAAACCCTTGCGTGGTAAACCACAGAGTAGGCATTGACGACGGTAGTTGGGGATCGAACCCATCGAAACATGCTCTCATAGCTCAGGGGTTAGAGCGGTCGATTGCAGATCGACAGGTCCCTCGTTCAAATCGGGGTGGGAGCTTCTTCTTTTGTTTCCACTGCGAATCCTGAATATCACAGTACCCGAATAATCACCCAATTGCGTTCTTGACGGCGGGCATCAGTAGTAACCCCCGGGAATCTTGGCCGACACACTCGAGCTCTCCTCGTCCTCATCTTCACTATCCCCCCAACCTAGCCCTTCGACTCCCTCCGCTAGCCCCTCCACTCCCCTCCCGAGCAGTGCCTTCTTCTCCGCAGAGTCAAGCGTCGGCGCATTCCACGGCTTGACGCTGTGGACCTCACGCCCGCTGGGTATTCTCGCGGCCAGAACACTCGCCCCCACAATTTCCTGGAAGAATACGGCATCGTTGCTCCTCTTCCACTTATCTTCGAGGGCCTCGATAGTTCTCGTCTCCTCCAGCCGTCCCGCATCCATGCCCCATCTCGCATCGCCCCGCTCGAGCGCAGACTTCTCCCGGCGTTCCAGGAGTTCCCGCTTGATCTTCGAGGTGGCCGAGGACGAAGCCGAAGCGGAGAGGATGCTCCGCGCCAGCTGTGCCCATCCGATCGCCTCTCCGACCCGTCCGGACGCCTCAGCATCGATCGCCAGGAAGCGGCAACTCTTCGCCCGCGCCACACGGTGGAGCGAATCCAGGAACTTTGGTAGTTCGGGGATGACCTCGTCGTCCTGCTTCTTCCGGCGAGAAGTGGAGGTCGATAAAAGCCCCAGCGCCTTCTCGGCGTGCACACTGGCGGCGATGCAGATTCGCGACAGCAGCAGGGCTTTGACGCCCGTGGGTGCCTGGGGCGGCGCATATAGGTATTCGTCGCTGGTCGACTTGGCGGACGACGCAAGAAGATAGCTGGGGTAAGGGTCCGCTTTTGTTACCGCCAGGAGCGTAGCGGAGGATAGGGAGAGCGAGGCGAGTGAGGACAGGACCGAGGGGCTGAGGTCCGCCGGCCAGGTGTCGTCCGTCCCTGGTGCCCGCGCAAGGGAGAGCGAGTGCGTAAGGATCGCAGAGGAGGTCAGAAGGTGCTGTATGGCACCATTGAGCAGCGTTTGTTTTTGCTCCGGTGGAAGAGTTGGTGATAGTGCGTCGTGCAGTTGCGACCGTGCGGTGAGCGTGTGTGCACACCCGAGGGTCAAGAGGGTGAAGGCGATTTCATACTCGAGGCCCTCGCGCTCACAGCGCTTTGGTGGTGCGCCGGGGAATGGCGGAGCGGTGATAGTGGTCCGCCACGACGGAGTGATAGGGCGTGGGGCGTCGGATGGGAGGACATCGCCGCTGTGGAGGGAGGCCTGCAGGAAGAGGAGGTAGGGGAGATAGGCCTCGAGTGCGGAAAGCAGCTGTGGAAGCTGTGTCGATTGTTGCGACGGCGGCAGGCGCTTGTGAGCCTTCAGCAGATTGCGTACGGTCCCGCGGTGCTGGGTCGTAAGCAGCGGCAGGGACGGGTAGACCGGCGAGGTGTAATGCGGCGCGAACGAGGCAGGGGAAGTTGTGGGCAGTGCGTATGGGTATGGCATTGTCAGCTGCAGTCGTATCGCGGATAATCTGACGATGAAATTTGTGCGTCGTGATCTCGGGTGGCTGGCGGTGAGCGGGGATCCGCAGCCCCACCCTTGCTTACTCACCCACCGCCAACATATCATAGTCGGACAACCAAACGCTGCTTGCTTCAACGAAACCGAGAGCGCATCATCACCAACTCGCCAGCTAACCCCACAAGCACCGTAACCGCCGCCACCACCGCCACCGTACGTCTCCCCACTCCTCCATTCCTCTACGGACAGCCACTTACAGCGTTCTCGGGCAGCCAGACCACAATGCCGATCCCCGAGTCCGCCGCATACCTGGCCAAGAAGCCGACGGTCCCGCCGACATTCGACGGTGTCGACTACGACGACACAAAAGCACTCAAGGCCGCCCAGGATGCTGTCCTGCGCGAGCAGTGGGTCAAGAGCATGATGGCCCGTATTGTCCGCGGCGAGCTCGGAAAGTGCTACTACCGCGAGGGTGTCAACCACCTCGAGAAGTGTGCGGATCTGCGGGGTGAGAGACTTTCCAAGCGGGGGCGGCGGGTTCTACGAGGCTGTGCGGGTGGATAGATGCGGGACTTGTGCGCGAAAGATGCTGATTTGACGCGCCCGGCGATGCAGACAAGTACATGGAATTGCTGAAGCACGCGAAGGTGAAGGGATACCTCTCCCAACAGAAAAACTATGTTACAAAGGAGTAAGACGGGGAGAGAAGGCTCGGGGCGCACAGGGAGCAGGTAAGCGGGTGGGTAGGGGAAGATGATGTATCATACGATCACGACCCATACGGAATAGAAATACGATTTATGCACCAGCACCGCACTCGCGCGACGTCTATCTTATGTGCATTCAACTTCTTATCTATCTGGAATATCGGTATCGCGGTGGAGAATAGGTGCGGTGGATGGTGCGGTGGATGGGCAGACGGATGAGGCGATGCCTCTGCCAAATCTATCTGGCGACGGGGGAACGGCTTGGAACCTACTTATGTACTGTACAATTCTCTTCCGTGGCTCTTAGATTTATCAATGGAAGCACTTCTCATCGAGTTTCCGCAATTGCAATATCATGCCAAGCAACCCCCTGTGACACAAACCTTCCGGGTAAGCTAAGCGACGCGCAACACAGACTCCCAAGACAATCACCAATCACCAACCACCACCACTACCATTCCTACCACAATGGACTCCTCCATTCCATCAGAAGTGTTGCACACCCTTCCGAGCCTCAACGGCACCGAAATCGTCACAACGGAATACGCAATCCCGACGGTAACCTTCATTTGTGCCTCGTGCGAGCGGATAATCGGCGATTCCTCCACACTCCTTTTCCTTCACCGCAAACAACTTACCCTGACATTTACCCAGCTCATCTCCGTCTCTACCAGTCTGCCAATACAGTTCTCTCCGCCGGGAGAATGGGATGAAAACTGTACCTTCCACCGGGTCACCTGCGAAAAATGTCACACCATCCTCGGCAAGAAGCACCTAGCCACTACATACGAACTCGGACAGTTCCAGAACCGCTATACGGTCAGTACCGATAAGGTTGGAATGTACTACCACGGCGCATTAGAGCCTGCTGCGCAACCAGCGGAGCTAGCGGAGGTGCTGAGGGTGTTACATCCGGACCCAGATGAGGTCGTCGAACAGATGCAGAGCATCATGAGTGTGTGTGTGGGGCTGAGCGAGAATGTGGGGGAGCTAGCGAGAGTGCTCAAGAAGGTTGCGGCGGCGGCGGGGCTGGGGGTAGGGGCTACCGTGGCGAGATTAGCGGGCGAGGCAGAGGTGGAGCTGTTGGAGGTCGAGAAGGATGATGTGGGAGAGACAACAAGGGCGTTGCTGAGCAGGGTTGACAGAATGGAAGAGGCAGTGAAGGCGCTGAAGGAGGCCGCAACATTCGAGCACGACAGGACTTTTCCCAGTGCCAAACGCAAGCGCCACACCTATCGCCTCGAATCGGGGCCGCCGCAAGCTACCGATGATTCGACGCAGTCCACCGACGAGAACCCCCCGCTCCGGCAAGCAGACGAGCGTCAACAAGAGCCGAAGTCCTCCGAGATTGAGCCCCTTCCCTCCCCGCCCGACTCGAGGCGGCCCTACCACAGCGAATCGCAGCCAAGTCGGGGATCCCACAAGAAGCGGCTGCCGAAGGGCGGTAGTGACTACGATATGCAAGATTCAGAGGAAGAAGTCAAGTCGTCCAAGAGGAAAGCCTTGGCCGGGGGGGTTGATGCTCGACCCAAGAGGACGACGACGAGATCATCGGCGAAGAAGAAATGAGCACAGAGAGATACTTCGCTTTGTTCTTGTATAATTAGTTGGAGTTGGGGAGCCTACTTGCTTTGCTACATGTGAGATACATATCAGCGGCAGTGTTGTACTTCAGCACTTTCAAGAAATCTGACATTCGTCTTTTTTGCATAAATTTTTTTGCCTCGCACGAGAAACTATTGCATCATGACTCCTAGCCGAACCGAAACGAGATATCACCAAATAGAAGCGGAGCAACTTGCCCCCGAGGGAGCCGCCAGGGGGTGAAAGACCGCCCCCGCGGGCCGGAAAATCAAAGCGGCGGGATGGACAGGTCGAAGCCCGAATTGTCCGAGCTCTTTGCGGTGGGGCGAGGACGAGAATGAGGGTGAGGCAAGCGAATGGGCGAGGGGGAAGATCGAGAGAACAGATTGCGGCGGCTCCATTGGAGAGAGTTCCCTGACATTTTTCTCTGTCAGCGACGACCATCCAGCGTCGCCTCCACTCTGCTTAGAGCAACCACGGTTCCGGTGTCAAGACAGTGAACGGAGACGCACGCAAACGGTTCTAGACGGTTCTGGATACAATGGTTTCCACCGGCAAATCGAGCGGATACGTATATACATAGCGGTGGAGGCGTTCCCAACAGCTATCACCGTCTTGTGGATGGCGGAGGAAAAATTTGGCCTGCCCAGCGACGCCAAGACCACCCCATGTTTTTTTGCCGTTCATCAAGATCTTGACTGGAAGGCTGCGAACTGGCTGCTTGTGTGCGCACCACCAGGCTTCTCAGTCCTGCCTCCTCGGTGAATGGCGCGTTGATCCCTCTCACTCGAATTCTAAATCACGCAAAAACAATTCGGTGATACTTATCTCCGGTTTTGTCCTCCGAGCAATCCGGAATCCTTAAAGACAGTGCGTGCGCCTGGTTCTGGCCACTCCTCCACTGCCCCCCCCACGGGTAAGGTGCCTCCCACTGGGATGGAGAATTTTTGCCGGTTCCTTGTGGAGAGCGCAGGAACCCGGGGACTTGTCGGCAGTATCATCGCGTCACGTTAGGTGCAGTATGTCCCCCCCCCTTTCTTCTCAGCCCCAGTTTACTTGCTAGTAAATGAGACTACATACATACAGTCGGAGTGCTGACACCAAGCCCTTAGATAGGTAGCAACGCCATGCTTGAGTTCGCCGCACGTCACAAAGTCCAAGCACATTGGGGAGTTCCCGATGATGGAGGAGGGCATCACCGAGGCCTTCAAAATGCTCGACCTGCGGTATCCTGCAGTCCTCAAGAACAAAAAGAGGAAGAAAAAGAAAAAAAAAGTGAGATTAGCTGGGATACCGTGAACGTTTCTTTTTTTCTTTTTTCTTCTTCGGCTTTGGGATGATATGAAGCACCGAGACCTCGGTTTTATTTGGTTCTCCCGGATGCTCTCGGGATTACCTATATACAATCGTATATCACAACGGGTTCGGTGTTGGATGGATGAAGTAGATAGACTGTTCAGCATATCTACCATACAGAGATTGCCAAATTGGCGAAGGTGACACGTAACATGCGGGACATTAAGGTTGTGGTACGGGGTATGTATCGTCGAAGCGGCCCCATGCCTCAATCCCATGGAAGATTGTACACACCGATAGTTACATAGCAAGATAGCCGACAGATCCAACATCTTCTCGTTTCTTCTTTCCGCCCGTGCATGCTTATGGTTACACGGTGATCTGTGTCGCATTTTTTCAAACAAGGATGTACGGGAATGACATCATTTGATTCCCACTTCCTCCATACGTCCCAACACCCAGAGTTCGAAAATCGAAAATCAATGGCCCCGTATATATGGGGTAGGGAGGGGCCTTTTCGATCCGCTTCACATCGTCTCCCACCAGCCCATTCATCCTCGACAGACAAGCAACAGCAACAATGGCCGGGCGGGAACGAGAAAAAGAACAGGACATCAAAACCGACCTGGGAACCGAGCATCTCCCCGGCGTCTCCGGCGAGGCGCTCAAAGCGTTCTCAGTGACGCGCCACGACACCGTGATCGAGACCGCAAACGGCCACCGTCTTCCGGGCGTGCCGCTGTCCGAGGCGAAGAAACTCAACGCATTTAGGAGCAATGTTGGTTCTCCCAACCATTCCGCCACCTCCTCCTCCTCCTCCTCCTCCTCCTCCTCCTCCCCAAGTGCAGGCGAAAAGAAAGAGGGGGCTGGCGATACGAACATCGAGATGGCACCCGCCTTCACGGATCCACTATTCCCGCCCGTACCGGTCTACGGCCCCGCCACACCGCTCAGAAGGTTGCAGTGCGCTGTGTTCAGGCTCACCAGTGGCGTGCTCAGTCTGTCCTTCCTGTGGGTGGTGGTGATGGGCGCAGTAGTCGAGTCACTGCCGGAGCTCCTGCTCCGGAGATGGAAGCGGATCACCCTCGAGGACCCGGATAAGGACCGGCCATTCAGGAACACGGAGATGGAGAGAAAGCTCCAGAGGGAGAGGAATGAACAGCCGGATGAGCTCAAGTGTGATATCGCCTATTATGCCCAGCGGGTCGGTCTTGAGGCGGAGTTGTTGACCGTCGAGACGGAGGATGGGTTCTTGCTCGATTTGTGCCATGTTTTTGACCCACAGGATCTGCCGTACTATCCTCCCAATGACGACGAGAAGAAGGGGGCGGAGGAGAAGGTGGAGGGTGAAGTTACGGAGTGTGCAAGGACTCGGTTGCCGAGGGAGACGGAGAAGCGGCGTAACGGAAAGCCAGGTAGAAGTCGGTACCCAGTGCTGCTCATCCATGGGTTACTGCAGAGTGCCGGTGCTTACTGCGTTAACGACAATGACTCTCTCGCGTTTCATCTCGTTCGTAGGTAAGTCATGTTTTATCTCCCTTCGTACGATGTAGTACTAATCGCTGCAGTGGCTACGATGTATTCCTTGGTAACAACCGCTGCGGCTTCAGGCCGAGACACACGGTGCTGCATTACAGTGATCCGCGCATGTGGGCCTGGAACATCCGTCAGATGGGCATATTGGACCTACCAGCCTTCATCTTCCCAATCCTCTCCCTGACGGGCTGCCCAAAGCTGGCGCTCATCGCCCATAGCCAAGGCACCACACAGAGCTTCGTCGCACTCGCGAAACAGCAACGCCCCGACCTGGGCGAGAAGATTAGTGTTTTCTGCGCTCTTGCCCCGGCGGTCTACGCTGGTCCGCTGATAAATAAGTTCTACTTCAAATTCATGAAGCTGATCTCGCCGTCGGCGTTCCGGATCGTATTCGGGATCCATGCCTTCATCCCGTTCATGCTCCTGATGCACAGGATAGTCCCGCCGAAATTCTACGGTGAGCTGGGATACCGCGTCTTCTGGTTCCTGTTTGGATGGAGCGACAAGCGGTGGGACCGCGGGCTGCGCACCAGGTTCTTCCGGTTCGCGCCGGTGTACGTCAGCGCCGAGGCGATGAGATGGTGGCTTGGGAGGGAGTGCTTCGCGAAGCATCGATGCATCCTTAGCACACACTCAGCGGGGGAACTGGAGACGCAGGGCAGCGGCTGTGGGAAGGAGTTGGCAGAGAATCCCGAGCGCGGCGGTAGCGCGTGGTTCGACCAACGATTCCCGAAATTGGCGCTGTGGGTCACCGGCGCGGATGAACTGGTTGATGGTAGGAGACTGATTAGGAGATTCGAGGACGGAAAGGAGCCGCACGTCGACCTCGTGTGGAAGAACGTCCTCGAGGAGTACGAGCACCTCGATGTCATCTGGGCTATAGACGCCAGGAAGAGGGTTTTCGACGAGATCGTCGATATCATCGGGAAATGTACAGAGGGGAGGGAAGAGAGGTCGTAGGGGTGGTTTTTTCTTATCTCCATGTTCACGAGTCGGCGTTGAGGGGTGGCCGATACACACAGTTAATAGCCCTTCTTCTTCCCATTTATCTTGGTCACATATAGATCACGCATCATTTTTGATGTTATATATCCTGCCCAACCTACTTCCCCTCATCGTCTGCCCTCTTGTTCTTGCCGCCACGCCCACTCCTGGATGTGCCGTAGCCATTCGTCTGACCAGCTAGCCACTTAACGGCGTCAGGTCGCATCCAGACACCCAGATGTCGGAGCCGACACTCATCGCAGCGACGTTTCCCGCAGCCGCGGCACCGGTCTGTGCCCCCGCTCGTGGCGACGTTGCAGCCGCAGCAGCGCCAGCAGAATCCCATATTCTTTTTTTTCTGTTTTCCGAAATCACGGAGGTATTGAATATTTTGTGATTACGGGATGGACGCCGGGGGGGACGGAGGTGGCGGGGAAGGGGAAGGGGAAGGGGAAGCGCGGTTTTGGGAAAGACGCGTTCAGCTCGAACGCACGTGGGTAGGCTGTCAAGACGAAAGACCAGCGCGAGTGTCCCCGCACATGTCCGGGAAGATTCTGTTGTCTGCTGGGTGCTGTCGCCGGTCGCGGGCTGGGAAGTTCATCCACGCCCATTTCGAAGCCGGTTAGATGAACGGGCGAGGCTGCGCCACGTGGGCAGGGCTGCTCATTCTCGTGGGACCCCCGCGACTCGAGAACTGGGCCACCAGCTCTAGCGACAGTCCGTGAAGCAGCGAGCGATAGTTGATGGACAAAAAGCGTGCGCGAGTGACCTGTAGTGACGAGACGTCGTTCAGATCACCACCGGCAATGTCGCCGCCAGCACGGTGCGTCCTCCGCAAACGGATTATGCGGCTTGAGCCCGGGGCCCCGGTAGACGAGGTTATGTACATACATATGTACCTAGAATACCCTCATTTACTGCGGGATAGATGATATGTAATCGCAACTCCGGATTACCCCCACACGCTCGCCAACCCCTGGGATGGCAGCGCGCGGGTATTAGGAATTTTACGTGTGTTTGTCGTCGGGTGGGCAGAAAGAACAGCTGCTGTATGTAGGATCCAGGCTTACCAACTTGAACTATCTGTGTTCGGGACGGAAATCACTGCTCCACAAGCTTTGTCCGAAGGGAGCTTTCCCTTTGTTAATTCATTAATCTCGCGACGTTTGTCGGCAGAGAGCTTGATGATGATGAGTAATTCGAATTTCCAGTCTCACAAATTATGGATTATTGATCGCATGCAACCCCGTCGGACCACGGCGATACCGGAAGGGAGACCGACTGGACGGACACAGCAGAAGTGTTCTGGAGCCGGGCAGTGGGCGGTTGTAATTCATCGTGTTCTACTCTCAGAGAGAGGGCTCGCTCGATATCACGTGAACACAGTCGACACAAGTTTAGCCAGATGCAAATGAAGACCGGAAAAATGGGAGGGAGTCCAACATTGACGTGGAGATCTGGGCGGCCGAGCACAGCTTTAGCCGATGGCAGAAGTACGGTACCGCCCCCCCGATTCCAGTGCGATTGATCCCAGCTGCGCCCATTCGCGGCCGAGCCGCATATCCATACATCCGCGTCTTTCTTTTTTTTTGGTTTATTCATTATTTGGATAGATCATGGCGAGGGGAGTCTGTTCCTCGTCCGCATCATCCCAAACCGAGGTGCATCGACATGTCCACTGCGAATTAGTCAAGCTGAGTTCATCCGATATGCAGTGTGGACTCGCTATTCCGGATCTCCTCTGGCTCTGATGACCAACCTTCTCCGGCTGGGGATCCGGAGGAAGCGGACCGGGGTCCCCAACAGGCGAAACCCCATCGAGAAGAAAAGAAAAAAAGGAAAAAAAGCCAGGCCGCACCCTATGTACAAGGAAACAGAGATACCCCTATTCTATATCCGACAGGTCACGTGCTCAGAGCAGTAGTGAGCGGCGTTTTGCTTTCCAAGCAGTCCCATAAGCAGGAATTCCTAAGCATTAGCATTAACCACCCGACGCGCTACGGAAACTGCCGCCTGCGGTAATTCGGCCACCCTACGCCAGACGCACGCACGGTGACGGAATCGAACTAGACGACAATATGGGTTATCGGCCTCAGGAACTCCGCCATAGGCTGTAAGAAAACCAATTCCGAGTCTGCTTGAGAGTGTGCGAGGAATCGTCGGACTTGGATGGATAGAAAATTTGTCCCCTATAATAGATAGCGCCAACTCGAAATGTTTTCCGGAATGCTTTCCAGAAATCCCAATCAACTTTATAACCAGCCCTTCTTCTCGAATCCCTCTTGACGATTTCTACCACCATCTTCAACGCTCTCAAGTCGCCCATCAGATCCATGCTTCCCCGCACCTTCACCACAATTGCGAACCTTTTCTTCTCGACCCAACCAGCAAAGATGACTCGCTCTGCCAACGCCTTCCTCGATGCCGTTAAGCACCGTCGTAGCCACTACGCCCTCGAGGCCAAGTCTCCGGTCCCGGACTCCCGCATCGTCGAGATCATCCAGGAGACGGTCAAGCACGTTCCAAGCAGGTACAGATCTTCCTCCCCATCACCCCCCTTCGCCGCCACTCGAACTCACGCCCGTCCTCGTAGTTACAACTCGCAAACCGCGCGCGCCATCGTCCTGCTCGGGGAGGAGCACCGCAAGCTGTGGGACATCACGACCGAGTGTCTGCGTGCCATCGTGCCGGCAGAAGCCTTCACGGCGACGGAGAAGAAGCTGCACGGTTTCAAGTCCGCCTACGGCACCGTGCTCTGGTTCGAGGACCAGACCGGCGTCAAGGCTATGCAGGACGCCTTCCCATCCTACGCCAACAAGTTCCCGATCTTCTCCGAGCATGCCTCCGGAATGAACCAGTATGTCGCCTGGACCGCTCTCGAGGCGGAGGGCTTTGGCGCGAATCTCCAGGTTGGTTCCTTCCCTTCGTCCGTCCGCCCCATGACGCGGCCGCTGACAGCCGCACAGCACTACTCCCCGATCATCGATGACAAGG